>UMKZ01019692.1_pt1 | contig 11327 bp, 6 predicted proteins | sample 1966441 | NCBI WGS metagenome assembly UMKZ01 (sample SAMEA4836189, study PRJEB28245) | human gut metagenome | biome: gut microbiome; material: fecal sample | place: Denmark | collected 2008
CCGCAGCCGGGCTGGCGTTCGCTCTCCACAGGAACGTGACGCTCTGGCCGCGCGTGACGGTCGCGTCGGGGGAGAAGGTGGTCGCGCTCGTGCCGGTGGTCACGTTGTTTTCCACCGCCCACGCAACGGCCTTTTCATAGTACGCGCCGCTCTTCACGTCGGTGAAGGACGTGGTCATGGACTTCGGCTCGGGGCTGCCGGCGGCTCTCCACAGGAAGGTGACCATCTGGCCGCGCGTGCAGCTCGTGTTGGGAGCAAAGCTCGTGGCACTCACGCCGGAGGTGACGTTGTTGGCAACGGCCCAGGCGACGGAGTCGGCATAGTAGGCGTCGTCGGCGACATCGGTAAAGGGAAGCGACGCGGAGCCGTCATAGTTCTTGTCGCTCAGGACGGAGGAGAAGAGGAAGTTGCTGATATAGGCATACTCGTCTCTCTGGTGCACCTTGTGGGTGAGGGAGTTGGCGAAGAGGACAACGTTCATGCCGTTTTCCTTGTAGGCAAAGCCCTGCACGCCGCCGTTCATGTAGGCCTTGAAGCCGGCTGCGCGCTCGGCCGTGTTCGTGGGGATGAAGCCCTCGGTGGGCGTTTTGGTCTTGTCGCTTTTGACGAGGACCGTCGCACCGGACGGGACCTTGGAGAAGAAGCCGAGGCCGTAGGCGTAGAGAATATCGTCGCCGTCAGCAATGTAGCTCGCGTTCACAAGGGTCTTGTTGGGATAGACAACGGGGGTCAGGCAGTCCATCGCGCCGTCCAGCTCGGTGTATTCCACGCCAGCGATGAGGTCAGAGGCGGAGGACGCCGCGGAATAGCTGTAACCGATGTACGGCAGGCCGTTTTTCACAGCGGTCTTTGCGGCGGCGTCGAGCTTCGTCGCACCTGCGGCGGCGTCCGCCTTGGTCACGTCGGAGGTCGTGGTGAAGCCCATGAGGTTCATCGCGGCGGTATCATAGTTCCAGCCGGCGCTCTGGCTGATCTGCGGCGTGTAGACAAATCCTTTCTCGCTTTCAGCAGGCGTGCCGGGGACGTAGACGGTCGGGGACTTGGTGATGATCTTCGCCTTCACGCTCGTCTTGTCGACGCCCGCGGCAGAGAGCAGATACTTGCCCGCGACGGTCTGATAGTCGGCGTAGGAGCAGATGAAATCGCCCATGTGGTCGCCGCTCGTGACCATGCCGACGGTCTTGCCGGCCTTGAGAAGTTCGTTGACGGCGGCGGTGGAGTCTTCGGAAGCGTTGGAGAGGATGACGTCCTTATTCTTGTCGCCGGTGAAGTAGGAGGTCAGGCCCTTCGTATAGGCGAGGGCGTCATCGTGATCCATGGGGCTGCCGCAGACGGCGGAGATGGTCTTGTAGGCGGCAGACTCGGCCACGGTGACCATGTCGAAGCCGCGCGTTTCATTGAAGGAGGTGATACCCTCGGAGTAGAGGATCGTCCAGCCGTTGATGAGCGTGCCGTCATAGAGCGCGCCGTTGGCGACAGAGCGCTTGGCCTGATACATCGAGACGATCATCGTACCGGCGGGGTAGGTAACGCCGTCATAGGTGAATTCCTTTTCAGTCACGTTGACCTTGACGTCGTTTCTCGTGAGCCACTCCATCATGTCGGCCGCGGCCTGGAGGTTGGTCTGGTTCTTGCCGTCGAGCGGGATGATGTAGCACTCGGGATAGAAGTTGCCGTTCTGGCCCGTGCCGTTGTACTCAGGACGGAAGACGTCCATCTCCGCGCCCTCGACGTCGTTCTGGTCGCACAACCACTGGCCGACCATGCTGTAAGCGTCGGAGTTCAGGTTGTGCACGCCGCGCTGATAGATGGTGACCTGGGATTCAAGATAGGAGAGCTTTTCGGCGGCAACATAGGCGGCGTTGCCGAGGATACCGTACTGTGCCGCCTGCGCGGTATCGTCGTTGTAGGCGGGCAGCTCAACGGTATAGGCAACGGTGCCCTGCAGCATGGCGAACTGGGGGGTGTAGCTCGTGGACATATCGTCCCACGGGTCTTCCCAGTAGGTCTCGGTGCCGTTGCCGGTGTAGCTCAGGTAATCGCGCTGAGGGATCACATAGCTGTTGTAGCCATCGTTGTTGGCGACCGCCGCGATGCCGAGCGCCTCGCCGCCGGTGATGAGATGCTCGGCGAGCAGGTCATACTCGAAGTTCGGCTCGTGCGGGGGATCGCAGGGCTCGCACTGGAAGGCCTGCACACGGCCGTGGAACTCGGCAAGCGACATGGGGTTGAACGTGCCGATGAGCTGCTGCATGTTGGCCGTCTCGCTCGTGGTCTGGAAGGAGTTGTCGCGGTTGAGGTCGTAGCCGTTGGTGGAATGTCTCGTCAGGTAAGTACGTCCGTCGACATTCTCCTCGGGGACGAGGATGAAGAACACGTCGGACAGCAGCTCGTCCTTGACGTTTACAGTGTTGCTCTTCACGGTGTAATACTTTTCAAGGTCGACCTTGCCGGACTTGCCGTTGTTATCGACCGTCAGGTAGCCGAGGTAGCTGGCCGTATCCTTGACGAGGTCGGGAACGGCAACGCTGCCCTCCGCGCCGACAGGACCCATTTCCTCCTTGAGTTCTTTTTCGCCCGCGGCGGTGAAGCCGGTGAGCGTCTTATAGTCGATGCTCTTCTCGCTCGTGATCATCTTGGCGAAGTCGAGTACGCCGTCGGTGGCGGCGACCTCGTTGGAGTGGATGTTGGAATACATCACGGGCACGCGGATATCGTCGAGCGCGCCGGACTTGATCTGGGCGAGCACGGCATCGGGATCGGTCTCGGCCTGCTCGGTCAGGGCGAGCCACTTGCTCACGCTCGCCTTGGAGTCGGCGACGATCAGGTAGGGCATATCACGGCCCGCGGTGGACTGGCCCATGGAAAATTCTTCCACGTAGAGACCGTTTTTCGTGCCGTTCGCCACGATCGTATCGAGCTCCTTGTAGATCTCCCACATGGTGTTGAAGTTTTCATACGGCGCAACCTTGACAGGTGCGGAGCCGATCGCCTTGCCGCTATTTTTGGCCGTCAGGTCAAAGTAGCCGCACAGGTCGATGTAGTAGCCGCCGTTCACATGGGGCACGCTGTAATCGGGCGTCGTCTCGCCGGTTCTGCGGTTGGTGGAGTAGAAGTAGTTATTCACATGGAAGCTCACGTCGAGCACGGCCTTGCCGTTTTTCTCATTCGCCGTCAGCTTGATGTCTGTGAACTGGTGCTCGTCGCCCTCGGTCAGCCAGTCAGTCAGAGAGCCGCCCGCGTAAGCGTAGGGGAACAGCTCCTCGTTGACGTAGGGGCGGGAATCGTCGCGCTCGAGCGAGAGCGAAACGGTACCGGCGCTGACGGCCGCGGCGAGCGCATCCTTCGTCATGCCCGACACGGGGATGGAGAGGGACACGTCCTTGCCGTTTTCATCGGTGACAAGGGTGATGGTCGCGTCGACCGGGAATTTCGTTCCCAGCAGCGCATCGTCCTTGGGGTTCATGTCCTGGTAGCTGACGGCAAACGCGGACGTGACCGCGAGCGAGAGCGTCATTACCAGGGCCATCAGCAGCGCGAGCGCTTTGCTGACAGAGTTTGGATAATGTTTCATGGTTTTCGTCCTCCAGAGTGGTCTTATGCCGCCACACACAGCGGCGGAAAGTTGATGAGTTTAGTGTAACTCAATAAAAATACATAGTCAAGAGAATATTCATACCTAATCATGCCAAATTTCAGCGTTGAATCTGTATTTTTGTTCATCATTTTTCACAAAGCAGTGCGTCAAGCCCCCGTCTTTCAGATCCTTTTGTGAATGTATTCGCAAATTTATACAGAACCGTGCTGCATAGGATATTCTTCTTCGCCGCGATTGCAAATGACGGCGGGGCGCATTATAATAAGAGGAAATCATCATTCAAACGCAGGAGGAACCGAATATGCGGCTGCAAAGCGCGATTTTTACACTCGATGATACCCTTTTCACCCCCGACGGCGCGGCGCGCGAGGGACTCGACAAGGCGCTTTCACTTTTTAAGATGGAGGGCGTGTGGCTCGGCGCGGTGACGGCGCTCAGCGCGGAGGACGCGCAAAAAGCGCTCGAAAAGGCGGGGCTTCACTCGTATTTCCGCTTCGTGCTGACAGAATCCGTCGCGCTCTGCAAGGCGGACAGCGGCACGATGTTCGAACGCGCGATGAAGCGCCTGCACTCGCAAAAGGACGATACGATCGTCTTTTCCGGCTCGCTTGCGGCGATCCAAAACGCGAAGGACGCGGGTTTTCGCACCGTGGCGGTGCAGGGAAGTGCGGGCGCGGCGGACTGGTCGACGATGCAGCAACTCGCCACGCAGAGCCTTGCGCAGTACAGCGAATTGCTGGCAGATTCCGTGTGAATTTTGGAAAAACGACAGAATTCGACGTTTTTTAGTTGCAGTCTTTCTCAACTGTGATATAGTAAGAATATAACTATTAGAAAGGAAGGTTCGCGCCATGTCGGATTTCTACTCGGCTACCATCTTCCTTTCGGTCTTTATTATGATTATCATGGACATGCTCGTGAGCGGCAATGATCTGATGGAGCATGACAAAAAGCAGACGGTTTACACGATCTCCGTACTGGTGATCGCATGCATGGTATCGGAATGGTTCGGCGTTTGGATGGACGGAGCCCATCCGTCGCTGCGGACGCTGCACATCCTCGTTAAGACCATCGAGTTATCCACAGCGCCGATCATCACTGTGCTTTGCAGCGACCTGATGACGCCGCTCAAGCATAAAAAGCTCATTTATACCCTCATCGGCGTCCACGCGGGGCTCGAGGTGCTGTCGGCTTTCTTCGGCTTCATCTTCTCGGTCGACGCACAAAACGTTTATCATCACGAAACGTTTTACTGGGTCTACGTGCTGGCCTATGCCAGCGGCGTTCTGCTGTTCATTGGTCAGCTGCTGAGCGAGAGTTCGCACCATTATGGCCTGTATCGAGCGCTCGTTATCATCCTGCCGGTCTTTTTCTTCTGTGGGCTGTTCCTCCAGTACGGCGCCGAAGTGCGCATCATGTGGGCGTGCTCAGCGGTCGATGTTCTGATGGTTTACATCCTGTATTCCGAGCTCACGCAGAAAATCGACACGCTGACTCATCTTCTGAACCGCCGCAGCTATGAGAGCCGTCTCGCCTCGTTGCGCGGGCACGCAGTCATCTACTATTTCGACGTGGACGAGTTCAAGTCCGTCAACGACACCTTTGGCCATGGCGTGGGCGACGCGGTGCTTGCCGAGGTCGGCAGCACGATCTACGCCGTGTTCTCCAAGGTCGGCTACTGCTACCGCATCGGCGGCGACGAATTCTGCGTCATCGCGCAAATCTCCGACACGGCGGCGGAAAAGTATCTTTCGGAATTCCTGCGCGAGCTGACGGCACGGCGAGTGAAAAACGAGCACCTGCCGCACGTGTCGGTCGGCTATGCGTGCTTCAATCCGGTGCTCGGCAGCGTAGAGGATGCGATCAAACGCGCCGACCGGATGATGTACCACTACAAGCGCAAGCGCAAAAGCGAAGCGCTCACAAATGATGATACCGTAAAAAGCTGACGATCTTTTGACCGTCAGCTTTTCGTATCTGCTTTTATTTCGCCTCAATCTCCGCGTCTTCCTGCGGCTGGAGCTTGCTGCCAAAATACGCGAGCACCGCGCCGAGGATGGCGCACGCGACGCTCCAGACCATCTCCGCTGTCGAGGCAAAGCCCGTCGGAATGATGATGAGCGTGGAGGCAAGCACGATGCCGATGACAGCGTGACAGGCGATCGAGTAGTGCGTATCAAAGAGCCTGCTCACGATACGGGCAAAGAGCGCCATCACGCCGACCATGCCAAGCCCCCATGGGACGAGCACGGTGAAATCAAGCTGCGCAATGCCGTCGATCAGCGGCGTGAGAAGGCCGACCGCCATCAGGATGGACGACGACGTCATCCCCGGGATGATGAAGCTGAAGCCCCACAGCACGCCGCAGAAGAGAAAGCCCCAGAAGTTTGCAGGCATCTCGGCAAATGAACTGAACTTGACGGCCATCAGCGCGCCGAACAGGGCGAGGAAGCTGACGATCAGCGAGATGTACGAGCCGTTGCCGCGCCCCTGCGTACCCGCCTCGTGCCAGAGGTCGGGCAGCGTGCCGAGGATGAGCCCGATGAAGAGGCACGTGGCGACGGTTTCCGACTGGTGAAACAGCGCAAGGATCACGCTGCCGCCGCCCAAAAAGCCGATCGCCCAGCCGATGCCGACGGCGAGCAGCATCCGCCAGTAGCGTTGAAGCGCGCGCCTGGGGTGCGTGAGCAGCTCCATCGCGGGGCGGTAGATGCCGAATACGACTGCGAGCACGCCGCCGGAGATGCCCGGCAAAATCGCGCCCGCGCCGATGATGATACCCTGCACAATGCGCATGATACCGTTTTTGATGCGGGAATTTTTCATATTGCTGCCTTTTTATGTGCTGCGCCCACCGGAAAAGCGGCGGAACGCGACGCGGTTTAATAGCCCTTTCTGCGGTCGACGAGGTGATGCATCGGGCGGCCCGCGGCGTAATTTTCCAGATTTTCGCAGAAGAGCTGCACGTTGCGCTCGCAGGTGTAGCCGAGCGTCATGTTGCCCGCGACGTGCGGCGTGAGCAGGAGGTTCTTGGCCTTGCGCAGCGGATGATCCGCAGGCAGCGGTTCGGGCACGACGACGTCGAGCGCCGCACCGGCGAGGTGGTCGGAATCCAGCGCTGCAATGAGCGCGTCCTGATCGATGGCCGTGCCGCGGCCGACGTTGACGACATAAGCGCCCTTCGGGAGCAGCGCCATGCGCTCGGCGTTCAGGATGTTCACCGTGTCGCTCACCGAGGGGAGGGACATGAAGAGAAGATCGGTCTCCGGCAGGAGCTGATCGAGCTCCGTGACGGGGTGGACGGCGTCAAAGTCCGCGTTCGCGCGGCCGCTGCGGCTGACGCCGGTCAGGCTCGTGGGATGGAACGCGCGCACACGGCGGGCAAATTCCGTGCCGATGTCGCCCGTGCCGAGGCACGTGACGCGCGCGCCGTGGAGCGAGTGGATGCCGCCCGGGAGCACGCGCCAGCCGCCCTCGCGGATGATCTCGGTGTACTCCATCTGGCGGCGCAGCAGCATCAGCGAGACCATGACGGAATGCTCGGCGATCGTCGTGCCGTAAGCGCCCGAGGCGTTCGTGAGCAGGCAGTCGGGATTCTGATACAGGTCGTCGCGGCAGAAGTGGTCCACGCCCGCCCAGCAGCTCGCGTACCACTTGAGATTTCTTGCGCCCGCGATGACGCGCTGGGACGGATGGCCGTAGAGGATCGTGCAGTCGTCCACATTGCCCTCCGCCGCCTTGGACGAGGGGAAGAAGACGATGTCGTAGCCGCAGCGTGCGGCGGTGTCGCGCAGCGTCTTTTCGTATGCCGGAGTCAGGAAGTCGATGATGACGCCGATTTTTTCATTCATGGTTCAATTCCTCCAAAATCATTTCTGCGACGCGCAGGCCGTCGGCCGCGGCACTCATGATGCCGCCGGCATAGCCCGCGCCCTCGCCGCAGGGATATAGACCGCGCAGGGCGGATTGAAAACTCAAGTTGTCGCGCACGATGCGCACAGGCGACGAAGAGCGCGTCTCCACCGCCGTCAGGACGGCGTCGGGAGAAGCGAAGCCCTTGAGCTTTTTCCCCAGCATCGGGATCCCCTCTTCGAGCGCCTCGCACACAAAGGGCGGGAGACAGCCGTGCAGGTCGCACCAGCGGACGGAGGGAAGATAGGTCGGCACGACCTTTCCCGCTCCCGTTGACGGGCGATGCTTGAGGAAATCTTCGACCCGCTGGGCGGGGGCGGCGTAATTCCCGCCGCCAAGGCGATAGGCCGCGTCCTCCAGCTCGCGCTGGAACTGGACGCCCGCGAGGGTATCGCCGGACGGGAAATCCTCCGGCGTAACGGAGACCAAAAGTCCGCCGTTGATATTCTCGCCGTCGCGCGCAAATTCGCTCATGCCGTTTGTCACGACGCGCTTTTCCTCCGACGCGGCGGCGACGACCTCGCCGCCGGGGCAGACGCAGAACGAGAACACGCCGCGTCCCTTTTCCGTGTGGCAGGAGAGCTTGTACGACGTGGGTGGGAGGCCGTAGCGGCCCGCTGCCTCCTTATATTGCGCTAAGTCCATGTCGCGCTGGCGGTGCTCGATGCGCACGCCGACGGCAAAGGGCTTGGGCTCCATCGGCACGCCGCGCTTTTGCAGCATTTCGAACGTATCGCGCGCGCTGTGGCCGGGCGCGAGCACGACGTGCTTTGTGGGCAGCGTGTACTCCCCCTCGGGGGCGCTCACGCGCAGCGCCGTGACGCTGCCGCTGTTCTGCTCGATATCCACAACCTTGTGGGAAAACCTCACCTCGCCGCCGCGGTCGATGATCTCGCGGCGGAGATTTTGCAGCACCACATATAATTTGTCGGTGCCGACATGAGGCTTGGCGTCGACTAAAATATCCTCGCTCGCGCCGAAGCGGACGAACTCCTCTAAAATATAGCCGTGGCGCAGGTCCTTTGTGCCGGTGTTGAGCTTGCCGTCGGAAAATGCGCCCGCGCCGCCTTCGCCAAATTGCACGTTCGAGGTCAGATCAAGCTCGCCCGTGCGCCAGAAGTGCTCGACATCGCGCTTTCGCTGCTCGACCGCGCGCCCGCGCTCTAATAAAATGGGTCTTGCGCCGCAGCGGGCCAGCAGCAGCGCGCAGAAAAGGCCCGCGGGCCCCGCGCCGATAACGACAGGGGAGACCTCCGGCGCTGAAACAGGCGCGGGCGGCGTATATTTCTTCGGCGCGTAGGGCTGCACATTCTTATTCTTGCAGCGCCGTAAAACGCCGGATTCGTTTTTGACCTCGACCGCGCAGGAGCAGACGAGCTTCACGCCCTCGCGCGCGTCGATAGAGCGGCGCAGGAGCTTGACAGAGACGAGCGCCTCCTCGCTCACGCGCAGCGCGTGCGCGCAGGCCGCGCGCAGCTTGTCTTCCTTTGCCCCCACGGGGAGCTTCAGATTGTCGATGCGAAGCATGTGCGCCGCCTCCTTTTTCTCAAGTCGCGTTTCATTTTATTATGACGGAAAGGAAAGCGCAAGGGAAATCGCGCGATTATCACAGATTCTTAAAAAAGTCATCGGGAATTTAAGAAATCGTCAAATAGCGTTCAAGAAATATACATAAATATGCCCTATGATAGCACCATCGAAAGTCAAGAGGCCGCAAACAAGGGGCTCATTCCATAGGAGGTCATCATTATGTACGAAGACGAAAACAACCTGTATCATTACAGCTATCGCAAGGGCGACGAGCAGAACCCCAACGCCCCGATCGACACGAAGAACTACGCCGAGGACCCGTGGGATAAGAATCCCGGCGGCAGCCCGAAGAAGAAGGGCGGCAGCGGTCTTTCCGGCAAGATCGTGGCGCTGGCGCTGGTGTGCGCGCTCGTCGGCGGCTTCATCGGCGCAGGCGTGAGCGGCGCGACGACCAAGGTGAACAAGACGAGCGTTCAGGTCAGCGACCGCGAGGTCGCGCAGGTGCAGACCGTCAAGGTCGACGGCAAGACGCAGATGTCGATGTCGGAGGTCTACGCCTCGAACGTCAATAGCGTCGTTTCGATCAACGTCTCCTCCACCACGAACTACTTCGGCCAGCAGGTCGAGACCGCAGCGAGCGGCACGGGCTTTTTCATCACGCAGGACGGCTACATCCTGACGAACCACCACGTCATCTCCGGTGCGAGCAGCGTGAAGGTGACGCTCTACAACGGCGAAACGTATGACGCGACCGTCATCGGCAGCGATGAGGACTACGACATTGCCGTTCTCAAGATCGACGTGACGGGCGCAACGCCCGTGGTGCTGGGCGATTCGAGCAAGGTCTCCATCGGCGAATCCGTCGCCGCTGTGGGCAACCCGCTCGGCGAACTGACGTTCTCGATGAGCGAGGGCATCGTCTCCTGCGTCAACCGCGCCATCAATGTTGACGGCACGCCGTTCAACATGATCCAGGTCGACTGCTCCATCAACCCCGGCAACTCCGGCGGCCCGCTCTTCAACAGCTACGGCGAGGTCATCGGCATCGTGTCAGCCAAGTATTCGAGCTACTCGAACACCACCGTGGAGGGCATCGGCTTTGCCATTCCCATCAACGACGTGGTCTCTCTCGTCAAGGACATCATGACCAACGGCTATGTGACCAACAAGGCCTACATGGGCATCACCCCGCAGACGATGAACGCGCAGATGGCGCAGCAGTATCGCTACGATGTGACCGAGGGCGTGTTCGTCTGCTCCGTTGACCCGGACAGCGCCGCCGACAAGGCGGGGCTCAAGCTGGGCGACGTCATCACGAAGATGGACGACAAAACGATCTCCTCCTATGAAGATCTCGTCGCGGCCAAGAAGAGCTACAGCGCGGGCGACACCGTGACGCTGACCGTGTACCGCGGCGGCGAAACGATCGAAGTCCCGCTCACCTTCGACGCCGCGCCCGAGACCACGGAGACGAGCTCTTCCGACCAGAGCACCGACAACAGCTATAATAACGGCAACGGGTATTACAGCGACGGCAGCAATGGGTCTTATTCCAATCCTTGGGATTTCTTCAATAATTTCTTTGGATATAATGGCTGATGCCACTGAAAAAGGAGCCTCGAAAGAGGCTCCTTTTTTTATTGCCGCGCGCAAGCGCGGCTTTTTTCGCGCCCAAAGGGCGCGGGGAGTTTATGCAGCCCGAAAGGGCTGCTCCTTTTTTGCGCCCATAGGGCGCAGGGGATTCAATCGCAGCGCGGCAGCGCTGCATCCTTTTTCCCTCGCTAGCGCGGGAGGGGGAGCGGCGTGCGCGCCGCGGCACCAAAGGGGGTATTCTCTTTTCGAAGAGAATACCCCCTTTGAATCCCCCAGAGAAAGACGAGGGGCGTCCCCCCTCGACCCCCGACATTGCCGGTCTGTGGCTTGAAGAACTGCTCAGCCTGCGGAATCGGGTGCGGTGTACATGGCTTCGCCATGAATCTTCTGCGAGTCGCTACGTCTTGCAACCGCGCCTTACTGTCGTGAGGCGCGTGTGACGTTTGTCCGGCGGCAGACTTCTTACCGAATGCGGCATTGCTGCGCTCGCCGCATTGAGGAGTACTCCGGTGGGCGGAAATTAGTCTGTACTACTACGAGACAGGCAGAGCGGCAGCGGATAATAGAAGTAGGCCAAGTCGTATAGCAACGCTAACGCGGCAACGCCGCGCGCAGGCATTCCCACTCCGGAGGCATAAAGGTTATTCAACCCTGAGACTGCCAATCAAAAGCCTTTCTCTTGGGGTTCCAAAGG
>UMKZ01012114.1_pt1 | contig 11304 bp, 8 predicted proteins | sample 1966441 | NCBI WGS metagenome assembly UMKZ01 (sample SAMEA4836189, study PRJEB28245) | human gut metagenome | biome: gut microbiome; material: fecal sample | place: Denmark | collected 2008
CGTAGCGCTTGCCTGCCCACATGTAGAGGTAAGGCACAGCTTCCCGTCGGGCGTTTGCTCTATGCTCGTGATGGTGCATCCGAGTCTGAACTTCACTCCCAACTGTCGGGCGGTAGAGATGAGACAGTCTATGATGGACTGCGAGTCTTGCGACTGCGGAAAAACGCAGTTGTCCTCTTGGGTTACAAGAGGCACGCCATGGTCTTCAAACCACTGATAGACATCATTGTAATCGAAAGTGTTGAACAAACGCTTTATGAGCTTATGCCCGCGTGGATAGGCATTGCTCAAGTCGGCAATATCTGCAAACGAATTGGTAAGATTGCATCTTCCGCCACCGGTAATCGCCACCTTGGCCAGCAGCTTGTTGTTCTTCTCAAAGATGCAGACATCTGTGTCAGGATAATAGTGCTTGGCGGTAATGGCAGCAAACAATCCGGCTGCGCCTCCGCCGACGATGGCGATATGCAGAGTAGGCATGGTCAGGTGTGGTCTATATGTTTGATGACTTTGCAGGGGTTGCCTACGGCAATACTGTTGGCTGGAATGTCTCGGGTAACCACCGAGCCGGCTCCTATGGTGCAGTTGTCGCCAATGGTGACGCCAGGCAGAATAGTCACGCTACCGCCTATCCAGACCGAGTTGCCGATGCTGATGGGGCGCGCCCATTCCACTCCTTTGTTTCGCTCTTCGGGATTGGTAGGGTGGCAAGCCGTGTATAGGCTCACATTGGGGCCGATGAAGACATGGTCGCCTATCTTGACAGGGGCTTCGTCGAGGATAGTAAGGTTGAAGTTGGAAAAGAAGAAGTCGCCCACCTCGATATTGCGGCCATAATCGCAATAGAAGGGCTGGTTGACGATGGGCCTGACACCACACTTGCCGAGCAGGGCTCTGATGGCTTTTTCCTTGCTTGTATAATCGGAAGGTCTGATTTGGTTATACTGCCATACCAAGTCCTTGACCCTGTTCAATTCGTTGATGAGTTCAGGGGCGAGAGCGTCATATACCTCTCCGCTCACCATCTTTTGCCACGAATCTGTCATAAATGTGTCGCTGTATGCTATGAAACGATGTATAAATAAACAAAAAATGCTCTGCATCATCATGATTACAGAACATCTCTACATATTTGAGCGGAATACGGGAATCGAACCCGCCTCCCAGGCTTGGGAAGCCCGTGCACTACCGATGTGCTAATTCCGCTTATACTTACTCCTGAAATGGAGCCGATACCGGGACTCGAACCCGGGACCCACGCATTACGAATGCGTTGCTCTACCAACTGAGCCATATCGGCAATTGCGTTTGCAAAGATAAGCGTTTTTTCCGTAATATCAAAATAAAGGGGAATAAAAAGTTTGAGCCATACCCGATTAATCATCCCACCCACCGTGCAGACAATATTTGTGGCAAAAAAGTTTATCAAACCTTTGGCAGTGTCGGCTAAAATGTATACCTTTGCACTCGCAATTAAGCAAGGGTGGTTACCAGAGTGGCCAAATGGGGCAGACTGTAAATCTGCTGGCTTTCGCCTTCGGTGGTTCGAATCCATCACCACCCACATCTTTTACCAAATATTTGTTAGAATGAAATATTTGATTGTTTCCGACATCCACGGTTGTTTTCCCACTTTACAACAAGTTTTGTCTTATTATGATTCCGCAAGTTGCGATATGTTGCTCATCTTGGGCGATATCCTCAATTACGGTCCTCGCAATGGTTTGCCCGAAGGGTTGAACCCAAAACTGATAGCCGAGACGCTGAACGCTATGGCAGACAAGATAGTAGCCATACGTGGAAACTGTGACTCGGAGGTAGACCAGATGCTGCTCGATTTCCCCATTATGGCAGATTTTGCTCTGGTGGTCGACAATGGGCGCAGGCTGCTGCTCACCCATGGCCATAAATATAATAAGGAGAACATGTTGCCTGGTAAATACGACGTCGTGTTCAGCGGGCATACGCATCTGTGGACTCTGGAGGATGAAGAAGACACTGTATTCTGCAATACTGGTTCTATCACATTCCCGAAAGGAGGCAACGTGCCAACCTTCGCCATCTACGAAGATGGTGTGGTCGAAATACACCATCTCAATGGCGAATTGCTGAAAAGCATTGGTTTATAAAAATACCGGATAGATAAAAAGGGTGCATCAATATGGAATTGATACACCCTCAAATGATATAATATGGAGTGAATTAATGTCGGCGTCCTGTCACAGGTGGCCGACATTTTTATTTGTCAGCCATCTGATTTTTGCGGATGAGCAGCAGCTCCATCAGCTTCTGCTCCCGCTTGGGATTAATCATCCGTCTGAAGAATATATTGGGTATGGCCACACCAATAGCAATAAACAGGATAATCAGCGATGCGTGGATGGCATTGTTCATCGCCACGGTGACTTCGCCTATAACTCCATGCATATTGATGAAGGCAAACAGGGCTCTGTACATCAGCACTCCAGGAATCATAGGTATGACACTGGGTATGCTCAGACACTGGTGGGGAGTGTGCAGGCGACGTACCATGAAGCAGCAGATGATACTAATCACTGCAGACCCAACAAAGGAGCCTACGATGAGGCCCATATCCAATCCGACGTTGCCTGAACTGGCTCCAAGATTGACAAAATTGCGGGTGCAGACAGCTACTATACCGCCGAGGGCTACAAAGAGCATCATGTGGCGAGGTACATTGAATATCATGGAGAAACCGATAGCCGAGATGGCAGCAGCCAGCATGTATTCATCATAGGTGTGATGGGGAATCATGGACAAGTCGTGGACAAAGTTGTCGATGCCACAAAACTGGATAGCAAAGGCTATGCCGAAAGCCATGGCAAAAAGCATAAGCAGCGTGTTGGTGGCTCGGGTGATACCCACCTGGGTAAAGCCTGAAAGCATGTCGCTTACGAAATTGATGAGCGGTACGCCGGGAACAATGAACAAGGCGCAGGCCAAAAGCGGATGCCATGGGGTGGAGGACTCCAAGAAGGAAATGCCAGACCGGGTGGAAATCAAGGCGAAGAGCAATGCCAACAGCGTGGATACAAAAGCTGCCAAGCCGATGTTGAAATATCCATTGGAGCCCTTGGAATTGAGGAACATACGCAGACGCAAGCCCAATATGGCTGCAATGGAGGCATAGAAGAATGCCGTCCAGTCGCAACCGAACTGGATGCAGAAGCCGCCGCACGCCAGTCCTCCTCCAATGGCTACCTGCCAAGGGGTGTAATTGCGCTTGCGCTGGTGTATCTCTGTAAGCTGTCGTTCGTATTCCTCCAAAGTCAGGTTCTTACGAATAGAGTCCCAGGAGAGATGGCTAATCTCGCGGATGGCATCCAGATTGACGCCATGCTTGTCTACTCGCTGGAACTTGGTGTATGACTTTTCGACATCACTAAGGTTGACCATCAGCATATTGTAATTGACGTAAATATGCAGATTCTCGATGGGGATGCAGAGATACATAGCCACTCGCTTCATCGTGCGGATGATGCGGCTGGTGTCGGCTGCATTTTCAACGAGAATGCAGCCGGTACGTAACAGCAAATCCAATTTGTGGTGAACCAAACGCTCGTCATCCGTTACGGGATGGGTGATAAGTGAAGATGTTTCAACCATGTCTGTTGCTTTTCTTATTTTTTCTAAACTGAATGACGCCATAAACGATAATCAGCAATAGCGCCACATCGACGGCAATAATTTTCAGCATATAGTTTTATCCTAAAGTCAATATTAATATCTGAATGGTGATAATGCGGAGGAACATCGCAAAGGGATATACCGTGGAGTAGGCTACAGCGGGAGAATCACTTGCGGTGAGGTCGTTGGCATAACGCAGGGCTGGGGGATTGGTGTTAGCGCCTGCCAGAACTCCGATGAGGGTGTAGTAGTTGAGGTGGAAGGCATAACGGCCGATGAGTCCGCCAATAAGGAGTGGAAGCATCGTGATGATGGCTCCATAACCCACCATGGCCAATCCATTGCCATTGAAGACGGTGTCTATAAACTCTTTGCCGGTTCCCAAACCTACGCAGGCAAGGAAGATACACAATCCTATCTCTCGTATCATCAGATTGGAAGAGATGGTATTGTAAGTAATCAGGTGGAATTTGGGACCCAAGAAACCGATAAGGATGGCTACCACCAACGGGCCACCGGTCAGTCCGAGCTTAAGTGGAGCCTGGATTCCGGGGAGATAGAAGGGAATGTTGGCAACAAAACAGCCGAGCGCAATACCCAGGAAGATAGGAATGAGGTTGGGGATGTTGAGACGCTTGATGGAATTGCCCAATCGCTTCTCGGTATGGCTGATGGCCAGTTCGCTACCTACGACGGTGACCTTGTCGCCCATCTGAAGCTGGAGGTGGGGTGCGGCAACGAGTTCTACACCAGAACGGTAAACATGGGTGATGTTGGCTCCAAAGAGAGAGCGTATGCGGAGTTGGGCCAATGTCTTTCCATTGATTTCGGGACGCGTGATAAGAATACGGCGTGAGATGTGGCCTTTGTCACACTTCTCCCAGTCTACGGTAGTGGGTTCGCCAAGGCAAGCGATGATGGCTTCAATGTCACGTGGGGCAGCTGTAATGAGTAGTTTGTCATTGAGATTCAGCACGGTCGAGCCATTAATGACATCGGTGGGAGATGCGGCTCCATCTACAAGCATACGAGAGATGACAAAATCTCGTTGCGAGATTTCAGCTATCTGTCGCACGGTTCTTCCGACAATCTGCTCATTCTTCACGCATACGGAGAATGGACGGACGGTCAGTTCTTCAGTAGCGCCGAGACCTCGTTTGGCTGCCTCTTCTTCCTTACCGGTATGGATGCAAAGGATATACTTCAAGAGAAGGAAGATAAGTATGGCGCCAATAACACCGATAGGATAAGCGGCGGCATAGCTGGCGGCAATGCTGGGGTCGTCTATTCCATTGAGGTCGCTATTGGCTTGCTGGGCAGCTCCCAGTCCAGGCGTATTGGTCACAGCACCAGACAAGATACCTGCCATAGTGGTGATAGGAGTGCCTGTGGTATAGAACAGAATGACGGTGACAACAATGCTTATCGCGATGGTCGATATGGCAAGCATATTGAGCCTGAGACCACCTTTGCCAAACGAGGAGAAGAAACTTGGACCTACCTGGAGGCCGAGAGAATAGACGAAGAGTATCAAGCCAAACTCCTTGAGGAAGTGGAGCAGATGCTCGTCAAGATTAAAACAGAAATAACCAAAGGTAATTCCGACAAACAATACCCAGGTCAGCCCCAAAGAAATGTTGGCGACCTTGATCTTGCCCAATAATAATCCCAAGGATATTACAAGCGAAAGAATCATTACTGAGTGAGCTACACCGCCGCCCCAAAGATTGGGGAAACCCATGAAAAGGTTGTGAAGTAGTTCCATTTTTATTATGTTTATTATTTGCTATCTATTGCAGATGGAAACCTATAATGGAAAGTTGTCCCATTTTGGCTGCGAAGGTACGGAGATTTGGCGTATTGGCGTCTTTATATTTATGAAATCTCACGAACACAAGAATAGAAAAAATCTCGATAATTGCTATCGGTCGTGACAATAATGAATGAAATGGCTGCCTCTACAAGGGTAGAGACAGCCGGTAAGGTGTGAGTTAGGAAAAAACATGTGTTATTTAACAATTACTTTCTTGCCGTTCTTGATATACAAGCCAGCGGGAAGGTTCTGACCCTCGCTCATCTTAACACCATTGATGTTGTAGATGCCCTGCTTCTTGCTCTCAACCACGATAGTATTGTTGATACCCAGGGTGATGTCGCCAACCTTTACAGGCTTAATCTGGACATTGTTAGAATAGATACTATTGCAAAGAGCATAAATATCCAAAGACTTGCCTACGCCTACAGCGCTAAGATTCTGGTTACCCCAGAGTTGAATCTTTTTGGCACCACTCACGATGAAATACTTGGCATCCTTGCCTGTGCCTTCTGCGGTTACGGTGACATTCTTAAGAAGTACCAGGTCACAGAGGTTCTTCTTGGCGAGGAGGTCTTCTACGGTAGTTACAGTAGCGTCCAATTCCAGAGAAGAGCCAGCAGTAATGGAAAGGTCACCGGCATTGGTGAACTCATTTCTCATCATTTCGGGGATGCCATTGTAGGATTTGAAGTTCATCTTGATGCTTCCGCTTACCGTTGAGTTGAGGGTGAGGGCGAGGATGCCTACATTGTAAAGCATAAGGCACTTGCCATTTTCGCGCAGATGGACTGTGTTGCCATCAGCGTATATCACCTTGGCGTTGTTGAGGGCGAGCTTCACATAAGTCTTGTCGGCAGTCCATCCAACTACTTCCTCTAAGGTAGCGTCTGTGCAAGTAATCTTGCTAAAGTCCTTGCTGGCAACAGTGCTCGACTTGCCACCCTTAACGGCGATAGCATTTACGGTGGTGCTCTCTGTCAAAGAGAAAGGTGCAGTGTACTTCTGCGAACTTGTTGTGGGAGTGCTTTCGTCAGTAGTATAATATATGTCAGCTCCCTCTGGGCCTGTAATAGTTACAGTGGTAGAGGTTTCAAAAGTGGCGTTACCGGTAATTGTTGGCTCTTTAACTGCTGTAGGGTCAGCTTTTCCAATAGTGACAACAATCTTGGTAGCACGTACCTGATTTTCGGTAGCGGTAAAAACAACAGAACTTGCTGCGCCGGTCCAAGTTCCAACCTTGCCAGAGAAACTGTATTCACCAGAGCCTGCAGTAAAACAGCCAGGACCGTATTTAGCTTTGTCTAATGCGGTACATGTAAATTCGACAGAAAGAATCTGGTCTTTTGTTGTGGTAAGAGTAACTTTCTTACCTTTATAGAAACGGTATTCTTTTCCATTTCCCAATATACCTTCTTCAGCATTAATTGTAACTGCATCTTTGGTAAGGGAAACGGCACCTGACTGAGCAGAACTGGCCTTGTCAGTCTTTGAATCAAATGTAATTGTCGTTTGTGCATTAATGCCTCCACATACGAGGATAAGCATAGTTAATGTCAATAAGCGTAAAAGTTTAGTCATAATGTTTATTGTTAAAGGGTTAAGTTATACTACTGCAAAGTTAGTGGTTATCGATGACACAAACAAGTAAAAAGTACATTATTTTCAAGATATATGCAATTTTATTGTTTATGAAATAAGTTAGGCTGAGGATAATTGAAAAGGGAGGCTTGCCAATTGGCAAACCTCCCTTCATCAGTATCCCTATATATTATATAAGGTGTATCAATTCAAGATTAGATAATCTCGCTCCAGTCTTCCTGAGTCTTGCGGACATAGCTGCGATAACGGAGCTTAGCCATACGCTCAGCCTGAGAGAAGAGTTCCTCAGCTTCATTAGGATAAGCCTTCTGAACACTCAGATAACGTACCTCTCCAAGGAGGAAGTCACGGAAGTCTGCCCAGTTAGGCTCCTTAGAATCAAGCGTGAATGGGTTCTTGCCCTCGTCGGCCAACAGTGGGTTGTAGCGCCACAGATGCCAGTAACCACAATCAACAGCGAGTTTCTCCTCATTCTGGCTTCTACCCATACCGCCCTTACGCTTCAGACCGTGGTTGATACAAGGAGCGTATGCGATAACGAGTGATGGACCTGGATAAGCCTCTGCCTCGCGAATTGCCTTCAATGTCTGTGCATTGTCGGCACCCATAGCAACCTGGGCAACATAGATATAGCCATAGGTGGTCTGCATAAGACCGAGGTCCTTCTTGCGGATGCGCTTACCCTGAGCTGCGAACTGAGCAATAGCACCGAGTGGAGTAGACTTAGAGCTCTGGCCACCAGTGTTTGAATAAACCTCAGTATCGAGAACCAAGATATTGACATCCTCACCAGATGCGAGTACGTGGTCGAGACCTCCGTAGCCAATATCGTAAGAAGCACCGTCGCCACCGATAATCCACTGGCTGCGCTTTACAAGATAGTGGTCGAGAGTCTTCAACTCCTGACATACAGGGCAACCCTGCTCAGCACCAGCGGCAATCAGAGGCTTCAGCTCTGCAGCTGCTTCCTTAGAGCCGTCAGCATCGTCCTTGGCAGCAATCCACTTGTCAGCTGCAGCAACAAACTCGGCAGGTACATGCTCATCAGCCTTTGCCTCCTCGAGAAGGTGGCAGATGCGCTCCTTCATCTTCTTGTTACCCAAAGCCATACCCAGACCGAATTCGCAGAAGTCCTCGAACAGAGAGTTGTCGAATGCAGGACCCTGGCCCTTAGCATTGGTAGTGTAAGGAGTAGAAGGAATAGAAGCAGAGTAAATAGAAGAACAGCCAGTAGCGTTAGCAATCATCTGGCGGTCACCAAAAAGCTGAGAAATGAGCTTTACATAAGGTGTCTCACCACATCCGGAGCAAGCGCCTGAGAACTCAAACAGAGGCTGAGCGAACTGAGAGTTCTTGGGACTCTGCTTGATATCCACCAAATCCTGCTTAGAGGCAACATTGTGTACGAGGTATTCCCATGTCTTAGCTTCCTCAACCATAGCGGGAGCGTCAACATTGAATGGAACCATCTTGAGAGCCTTCTCGAGTTCTCCGGTTTCCTTGTTCTTCTTGCCAGGACATACATCGGCACAGTTACCGCAACCGAGACAGTCGAGAACAGAAGTCTCGATACGGAAGTGCATTCCCTTGAGTGCAGCGGGAGCCTTAATCTCCTGAGTAGCCAGACCAGGAACACCTGCCAGCTCTTCGTCGGTAAGAACGAATGGACGGATAGCAGCGTGAGGACAAACGAATGAACACTTGTTACACTGGATACAGTTCTCTACATTCCATACGGGAACGAAAGCCTCTACGCCACGCTTCTCAAATGCAGCGGTACCATTGGCCCATGTTCCGTCAACTGTGTCATGCTTAACGAAGTCAGAAACCTTGAGCAAGTCACCTGCCTGACCATTGATAGGACGAACCAGCTCCTTAACGAATGCAGGTGCATTGTCTTCCTTGCCTTCTTCGTCAGCAAGAGAAGCCCATGCTGGGTCTACTGTCAGTTCCTTATACTCGCCTCCGCGCTCAACTGCAGCGAAGTTGAGGTCAACAACGTCCTGACCCTTCTTAGAGTAAGACTTCACGATGAACGCCTTCATCTGCTCTACAGCCAGGTCCAAAGGAATAACCTCAGTGATACGGAAGAAAGCAGACTGGAGAATGGTGTTGGTACGGTTTCCAAGACCAATTTCCTGAGCTATCTTAGTGGCGTTGATATAGTAAACCTTGATATTGTTCTTGGCAAAGCAACGCTTAACCTTGTTAGGAATGAAGTTAACCAACTCCTCGCCGTCGAAGATAGTGTTGAGCAGGAATGTACCATTCTTGCGCAGACCGCGGGTAACGTCATACATGTGGAGGTAAGCCTGAACGTGACAAGCTACAAAGTTAGGAGTATTTACCTGATAAGCGCTGTGGATGGGGCTGTCGCCGAAACGCAGGTGAGAGCAGGTAAAACCACCAGACTTCTTAGAGTCATAAGAGAAATAAGCCTGGCAATACTTGTTGGTATTGTTACCGATAATCTGTACAGAGTTCTTGTTAGCACCTACAGTACCATCGGCACCGAGACCATAGAACTTAGCCTCAAACAGGTCATCACCACCCATTGGGATTTCCTCCTCTTCGGGAAGAGATGTAAATGTAACGTCATCAACGATACCTACGGTGAAGTGATTCTTGGGCTGTGGCAATTCCAGGTTCTTGAATACTGCTACAATCTTAGCAGGTGTAGTATCGGATGAACCAAGACCATAGCGTCCGCCAACGATGAGAGGCTTGCGCTCGTCGTCATAGAGAGCAGACTTAACATCGAGATACAGTGGTTCGCCCTCAGCACCAGGTTCCTTAGTACGGTCGAGCACGGCAATGCGCTTAACAGTAGCGGGAAGAGCCTTCTTCAAGAAGTCTACAGAGAAAGGACGATAGAGGTGAACTGCAACCATACCCACCTTCTTGCCCTGCTTGTTCAGGTAGTCGATGGCTTCACGGGCAGGCTCTGTAGCAGAACCCATCAGGATGATAACATTCTCGGCATCCTCTGCACCATAATAGTTGAAGAGGTGATACTCACGGCCAGTAATCTTAGAGATTTCGCCGCAGTACTTCTCAACCACTTCAGGAATTCTGTCATAATACTCATTGCAAGCCTCACGATGGGTAAAGAATGTCTCGGGGTTTTCAGCGGTACCACGAGTTACGGGACGCTCTGGAGACAATGCGCGGTCGCGGAATTTTTTGATATACTCAGGGTTAACCAGAGGACGGATATCTTCCATATCAATTTCCTCAACCTTGTGGTACTCGTGAGAAGTACGGAAACCATCAAAGAAGTTGATGAAAGGAACAGATGTCTCAAGTGTGGCAAGGTGAGGAACTGCAGAAAGGTCCATAACCTCCTGTACAGAACCTGAGCAGAACATGGCAAAGCCAGTCTGACGGCAGGCCATAACATCCTGGTGGTCGCCGAAGATACAGAGTGAGTGAGATGCCAGAGTACGTGCAGATACGTTGAATACGCAAGGCAACAGCTCACCGGCAATCTTATACATATTAGGTATCATCAACAACAGACCCTGCGAAGCTGTATAGGTAGAAGTTAATGCACCAGCCTGAAGAGAACCATGGACAGCTCCAGCGGCTCCGCCTTCAGATTCCATTTCCTGAATAGAAACTCTTTGACCGAAGAGGTTCTTACGGCCTTTAGCAGCCCATTCGTCCACATGTTCTGCCATAGGAGAAGATGGGGTAATGGGGTAGATGGCTGCCACCTCGGTAAACATGTAGCTTACATGAGCCGCTGCGGTGTTACCATCACATGTGATAAACTTTTTTTCTTTAGCCATTTTTCTAAATTTTAATGAAAGTTTGTATGTTCGTTTTTATATTTACACCTTATTATATTAATATAGGAAGCCGAATAGCCATAGTGGTATCTGGTTTTCCTTACCCACCTCAGTATTATAACGCGCATATATGGTGTCGGGAGAGAATCTGATTTTCTGCTCACCATGGGCATCGCAAATTCTGAAGTGCTTTTCGCCGTCTACGATGTAGAAGTGGTCTTTGTTGGCCTGATTTACGATATGGTCCTTCCACAACGAGTTCACGAAGAATGTCTCCATCAGTTCCTGGTCATCGATGGTGATGGGGTAGATGGCATACATGAGATTGCTATTGTGCATCATCACCTTGGTAGGCTTCTTGGGAAATTCTTCTCCTACCGGATAGATGATATTGATAAGACGCGCATCGGCCAGATACTTGATATAGTTCATCACCGTGGCACGGCTGGT
>UMKZ01050445.1_pt1 | contig 11202 bp, 8 predicted proteins | sample 1966441 | NCBI WGS metagenome assembly UMKZ01 (sample SAMEA4836189, study PRJEB28245) | human gut metagenome | biome: gut microbiome; material: fecal sample | place: Denmark | collected 2008
GCAGTCCTCCAGGAGCCCGCGGGCCAGCTCGTTCAGGTCGATGCTGCCGTCCTGCCTGCGCGGGACGTCCTCGCGCTCGGTCTCCCGTTCGGTTAAAGTGTCCATGTGGTCGTCTCCTGTCCTGTCGATGTGGGGTTACAACGATTCTAGGGGGCGGCCGCACCTTTTTCTGGCAAGGTGCCCGGACACCAGCTATTGGGACGCGATCGAGAGGAGTCCGTAATCGCAAAAAAGTTGCAAAGATACCGAGTTTTTTGTTTTTGTAATGGGCTCAATCGCCGCAACGGGGCAGATCCCGCAAAAAACGCGCGGAATATCATGACCAGCAACCCCAAACCAGAAAAAGAAAGGCGCCCGCTATGCGGACGCCTTCAGAAAAATCAATTTGGCCGGAATCGCTGAAATCTACGCTTCCTTGGCACCGTACTGCTCGTAATAAGCATCGAGTGCAGCCTTCAACGTATCGTCGATCACCACTTCGCCCTGAACTTCGTGGTTGTACAGGAGCTCGGTAACTTCAGCCATGCTTACGATGGAAGCTACAGGGAAGCCATACTTTTCCTGGACTTCCTTCTGCGCAGTCTTCACGCCGCCCTTGCCAACTTCCATACGGTTCAGGGAGACAATCAGACCCTTAACCTCAACATCAGCGGCACCCTTCAGAATGGGGTAGGTTTCATCGATGGACTTGCCCGACGTGGTAACGTCTTCAACCATGATCACGCGGTCGCCGTCGTGAAGCTCGGCACCCAACAGGTTGCCGGCATCGGCGCCGTGGTCCTTCACTTCCTTGCGGTTGCAGCAGTACTTAACTTCCTTGCCGTACAGCTCCTCCAAGGCAATGGCGGTAACAACAGCCAGCGGAATGCCCTTGTATGCGGGACCGAATACCGCATCGAAATCCAGGCCAAAGTTGTCATGAATGGCGCGAGCGTAGTACTCGCCCAAGCGCTTCAGCTGACCACCCGTAACATAGGCGCCAGCATTCATGAAAAAGGGGGATTTGCGCCCGCTCTTAAGCGTGAATTCGCCGAACTTGAGCACATGGCTTTCCACCATGAACTCGATGAATTCTTTCTTATATGCCTCCATGAGCGCACTCCTTCTCTAGTGAAACTACTATTTTCATTCTACAAAAGCCCAGGTCAAAGCCCCTGCGGCTACTCGCGGTAAAAGCCGTTCATCGCCTTGTACACGTCGATCTCCCACTGGCGGCGGTGGCTCTTGGCGACCGTGTCCAGGATAAGTCCCGTCACGAAGGAGAGGGCGCCGCAGCCGGCGAGCGCCAGGCTGCCGAGCATCGTGGGGATGCGGGGCACCAGGCCGGTGGCCGCGTACTCGGCGACGACGGGGATGCCCGCCACCACGGCCAGCACCAGCAGGATCAGGGCCAGCCAGCCGAAGAACGCCAGCGGGCGGTAGTCCTTGAACAGACTCGTGATGGCGCGCAGCACCTTCGCGCCGTCGCCGAAGGTGGACAGCTTCGAGTAGCTGCCCTCGGGGCGGTCGCGGTAGTCGATCGGCACGTCCTCGATGCGCCAGCGCTTGTCCACCGCGTGGATGGAGATCTCCGTCTCGATCTGGAAGCCCTCGGAGAGCACCGGCATGGTCTTCACGAACACGCGGTTGAACGCGCGGTAGCCCGTCATGACGTCGTCGAAGGCGAAGCCGTAGATCTTCTTGATCAGCCAGCGCACCAGGTCGTTGCCGAAGCCGTGGAACGCGCGGTCGTTCTCCTCGCCGTAGGAGCCGTTGGACAGGCGGTCGCCCACCGTCATGTCGGCGCGGTCGGCGCGCAGCGGCTCCAGGAGCGCTGGCGCCGCCTCGGCGGGGTAGGTGTCGTCGCCGTCGACCATCAGGTAGTAGTCGGCGTCGATGTCGCGGAACATGGAGCGGACGACGTTGCCCTTGCCCTGGCGCCCCTCGAACTTCACGATGGCGCCGTGCTCGCGGGCGATGTCGGCCGTGCCGTCCTTGGAGTTGTTGTCGTAGACGTAGATGTCGGCGTCGGGCAGGACACGCTTGAAGTCGTCCACCACCTTGCCGATGGTCACGGCTTCGTTGTAGCAGGGTATGAGTACTGCGACCTTGTCTGCCATTGGGCTCCCTTTCAAACAAGCAAACAGCAAGCGCAAAAGCGCGAAATGTATCAATTGCCGACTATGCACACGGCGCATACCGTCCAATACCCCTCAGGGCAGCAGCCGAAGCGCATAGCTATAAGCCACATTAGTTTACTCGCTTTTTACGTTGAATGAAATGGCTTCGGCAAGCGCATAAAACTCTCCACGAACAGGCGGGAATATAGGGACAGGTACCGTTTTCCAGCCAGCATACAGGTCCGCGCCCGCAATGAACGAACCGCCTCCCGCTTCTTGGACATAAAGAAACGGGAGGCGGTTCAAAACTCGCATACGAAGCCTTGCTTTTGTGCGCTACGGCGAAAGCGGGAATCCGATACCTGCCCCTATTTTCCTGTTCGGCTAGTTATGCGTACGATGATCGCGGTAATTAGCTAAATACGTTGCGAATTCAGCCGAGGTGTCAGAGTTGCCAGAACGCCACATTTTATGGTCGATGATGGTGCTTTCGCTGTCGTAATATGCATCGATATAGGCAATAAGCCCGTCAATCGCCTCAAGCTGCGTTTCGGGATAAGCGCCCTGACCGCTCACGTGCACTATTTCGATACCGATAGAATACGAATTCATGCCATAGTCGGTAATGCTCTTCGAAGGAGCTTTAGTGGTTCCCCTTTTGTCGTCGCGCCCATCTTCCGACACACCATATTCGCTGTTGTGGCCCGCATCGCCATAGCCAGCATGATGGGCAATGGCATCCATCGGCACACATTGCACGATAGATCCGTCTTTATTCACGATGAACTGCGAGGCCACTTTGTTGCCACTGCTCTCCCATGAATTAACGATAGAAGCCGCGCTGCTATCCACTTCGGTGTCGTGCAGCACGATGTACTTCTGATAGCTGGCCCCTTTTTCGCCGTGGTTGAAGTCGGAACGATAGTCTTCCGTTATATCCAGCTTCGCGCGCAACTCACTTGCCGTCGGCTTAGCTTCCTCCGCAGAAGAAACGCCCCCTTCGGCTCCTTCGCCACTTTGGGCACCGCCATCCGAAGAAACGCCCGCATCATTCACCCTGAGCTGAGAGTGGTCGGGCTGTTGCTGCGGAGCTGCGCAACCCGCCAACGTGCACGCCAAAGCAGCGGCGGCAAGTATCCCTATCAGTCTCATACGTTTTCCTTTCAACCGAACGGCGTGCCCAACACAGCGGCGCCAACGTTCTCGCTAGGCACAAATCACAGCGAGCCTGGCCAGCTGCCCTTTCCGGCAACCATACCAGGCTCGCAACATATCAATGCAAGAAAATGGAGATCAATCCTATTTTCTCAGGTCAACGCCAAGTTCAGCATCCACCAAATCAAATGCCGCGTCGATGGCCTTGTCCATATCGTAGTACTTGTATCCACCCAAACGGCCAGCGAATACCACGTTGCCTTCCTGCTTGGCAAGCTCAACGTACTGCTCGTACAGGGCGCTGTTGCGATCGTCGTTCAGAGGATAGTACGGCTCATCGCCGCGCTCCCAGTTTGCGGGATACTCGCGCGTAATGATGGTGGTTGGCTGAGTGCCGTACTCGAAGTGCTTGTGCTCGATAATGCGCGTGAAGGGCACCTCGCGCTCGGTGTAGTTAACCACCGCGTTGCCCTGCCAATTCTCGCATTCAATACGCTCGGACTCGAAGCGCAAAGAACGATACTCCAGCGCGCCAAGCTGATAATCAAAGTAAGCATCGATGGTGCCACAGTAGATAACGCGGTCGGCAATACCTTCGTTTTCAGCAACGAACTCACGATATTCGGTATTCAGCAAAATTTCCGTATCGCCGAACATGCGCTCAACCATAGCAGTGTAGCCGCCCATGGGGATGCCCTGCCAACGGTCGTTGAAGTAGTTGTTGTCATAGATGAAGCGAACGGGCAGGCGCTTGATGATGGAAGCGGGCAGCTCGGTGCAGCTCTTGCCCCACTGCTTTTCGGTGTAGCCCTTGATCAGCTTCTCGAATACATCCTTGCCGATAAGCGAAAGCGCCTGTTCCTCGAGATTAGAGGGCTCGCCTTCGCCAATCTGCTCGGCTGCTTCCTGCTTCTGGCGCTCAATGATTTCCTTCGCTTCAGCGGGAGTCTTGATTCCCCACATCTTCGAGAAGGTGTTCATATTGAACGGCAAGTTGTAAAGCTCGTCCTTGTAGCTGGCAACAGGGCAGTTCACATAGTTGTTGAACTCGGCGAACTGATTTACGTAATCCCAAACGGGACGAAGCGACGTATGGAAGATATGAGCACCATACTTATGCACGTTGATGCCGTCGATTTCTTCCGTGTAGATGTTGCCTGCAATGTGATCGCGGCGGTCGATGACCAAGCAGGTCTTGCCGATCTTGGCGGCTTCATGAGCAAAAACGGCGCTCGTGATGCCAGCGCCAACGATAAGGAAATCGTAATGGTTGCGCTGCATGCCATGCCTTTCTGTGTGTAACGTTTCAGCCAGCAGGTTGCTGGCCACTCTAGTATGTTTAGAATGCACCGCACGGGCGCACTGCTTCTTATTTTAGACGATGCTGCTCTACTATCGAAACTCGGACCCAATAAAAAACGCCCGCAAGGACGTTAACGAAAATCCGGGTATGCGCCAGTAAATCAGCGAGCGGGATTCTGGCGAGTGCAGGGGAAGCGAAAGGCCCGCAGGGCAGGCCTTCGCGCCGCCCTGCAGGCCTTGAGGTTTCCCTATGCCGCCAGAATCCCGCGCAGCATCGTCGCATCTCAGGAGCATGTTGCGCTGATCGTAGATCAGCGCAACCGACTAATCCTGCTTTACAACAAGAACGTCGCAGCGAAGGTTCCTGATCAGATAAGTGGAAACGCTGCCAACGAATACGTAGGTGATGTTCGAAAGACCGCGCTCACCGCAGATAACCAGCTCGGGCTCGAACGGCTTGATCATCAGGTTGTGAATGGTTTCCTGAATGCGACCAACCTTAACAACAACCTCTACGGAAGGGATGTCTGGATCTTCCTCGGCTAACTTCAGCGTATCGCCCAAGGAATCGACCAAACGGTTGCGAACCGTTTCAGCAAGCTCTTTGTAGTCGGTGCCCGTCAAAGAATCAGGAACCGAATCTACTACATGGCCGAACATCAATTCTGCATGGTTGAGCTTCGCAATCTGAATTGCGCGCTCGGCTACTTCCTGCTGAGTGCTGCCGCCATCGAGTGCTGCAAATACGCGCCTGTACTGCTTCATAGCTCTCGCCCCTCTTTCTCCTTCGCCATACGGCAAAGGCCCCAGTATCGAAGCGCCCCTGCGCCTCGCTTATTATCTTTCTTTATTCTAGCAGGATACCCAAGCAAAAACGTCACAATGCTGTAACACGTTCATTCCTTCTTCCCCAAAGAAACCCCAAATGGTGAGGGGATTGTGAATGGTTGCCTCTGCGAAAGCCATGCCTGTCACGAAGCTGTTCCGGCGCTCCCTCCCGAACCTGCATTGGCCACTCTTGGCTTAACTCCAGCTAAAGCACGGGCGTTCTGCATTGCCTCCAAATATGCTTGAGCATCGCCTGGATCGTCGTCGATAGACTCATCGCCCAAATCAACCTCGCGAGGAACGCGACGATACAGGATGTCATACATAACCGGCACCACATACAGCGTCATGAACGTGGCGTACAGCAAACCGCCCACAACCACAACCGCCATGCCGCGCTGCATCGACGATCCCACCGCATCGCTGAACACCATCGGCAACATAGCGAAGATGGTGGTAATTGCCGTCATCATGATAGGGCGCATGCGGGTACGTCCCGCAGCCACCAGGGCATCGTGCTTCGACAGGCCACCACGGCGCAGCTGGTTCACATAGTCAACGAACACGATACCGTTATTCACAACCGTGCCCATAAGCACCGCGAAGCCCAGCAGTGAAAGCATGCTCAGCTGTTCGCCAGCTGCCACCAAACCGAACAAACCGCCGGTAAAGGCAAGGGGGACAGTCAAGATCACGATGAAAGGAGAAAGCAAGCTCTGGAACTGCGCCACCATAACAAGGTAAATCAGCACAAAGCCCAAAATCAGAAGCAGCATCATTTGAGAAAGCATCGTGTTGATGTTTTCCAGCTCGCCACTGGTTTGGATGGTGTAGCCCTCGGGCAGCTGATAATCCTTGAGCTTGGTCTGCAGATCGCGCGCAAGCAAAGCATTGTTGTAACCATCTTCGACATCGGCCGTCACCGTAATAGCACGGGTTGAGTTCACATGAATCATCGTGGGAGAGGCAACTCCCTGCTCAACCGTAGCGAACTCGCGAAGCTTGTGCGTGGTGGTATCGCCCGTCTGCTGATTGGTTATCTCAATCTCGGTATCAAGAAGATTGTCTGCCGTAACAGGGTTTGTCTTATCCACTACAGACACATTCATCTTGCTGCCATCGAGCGTCATGGAAGGCGCATCTGCGCTTTCGGAAAGCTTTTTCGCCAAATCGCTATACAACTGAGCAACTGTATAGCCGTCCTTGGTAAGCTTGTCGCGATCGACAACCAGGTGAAGTTCGGTTGCAGCATCTTCCATGCCGTTTTCGATTTCGGTATAGCCCTCCACCTGGCCAACGATCCCCATCACATCTTCGCTGATACGCACCAGCTCATCCTGATCGGGACCTTGGATCCTCAGCGAAAGCCCACTGCCGGTCATAGAGCTCATCGCCTCGGAAGAAGAAGCGTCGGTAATCACTTCGCAGTTCAGGCCAGAAGTACGCTGCTGCAGCTGATCCAAAATCGAAAGCACCTGGCCTTCGGTGGTCACTGAACTGTCGGTCTGCACGTAGAACGTGAACACCTGGTGGAACTTGTCGCTGCTGCTACTGCTGGAAATATCGCTCGCAACCATCGAGGTCGAAGACGTTCCGTCCATAGCGCCAACGAATTCCACTCCGTCGATGCCCATGGCTTCGTCCATTACCTTATCCGCCGTAGCGTACGCCGTCTCCTTGTCGGTATCCTCAGGCATGGTCACCGTCACCGTTGCCGTTTTCGAGGTCATGGTGGGGATCATAGTGATACCCATGTTCACCACGCCAATCACTGCAACAACCAAAAGCACTACCGACACCACAAGAGGCAACGCCTTATGACGCAAGAAGAATACCAGCGAATGAGCATATTTCGTTTGCAGCGCCTCAAACCAGTTGTTGCGGCGAGGAATATAGTTCTTGAACAGGAACGAAGAAGCAGCGGGAACCATGGTCAACGCGATAAGCAGCGACGCGGTGAGCACGTAGGCAATGGTCAGCGCGAAGGGCAGCATCAGCTGGTTCACCATGCCCGTAGTAAACACGATGGGCAAGAATACGCAAATGGTGGTGAGCGTGGAAGCAATTACCGCGCCCGAGATCTGCTTCGCACCCTGAACGGCTGCGCGAGCAGGCGGAATGCCGCGGCTGCGCAGGCGATAGATATTCTCCAGCACAACAATCGAATTATCTACCAGCATGCCAATAGCGATGGAAATACCGCCAAGCGACATAATGTTCAGCGAGATGCCCGAGAAGTACATCACCACCAAGGCGCAGAGCACTGAGAAGGGAATACTGAAAGCCATGATGAGCGTGGGGCGCCAATCGCGAAGGAAAACGATGAGCACCACCACGGCAAGAAGCGCGCCCAAAAGCAGCGACCGCAAAATAGAGTTGATGTACAGCGCAATGAAAGACCCCTGGTCGCTCACCACGGTTAGATGCAAGCCGGGATTGGCCTGCTCAATTTTGGTAAGCGCTGCTCGGGTATCTGCAGAGACTTCGCTCGTAGAAGCAGTGGAATTCTTGAACACCGAAAGCAATACGCCATCTTTGGCGTTGATACGCATGTACTGATCTCCGACATTGTCGACTTCGGTGATGTCGGCAACATCGGCAAGGCGGATTTCACCCACGCCATCGATGTCGGCAAGCAAAAGCGAGCGCAGGTCGGAAATGGAAGAGATGTTGTCGCCAACACGCAACAGCCACTGATCGTCCGAGCCGCTATCAAGATAGCCAGCCGGCATCGAAAAATCCTGGGCCTTAATAATGCCTGCTAGCGTTTCCTTGTCCACCAAGGCATCGACATTCGCCTTGGAAAGAGCCTCTTCGCGCGAGCTTTCGTACTGAGAACGGGCATCCGCCAGCTGTTGTTTATTGGAATCGATGGTCTGTTGGGCGCTGGCAAGCTGAGCGCTGGCGCTGCCGAACTGCGTTGCTGCGGTAATAGAGCCCGACTGCACTTCGGCAAGCTGCTTTTGATAGGCTTCAAGTTCTCCCGTTACCATTTGCGCCTTCTGCGCAAGCTGCCCAATTTGTGCCTGAATCTGGGGGTTTGCGCCGCTAGGATCGACGGCCTTCAGCGCTCCGATCTCCGCCTGCAGCGAAGTGATCTCGCTAGTTTTCCCGGAAATTGCCAGCGTTAAGCCAGAGCTTGCCTGACCAAGCTGGTCGCTTGTTTCCTGCTGCTTCTGCTCGAGCGTTTCTTTCTGGCTGTTTAGCTGGCTCTCCGCTTCAGCCAGCTTCGCCTCACCTTCATCGATGCTTTTCTTGGCATCGTAGAGCTGGGAATTGACGCTGGCCAGCAGCTTGTTGTTGATGTCTTCGATCTTGCTGTCGGAAAGGCGCACCTCTACCGATTTTTCCGCCGCCCCAACCGTAGAAACGTCGGCAACACCGTCAATGCGCTCCAATTCAGGAACCGCTTTGTCTTTCACCAACGAAGTGGTGTCGAAAATATCATGGTCGTCGTAGGATGCGGCAACATACAAGGTTGCCATCATATCCATGCTGATTTCCATGTAGTTAGGGCTGCCAGCGGTTTCAGGCAGCTGGGAAGAAACCTCGTTTACCGCAGACGAGGCCTTCACCATGGCGGAATCCATATCGCTTCCGTCCTCGAACTCGAGGAATATCATGGAATAGTTATCAGCACTTTGGCTTTGGACGGAGGAAACACCGCTTACCTTCGAAAGCGAGCCTTCCAATACATCGGTAACTTCGGATTCCACCTTTTCAGCGCTAGCGCCAGGGTCGGTGGTAATAACCGCCAGATAGGGCAAATCCATATCGGGCAGCAAATCGGTCTTCATTTTGGTGAGCGAAACACCACCCAGAATCAGGATGATGATCACCGCAACCGTAACGATATATGGCTTCTTTACGCTAAAGCGGCTAAGCACAGCAACTCCCTTAATAGTGCAGTTGAGGTAGGTTTCGGGCGAGTGCCAGAGAAAGCCTATTGACTCCCGTATGTTTTATTTAGTAAACATTGTGATTATATGCCGCATCACCACAGATCTCGGCCACGAATCCGCGAAGAAAGCTCCATACACGCCGATTCCACACTATGCAACGAAAAGTCGAACGATCTGCCCTGATTGTTGAAACGGCAAAGTAGGAATATAGGGACAGGTACCGTTTCCCACTTTAGCTTTGAGGCGCCGCCCGCACTAATCGCATGGAGTTGCCGGGCGACCTCCCCAACCCTGCCTAGCGGGGAAACAGCGTCTGTCCCCATATCCCACTAATAAAGCTCCGGCCTACGATGCTCAAGGACGGGCATGGCTGCGCGAACTCCGTCAATCGCCGAAAGGTCTATGCGGGCAGCAACCAGCTCTTCGCGGACGCTGCCACTGGCCAGCATCACACCATCAGGCCCAAACACGGCGCTTTGCCCGATGTAGCCCTTATCAACGCGACTTAAGCCCGCAACGAAGATCTCGTTTTCGATAGCACGCGCCGAAAGAAGGGTGCGCCATTGCTCCGCCTTCAAGCGGCCATCCACCCAGGCAGCAGGATTGATTAACAGCTGGCACCCACGTGTTGCCGCGAAGCGCGCCGCCTCCGGAAAACGCAAGTCGTAGCAAATGGAAAGGCCGATGCGGCCGAAGGGAGTATCAATAGGCTCGAACAACGCAGGGCCCGCCGCCATACGATCGGACTCCTTGGTGAAATCGGTGTCAAACAGGTGCACCTTCCGATACACCCCGCGCTTTACACCGTCGCTGCCCGTTATGACCGCCGTATTAAAGGGATTCCCTTCAGCGTTTCGCTCATTCACGGTGTATACAAGCCACAGGCCATAACGCGCCGCAAGCGCATCCATTCCATAGCAAAACGGCCCATCGATTGGCTCAGCCTCGGAAGCGAACGACTGTCTATCCAGTTCATAGCGGGTCATAAGCGACTCGGGGAACACCAAGATATCCACCCCACGAAGAGAAGCTTCGGCACACCATTGTTCGGCCATTTCCAAAACAGCTTCTGTACCGCCTTCTTCAGAATGACGGCACTGAGCCAGCCCGAGGACAAAAGTCATGGCAACTCCCTTCACGCGCGATGCGGTCAAACGCAAGCTCAAATACGGGTTTGCTTCATTTTCCCACTAAAAAACGAATGGACCGGGAATAACCCAGTCCATTCGCCTGCTAGTACCTCTGTCTCATACAGACAGCGTATGCATTAGCTAGTTGCTGCGACGGCGGCGAAGCAATGCAGCGGCTGCTGCAAGAAGGCCCGCGATGCCGCCAATGCCAGCGACAGCGGCAACGTTGGTGGCGTCACCGGTCTGAGGTGCGATGCTCGACTCGTCGGCGTCATCACCAGTTGCGTTGGCATCATCGCCAGCGACATCCTGGCCAGCGGCCTCCTCGCCGTTGGCGGCGTCATCCGCAGCAGCCTGGTTCTCGGAGTAGAAGGCGTAGTAGGTTACCACGCCGTCCGGGTCTTCGTCATCGATTGCCGTGCAATAAAAAAGCCGAGACAAATAACCTCGGCTAAAAATCTATGGTGGGCGTTACCGGGATTGAACCGATGACCCCTTCCGTGTGAAGGAAGTGCTCTCCCGCTGAGCTAAACGCCCGAAATAAAAATGCCACGCAAAAGCGTGGCATGTAATTAATGGTGGGAGATACAGGATTTGAACCTGTGACCGTTTGCTTGTAAGGCAACTGCGCTCCCGCTGCGCCAATCTCCCATATGTCACGATCAAAGATTATCCCAGATTCTATACAGAATTTCAAGATAATTTTTAACCACTGAGATACATCTCAGATTTGCTTGGGTCAAATGCCCTGCATGAGCGGAACGGCCTATCCTCCCACGGACTGCA
>UMKZ01016968.1_pt1 | contig 11144 bp, 6 predicted proteins | sample 1966441 | NCBI WGS metagenome assembly UMKZ01 (sample SAMEA4836189, study PRJEB28245) | human gut metagenome | biome: gut microbiome; material: fecal sample | place: Denmark | collected 2008
GTCTGTCACGACCGCTACGGCTATGCTTGCGGTTTCGCCGTGGCAGGTGCCGATGGCGTCTACCGCTGGGCCAAGGGCGAAGTGGTGGCACCCAACCAGGTAAGGCTAACCACCCCCAAGGGCGTCGTGCCGATGATGGTAAGATATGCCTGGGGCGACAATCCCGACGACGCCAACCTCTACAACTCAGCCGGACTGCCCACCACCCCATTCCAAATCAAGGTGGAGCCTGCCAAGGTCAAGGCAGAGCCCGCCGAGCCATAAACTACCACGACCGTATAACCCTTGCCGCACATATCTTTCATCCGCGGCAAGGGTTATACCGTCTTTATCACTGGCAGAATAGGTCCCGATGGTAAAAAAAGGGACAATTCTCTTTGTATTGTTTTCGGTTTTCACTACCTTTGTCCACATATTATATATTATAGATGAAAGAATTTGTAATTTCAGAGGTAAAAGCAGAGACTGCTATACTGGTGGGACTCATCACGAAAGACCAGGACGAAGAGAAGACGACAGAATACTTAGACGAATTGGAGTTTCTGGCTGATACGGCTGGAGCGGTGACCGTAAAGCGGTTTACCCAGAAAGTGAACGGCCCCAATACGGTGACCTACGTGGGCAAGGGTAAACTGGAAGAAATCAAGCAGTATATAGAAGACGAAGAAGACAACGACCGGGAAATCGGTATGGTTATCTTCGACGACGAGCTGTCTGCCAAGCAGATGCGCAACATCGAGAACGAGCTCAAGGTGAAGATTCTGGACCGCACGAGCCTCATCCTCGATATCTTTGCCATGCGCGCACAGACCGCCAACGCCAAGACTCAGGTCGAACTGGCGCAGTATCGTTACATGCTGCCGCGTCTGCAGCGCCTCTGGACCCACCTTGAGCGTCAGGGTGGTGGCTCTGGTTCGGGCGGTGGCAAGGGAAGCGTGGGACTGCGCGGTCCTGGTGAGACCCAGCTCGAGATGGACCGCCGTATCATCCTGCAGCGCATCACGCTGCTCAAGCAGAGACTGCTGGAAATAGACAAGCAGAAGACTACACAGCGCAAGAACCGCGGCCGCATGGTGCGCGTGGCGCTCGTGGGCTATACCAACGTGGGCAAGTCGACCATCATGAACCTCCTGGCCAAGAGCGAGGTATTCGCCGAGAACAAGCTCTTTGCCACCCTCGACACCACGGTGCGCAAGGTGGTGATAGACAATCTCCCCTTCCTGCTCGCCGATACCGTAGGATTTATCCGCAAGCTGCCCACCGACCTGGTAGACTCCTTCAAGTCGACCCTCGACGAGGTGCGCGAAGCCGACCTGCTGGTCCACGTGGTAGACATCTCCCACCCCGACTTCGAGGAGCAGATAGAGGTGGTCAACCAGACCCTCAAGGACCTCGACTCGGCCGACAAGCCCATGGTGCTTGTCTTCAACAAGATAGACAATTACCACTGGGTCGAGAAGGAGGCAGACGACCTCACCCCGATGACCCGCGAAAACATTACGCTCGACGAGCTGCGCCGTACGTGGATGGCCAAGATGAGCGACAACTGTCTCTTCATCTCTGCCCGTGAGCGAGAGAACATAGACCACTTCCGCGATGTGCTTTATCGCAAAATCCGCGAGCTCCATGTTCAGAAATATCCCTACAACGACTTTTTATATCCATCTGAAGAATAAGTATAACTTTTTTATCCATGAACTATGCAGCGACTATTAAGCGAACAGGAGATTAATATCCTGGAACTCAACGGCTGCCAGGCTGAAGACTGGACTGCCGTGAGCGTGAGCGAAGATTTCACGCCCGACTATCTGCGCAACGTGATGTTCTACGGCGATGTCAGCCTTGGCGTCTTCGAGCGTACCATTGAGGTGAGCCCCGGCTTCAGCAAGCACTCGGGCATACGCAATGCCACCCTGCGCAATGTCACTATCGGCGACAACTGTCTGATAGAGAACATAGGCAACTACATCAACAACTACACCATCGGAGCCAACTGCTACATCTCCAACGTCTGTGTGATGGAGACCATCGAGGGCGCCACCTTCGGCCAGGGCAACGTGGTGTCGGTGCTCAACGAGGTGGGCGAAGGCAACATCATGATGTTCGGCCTCCTGAACAGCCAGTTTGCCGCCTTCATGGTCAAGCACCACAGCGACCGTCACCTGCGCGACACCATCTATCGGCTCATACGCGAGGAAATCAACTGCACCATGCCCGACCGTGGCACCATCGGCGAGAGAGTCAAGATTGTCAACACCAAGGAAATCATCAACTCGGTGATAGGTCCCGACTGCGAGATAAGCGGTGCCTCGCGACTCAGCGACTGCACCCTGCAGAGCGTGGGGCAGCCCGTCTATATCGGCACAGGTGTAATCTGTGAAAACTCCATCATCTCCGACGGCTCGTCGGTCATCAACTCGGTCAAGATGCAAGACTGCTTTGTGGGCGAAGCCTGCAAGATAAGCAACGGATTTACCGCCTCGCAGAGCATCTTCTTCGCCAATTCATATATGAGCAACGGTGAAGCCTGCGCCGCCTTCTGCGGACCCTTTACCGCCTCACACCACAAGAGTTCGTTGCTCATCGGCGGGCAGTTCTCTTTCTACAACGCCGGTTCTGCCACCAACTTCTCCAACCATGCCTACAAGATGGGCCCCATGCATTACGGCATACTCGAGCGAGGTGCCAAGACAGCCAGCGGAGCCTACATCCTGATGCCCGCCAAGATAGGCACATTCTCCGTGTGCTTCGGCAAACTGATGTATCATCCCGATACGCGTTGCATACCGTTCTCCTACCTCATTGCCTATGGCGACACGATGTATCTCTCGCCCGGACGCAACCTCACCACGGTAGGTCTGTATCGCGACATACGCAAGTGGCCCAAGCGCGACATACGTCCGCTGAGCAAGCACCGCAGCATCGTCAACTTCGACTGGCTCTCGCCCTTCTCCGTCAACGAGGTCATACAGGGCAAAGCCATCCTGGAGCGGCTGCGCGAGGCATCGGGCGACAACGTGTCAACCTACAACTACCACGAGTATGTCATCAACGCCTCGTCGCTGCGCATGGGAATCAGCCACTATGACATGGCGCTGCGCATCTATATGGGTGCCGTGGTCAAGCGTGTGCTCAAGCGCTACGGAGCCGTAGAGCCACCCACATCTACCATAGGCGAAGGTGCCTGGAGCGACCTCTCGGGACTCTTGCTGCCCGAGAGCGAGGAGCAGCGGCTTATCGAGCAGATTAAGGACGGCACCCTCGACGACGTGCAGAGCATCATCGACGAGTTTGTGGCCATCGACAGCCGTTACCGCGACTATCAATGGGCGTGGACTTACAGACTTATACTCGACTATTACCACATAGACCACATCACCCAAGCCGACATAGACCGCATACATACCGACTATGTAGAGGCGCGCCGTATGTGGATAAGCGAGATACGCAAGGACGCCGAGAAGGAGTTCAATATGGGCGACGTGGAGCGCGAGGTCTTCGACGACTTCATCAATCTGCTCGACCACGAGATAGACTACGAGAACTGACGCCACTGTCAAAAAGTATGTTAAAATCGTCACAATTCCAGCCGTTCATGCGTCTAATATAATAATAGGTAACAATATTATCATCAAATATCAATATGAACAGAACCTTTATGAGTATGCTGGGCCGCGGCCTGGCTTTAGGTTTGGTCTTGCTGGCCTCGGCGCTGCAAGCCATCGCCAAGGAGTACAAGTATCAGAGCGTCAAGGGCGACCCCATGCAGACCCGCATCTACACCCTCGACAATGGTCTGAAAGTGTATCTGAGTGTGAATAAGGAGAAACCGCGCATCCAGACCTACATCGCCGTGCGCACCGGCTCGCGCAACGACCCGGCCGAGACCACCGGTCTGGCCCACTACCTCGAGCACCTTATGTTCAAGGGCACCCAGCAGTTTGGCACTACCGACTATGCCAAGGAGAAACCCTACCTGGACGACATCGAGCAGCGCTACGAGAAGTATCGCCGACTGACCGACCCTGCCCAGCGCAAGCAGGCATACCACGAGATAGACTCGGTATCGCAGCTGGCCGCCCGCTACAACATCCCCAACGAGTACGACAAGCTCATGGCCTCTATCGGCGCCGAGGGCACCAATGCCTACACCAGCAATGACGTGACCTGCTATGTCGAGGACATTCCCTCCAACGAGGTGGTCAACTGGGCCAAAATCCAGAGCGACCGCTTCAAGCACATGGTGATACGTGGTTTCCACACCGAGCTTGAGGCCGTGTACGAAGAGTACAACATAGGTCTGGCCCAGGACAACCGCAAGATGTGGGCTGCCGTCAACAAGCTGCTCTACCCCACCCACCCTTACGGAACGCAGACTACTATCGGCACCCAGGAGCACTTGAAGAACCCATCTATCGTCAACATCAAAAATTACTTTAACCGCTACTATGTGCCCAACAACGTGGCCATCTGTATGGCCGGCGATATGGATCCCGATAAGGTCATAGCCACCATAGACCAGTACTTTGGCGACTGGAAGGCCAGCCCCAACCTTACACGCCCCGAGTATGCACCGCTCAAGCCTATCACCGAGCCACGCGACACCAGCGTGGTGGGCCAGGAGGCAGCCATGGTCACCATGGCATGGCGCGTGCCGCAGGCCAACTCGCTGGCCGCCGACACCCTCAACCTGCTCAGCCAGTTTCTGTACAACGGCAAGGCCGGTCTGATAGACCTCAACCTCACCCAGCCTATGAAGATACAGGCTGCCGGCAGTGGCTACCAGGGCCTGCACGACTACGGCAGTTTCATCCTCATAGGTCTCCCTAAGAAGGGGCAGACCCTCGACGAGGTCAAGGCGCTGCTGTTAGACCAGGTGGCCCGCCTGCGCCGCGGCGAGTTCGATGCCAGCCTGCTGCCCTCTATCATCAACAACTATAAGGTAGACCAGTATCGCGCCCTGCAGAGCAACTCATCGCGCGCCGACATGTTTGTCGATGCTTTCATCAACGAGCAGAAGTGGGGCGACGTGGTAACACGCCTTGAACGCATATCACACATCACCAAGGAGCAGATTGTGGCCTTTGCCAACCACTACCTCGGTGACAACAACTATATCACCGTGTACAAGCAGCAGGGTGTCGACTCTACCCAAAAGAAGATAGACAAACCTGCCATCACGGCCATTCCCAGCAACCGCGACTACCAGAGCCGGTTTGCAAGCGAGATTAAGGACTCTAAAGTAGAGCCTATACAGCCCCAGTTTGTCAACTTCAAGCGCGACCTCGCTTTCGCCAAGACCAAGAAGGGCCTGCCTGTGGTATACAAGCAGGATGCCGAGAGCGGTCTGTCTACTCTGGCTCTGCACTGGGAGATGGGAGAGTGTGCCGATAACCGCTACAGCGTAGCAACCGACTATCTGGACTACGTGGGCACCCAGAGCAAGACCCTGGCACAGATTAAGAAAGAGTTATATCGCCTGGGCTGCTTTACCAGCTTCAGTACAGGTCCTACCTATATCAACCTGGTTATCTCCGGACTGGACGAGACCCTGCCCGAGGCCCTCGCCGTAGTCGAGGACATCATGCACAACGCTAAGGCCGACGCCAAAGCATACAGCGACCTGACCAGTCTCTATGAGAAGGACCGCGCAGATGCCAAGAAAAACCAGCGCAACAACTTCGCAGCCCTGCGCTACATGGGTCAGTATGGCGAGTACAACCCTCAGACCAACGACATGAGCATCGACGAGATGCGCAAGACCGACCCGCAGACACTCCTCGACCTCATCAAGGCACTGCCTACCTACAAGCACGAGATTCTGTACTGCGGCCCACGCTCGCTAAAGGATCTGGTCAAGCTCTTCGACAAGGTACACCAGACCCCTAAGACTCTGAAAGAGCCCCTCAAGAACAAGGAGTACACCGAGCAGACCACCCCGAAGAACGAGGTGTGGATAGCTCCTTACGAGGCAAAGAACATCTACATGGCCATGTACCATAACGACAACAAGGCATGGAACGCTGACGAGGTGCCTGTGTCTGCCCTGTTCAACGAGTACTTCGGCGGCGGTATGAACACCGTGGTGTTCCAGGAGCTGCGCGAGGCCCGTGGCCTGGCCTACAGCGCCAGCGCTTTCTTCACCTATCAGCCCCACAAGGGGCATCCTGTATATGGTGTCACCAACATCATCTCGCAGAACGACAAGATGGCCGACTGCATCCGCGTCTTCAACGAGATACTGGACACCATCCCGCAGAGCGAGAAGGCTTTCGACCTGGCCAAGCAGTCGCTCACCAAGCAGCTGGCCAGTGCCCGTAGCACACGCTTCAGTGTCATCAACAGGTATCTCTCGGCCCGCTACATGGGCATTGACTACGATCTGAACGAGAAGATATACAACGCCCTACCCAACGTAACGCTGCAGGACATTGTCAACTTCGAGAAGCAGACCATGGCCAACAAGCCCTACCGCTATCTCATCCTCGGCGACGAGAAGAACCTGGACATGAAGGCCCTCGAGAAGATTGGCCCCATCCACCGCGTGACCACCGAGCAGATATTCGGTTATTAATATCCACACGTTACCCTATAACGACCTCGGCAGTGCCCTGTGGCGCTGCCGAGGTTTTCTTTTCAACACCCGACATGAAAACCAGAACCATTGCCATCATCATCGCCTTGCTGCAGACCATCGCCGCAGCATCCCAGAGCGAAAGCACCCTGTATGGGCATGCCATGAACTTCGCCCGACAAGGCTGCAAAGACAGCCTCTTCTACAGTCTCGACCGTATGGCCACTCTCTACGGAGCCCGGGATGCTGACCTCTTGCCCGAACTGCTGCTCGAGCCTCGGTTAAGGCCCTACCACAGCGACAGCCGATGGAGCCAGGTCAAAGACCGATTGCGCAAGGCAAGGATAGAAGCTGCGTCAGAGTCGCCGCGACCATGCCAGACCGACACGGCCACCAGGCTCGACAACACCCCCATCGTAAACAGCTACGACATAGACCTGACCATAGACGTTGCCGCCAAGCGCATCGATGTGCGGGCCGACATTGACATCGACTTCCGTGGCAACAGCCATGCCGACCTCTATCTGTGGCGGCATACCCAGCTGTCACGAGTGGCTGTCAATGGTCAAGCCGCCCGATACGAGTTTGCCAAAGACATCGAGGCACCCTGGATAAGGCCGTCGGGACGGCTGCGCATAGACGCCGGGACAGCGCGGGGAGCGGCGCGCATCACCACTGCCTACACCTGCCGGCTCGACAGCATACCCGAAGATGGCTTTGCCGCCTGCGACAGCAGTCTGGTCATGCTCACCTACTACATGGGGTGGTATCCGGTAGACATCGACCACGAGACGTCGACCGCCAACATCGACATCCACATCACCCCAGGCTTCGAGCTTACCGGCTCGGGCATCATCAGCCGCAAGGCCGACACCTGGCACATGGCGCAGCCCTGGGAGGGCTTCGACTACACCATCATCGCCTCGCCCGACCTCAAGCAGAAGACCGTCAGCCACAACAAGCGTAAGATTGAGGTGGTATCGCTGGGCTTCCCCGATGCCGATGCCGACTCGGTGGCTGTCCGCAGTGCCGAGATAATGGACTACTATACCCGTCTGTACCGCCTTGAGCCCAACGGGCGCCAGCTGCGTATATTCCTCTTTCCTGCAGGGGGCGGCGGTGCCTACAGCCGACGCAATTTCATCGTATGTTGCTGCGGACACTACGACGAGTGGCTCTACCAGCTACTTGCCCACGAGATAGGCCACTTCTGGTGGCGGTCGGCACCCACCGACCGGTGGGAAGACTGGCTCAACGAGAGTTTTGCCGAGTATAGTTCGCTCTGTGCCATTGGCCACCACCTGGGTACAGCGGTGCTGGCCGACTATGTCGAGGCCTACCGCGAGTGGGCACGCACAGCCTGTCCCATCAAGGGTCTGGCCCGCCAGTCCGAGGGCTCGCAGCACACTTTCTACCACAAGGGTGCTATTCTGCTCTACGACCTGCAGCAGCGCATTGGCGACAAGGCTTTCTTCGACCTCATGCACCATCTTGCCGCCAAGCGCATAGGCAGTCAGCACGACTTCGAGGCAGAGACAAGCCGACGGCTGAGCCATGACGACTGCCTCTGGATAGAGCGACGGCTGAACCAGTAGCACCATCCCAGGCGCAAGGGCGATGACGCCCGCCAGCATACCGACCCTACAAGACCACGAGAGCAGCCCCCACAGGCTGCTCTCTGTCGTTGGCGCCGCTCTGCCGGGCCCACTGGCTGAGCCACGGAGCCACATTGGCGGCTCGTGACATACGATACGAACCGACAGAGGTCAGCAGGAAGTCGGCAGACGCCTGCTGCACAACCACTGGCGCGCCCCCGACGCCTCGCAAGGGCACGATGGCGATGGCGGGGCATAACGCGGGGGCTGCAAGGGGGCTGTCCTAAAGTTTAGGGGCATGGGTACACGCCATGTCGGATATTTTATATACCTTTGCACCCGATTACAATTATAAGAGTGTTAATAGGATAACCCTTCATCGTGTAAATTATGGTCAGACAATGCTTCATCCTCTTCGGATGTATGGCTGCGGGCGAGCTGATAACGATGCTCACCGGAGTGAAACTGCCTTCGAGCATCATAGGTATGCTGCTGCTCACGCTGCTGCTAAAGGTAAAAGTGATAAAACTGGAATGGGTAAGAGGTCTTACCGACTTTCTGATAGCCAATCTGGGCTTCTTCTTCGTGCCGCCAGGCGTTGCGCTGATGCTGCACTTCGACCTGATTAGGGCAGAGCTGATGCCCATCGTCGGCGCCACACTGGTAAGCACCGCACTGGTGCTGCTGGTCACGGGCCATACCCACCAGGTGGTGGCAAAGGGCGAGAAGAAGATTACGAACAAAATAAAGGACAAGATGGAAGAAAGGAGCAAGCATGATTGACCAAATCCTGACCAACGAGTACTTCCTCCTGGCGCTTACCTTCGGCATCTACCAGGGTGCCAAGATGCTGCAGCGCCGCACGGGATCCATCCTGCTCAACCCTATACTGATAGCGATAGGGCTGATGATAGCGTTTCTCACGGCTTGCGACATACCCTATGACACCTACCACAAAAGCGGACAGATGATAGAGTTCTGGCTGAAGCCTGCGGTGGTAGCGCTGGGAGTGCCGCTCTATCTGCAGCTGTCGCAGATCAAGAAGCAGATATTGCCGATACTGGCTTCGCAGATGATGGGGTGCATCGTGGGCATCATCAGCGTGGTGGCGACAGCGCGCATGCTCGGCGCCTCGCGCGAGGTGGTGGCGTCGCTCGCCAGCAAGTCGGTGACCACGCCCATAGCGATGGAGGTGACGCAGACGCTGGGCGGCATACCGTCGCTCACGGCAGCCATCGTCGTGATAACCGGACTCATAGGCGGCGTGGTGGGCTTCAAGCTCATGGCGGTGGGCCATATACACAACCCGATGGCCAAGGGCCTGTCGCTCGGAGCGGCATCTCATGCCGTGGGCACATCGGTGGCGATGGAGCGCGACGAGTTTGTGGGAGCCTACGCCAGCCTCGGACTCACGCTCAACGGCATACTGACCGCCCTGCTTACCCCCTCCGTAGTCGAGCTGATGAGCTGAGAGCGCCCAGCAGCATACGGTCTATAGGAACCTAACAATAAGAGCAGCCCCGATGGGCTGCTCTTGTCGTTAAGGCCATGACGGCCGATATATCTGTGTAGAGAGAGGGGCTCTACTCGTTGAATGTCACGCAGGCGGGCATCTTGGTCAGTGGCTTCTGGGAAAACGGCCAGCCAATGAACATCATGTAGACATCGTCGGGTATGTCCTTGTACTGCACGCCGATGGCTGCCTTGCGCAGAGACTTGCAGTTCTTGAACGCCCACATGTCTAACGCCACGCGGCTGGGCAGCGAGACCGAAGTGAGTCTGTTGCAGTCCTCAAAAGCGCCACTCCGTATCTCCTTGAGGCTCTCGGTCAAGGGCACAGAGGTCATGGCTGTGTTGCAGAATGCGTTTTCCTTGATGACAGCTACCGACTGGGGCAAGTCGACATGGGTAAGCGAGGTGCAGTCTCTAAAGGTAGCTTCCTCCAGCTCGGTGAGGTTTTGGGGCAGGGTCACGCTGGTGAGCGACTTGCAACCCCAGAACACCGTATTCTCCATTGTTTCCACGCGGTTGGGCAATACGGCTTCGGTGAGCCCGGTACAACCCGAGAAGACGCCACGTCCTATAGTCTTCACGCTGTTGGGCAGGACGATGCGCTTGAGTGCGGGATTTGCGCCGAAGGCGTGGGAGTCTATCATGGTCACCGTCGGCGGTATATTGATTTCGGAGATGCTGGTCTCGTAGAACGCGTGGGTGCCAATGGCCTTCAGACCCGGCGAGAGTGTCACCGACCGCATCTTCATGCCTTGGAAGGCGCTTGCACCGATTTCCGTCACACGGAAGACGCAACCTGCATAGCGCACAGTGGAAGGCACGGTATAGTCCTTGCCTACCGACTCGTCATTGTCAATCCTCTCGAGGGTTGCTGTGCGGTCACCGAAGTGCAGATTGAACCACATCTCGCCGATATGCATCTTGTTATCATACGCCGAGTTGCCCTCATACACACGCACCGTAACCTCCTTGGTCTTGCGGTCTATGCTTTTGAAATACTCTACGGTCTTTTCATTCAACACTGGGTACAGGGGCGCCAGGTCTGACTGCATGGCATGCTTGAAGAAATCGTCCTCCAGCGGCTCTGCCGCTTCGTAGTAGCCGTCTTCGATCTCGAGGTCGCTGAGTAGATATTCGACGGCTTTGTCGAGAGCATGATGACGGCCGGACATTTCATCGTTAATCTGCTCACGACGCACGAGCACCGGCTCGCACGATGGTTTGCCATCCTCGACCCATTTGTTTATCATCGCACACTCTTCGGCGAGGGTGGCGTTGTCCATATCCTGTGGGAGAGGGAGTGAAGTAGACCAGTCGGGCTGCTTGGGACACTGCATAGGTGGCTTGGGGGTATGCTGGGTCTTGCGTCCCTCCCACGTCGATGGTCCCAGACCTCGGTAGAGCTTGATGGTGATTTGCTTTTTAGCAGGTTTTACCTCGCGTCGCTGGCCAGTGGCGGCACG
>UMKZ01052478.1_pt1 | contig 11107 bp, 7 predicted proteins | sample 1966441 | NCBI WGS metagenome assembly UMKZ01 (sample SAMEA4836189, study PRJEB28245) | human gut metagenome | biome: gut microbiome; material: fecal sample | place: Denmark | collected 2008
GGTTTTACACCAAATCCGCCCATCTGGCCATACACAACCACTTCGATCAGATAAATGATCACAACTGCCAGGGAGCCAAGAGACACATAACGTGTCACTGCCACGATTCCGAGAAATGCAAATAAACAGATCAAAACCATCCATACATTTGTCGTACTTAAGATCAGTCCGGCTGTCGCTGCGATTCCTTTTCCACCTTTAAAGTTCAGATAAAATGGATAGTTGTGCCCAAGTACCGCACCCATCCCTGCATACATGGCAAGGAGTGGGAAAATGTCTGCGTAAGTCTTTCCGTAAATCAGGTAAACCGTCACAACTGCAAAGACACATTTAAAGCAGTCTCCAAGAAGTGTGACAAGTCCCGCTTTGATTCCCATCGTACGAAGAGCGTTAGTGCTTCCTGCATTGCCGCTTCCCTCTTTTCGGATATCGACTCCTTTCATCTTACCATAGATGTATCCTGTCTGGATCAGTCCAAATGCATACCCGATCAGTAGACATATAAAACGTTCCATTTTCTAATTATCCCTTTCTTTTCTTTCTCTTACAAAGAATTTTAGTGATGTTCCCTTGAAGCCAAAGGACTCTCTGATCTTATTCTCCAGATATCTCTGATAGGAGAAATGCATCAGTTCTTTATCATTGACAAAAATTACAAATGAAGGCGGCTTTACCGCTACCTGCGTCATGTAATAGATCTTCAGACGCTTTCCTTTGTCTGAAGGCGGCTGCTGCATTGCTGTTGCTTCCATCAGAATCTCATTAAGTACCCCTGTTGCAACACGCAGTGTCTGATTCTCAATGACCATATCAATCATATCGAACATTTTTGGAAGACGCTGACCTGTCACTGCAGACACGTACATAATCTCTGCGTATGGCATAAATGAAAGGACACGGCGCACTTCATTCTCGTACTCACGCATGGTCTTATCATTTTTCTCAATAGCATCCCACTTATTTACCACGATGATAACACCTTTTCCACGCTCATGCGCAATTCCTGCCACCTTGGCATCCTGTTCTGTCACACCCTGAGTCGCATCAATTACGACAAGGACCACATCTGCACGCTCCACCGCTGTTACAGTACGGATAATACTGTATCGCTCCAGTTCCTCTTTAATCTTATTCTTTCTGCGAAGCCCTGCTGTATCAATAAAGACATATTCTTTTCCATTGTGCACGATCTCCGTATCAATGGCATCCCTTGTTGTTCCTGCAATGTCACTGACGATCACACGCTGCTCTCCAAGAAGCTTGTTAATAATAGAAGACTTACCTACGTTCGGTTTTCCTACAATTGCCACACGCGGACGAGAGTACTCTTCCTCTTCTCCTGCATGCTCCGGAAAATGTTCGATCACCTTATCAAGCATATCTCCAAGTCCGAGTCTTGATGATGCAGAGATTGGCACCGGATCACCGATTCCAAGATTATAGAACTCATAAGTATCTGCCATATATTTATCAAAATTATCTACTTTGTTTACAACAAGAATGACCGGCTTTCCGCTTCTTCTTAACATATCTGCAACTTTAGAATCGGAATCCACAAGCCCCTGCTTTACATCTGTAATAAAAATAATAACATCTGATGTATCAATAGCAATCTGAGCCTGTTCACGCATCTGCGACAGAATAATGTCCTTGCTCTCCGGTTCAATACCACCGGTGTCAATCAATGTAAAATCTTTATCAAGCCAGCTGACATCTGCGTAGATTCGATCACGGGTAACTCCCGGTGTGTCTTTTACAATTGAAATCTTCTCTCCTGCCAGCGCATTAAAAAGTGTGGACTTACCCACATTCGGTCTACCCACAATCGCTACTACTGGTTTACTCATATATTTATCTCCATTTCTGTAAATATTCGATTTTTCATCTTATCCACTTGATTTTACAATATCTGCTTCAACTTGTAAAGTTTATAAAATAGAAAACATACCATTGACCTTACATAGGTAAAAATGATATAACTGTAATGTGAGTTATGTTAGAACAAAATATCATTAAAAAAAATGAAATATTTATATGTAACAGGAGAGCGTTATGAACAACATTACGATTAACAGTAACAGTAATGATATCAAGGAGATGGAAAAGCTTTTCCCAAGAGCCCCTCTGAAGATCATTGCTATGGAAGGCTGCAAAGAACTGGGACAGAAAGTGAATGACTATATTGTCAACTTCAGGCAGTCCTCTTACCGTGAAGAATTAAAATCACCAATGTATGCAACTTATCTTCAGGACAATTATCTGGTAGATGCACATTGCCCACGTTTTGGAAGTGGTGAAGCAAAAGGTGTCCTGAACGAATCTGTCCGTGGAAAAGACCTGTTTATTATGACAGATGTATGTAATTACAGCCTGACATATTCCGTCAACGGATATGTGAACCACATGTCACCGGACGATCACTATCAGGATCTGAAACGTCTGATTTCCGCTGCTAATGGTAAGGAACACCGCCTTAACATTATTATGCCGTTTTTGTATGAGAGCCGTCAGCACAAACGTACAAAACGCGAGTCTCTGGACTGCGCTTTGGCACTTCAGGAACTGATTGACATGGGCGTAGACAATATCTTCACATTTGATGCCCACGATCCGCGTGTACAGAATGCAATCCCGCTTTACGGATTCGACAGTTTCAACCCGCCATATCAGTTCATGAAAGCACTGCTTCGCGCAGAACCAAACCTTTCTGTTGACCCGGATCACCTGATGATCATTAGTCCGGATGAAGGTGCAATGTCCCGTGCCGTATACTTCTCCAACGTTATCGGAGTTGACATGGGTATGTTCTACAAGAGACGTGATTATTCAACAGTCATAAATGGAAAGAACCCAATTGTAGCACATGAGTTCTTAGGTTCTGATATCAAAGGAAAATCTGTCATCATCATCGATGATATGATTTCTTCCGGCGAAAGTATGTTGGACGTAGCTAAACAGATGAAAGACCGTGGTGCAAAACAGGTATTTGTATGTACAACATTTGGTCTTTTTACAGATGGATTTGAGAAATTTGACGAATTCCATGAGAAAGGTTATATTGATCGCGTGATCACTACGAACCTGACTTACCTCCCACCTGCATTCTATGAGAGAGAATACTTCACAGTTGCAGATATGAGTAAATTCATCGCGCTGATCATCGATTCCATGAACCACGATGTATCTATCAGTTCTGTATTAAGTCCGACTGACAGATTACACGCTCTTCTTGAAAGACACAGAAAAGATTTAGCAGAGAAAAATTTATAGGATTTTTCTCATAATCAGATATATGTGCATTTTTATAGACCGCCAGTTAATAGCTGGCGGTTCTATTTTTCATGATTGGAAATAAGACTATGAACTTTTGAACGTCAAAAAAGGAATAGTTACAAGAATCTCTTCCATCACTATTCCTCTTTATATTTTGATTATGTTTGATCAACCTGCAATTGTACCAATTAACGAATCACACGTACTCTTAACACATCTTTGACTTTTGTAAGATCCTCGATAACACTGTCTGTCACATCAGAATCTATATCAATCATCGTATATGCATACTCACCTTTGCTTTTATTCGTCATATCTGCGATATTCATATTATCATCTGCAAGGATCTTCGTGAATTGTCCAATCATATTCGGTACATTATGGTGAAGTAATGTAATTCTTGTATTTTCACCTTTGACTCCCATGTCGCAGTCCGGGTAGTTTACAGAATGCTGGATGTTACCATTTTCCAGATAATTTCTTACTTCTGCAACTGCCATCTTCGCACAGTTATCTTCAGACTCTTCTGTAGAAGCTCCAAGGTGTGGTGTGATAATTGCACCTTTGACTCCTGCCACGATCGGTGTCGGGAAATCTGTCACATAGTTCTTAACATGTCCGGAAACAAGTGCATCTACTACTGCCTCTTCATCAACCAGGACATTTCTTGCATAATTCAGAATGACAACGCCATCTTTCATAAGACCAATCGCATTCTTGTCAATCATACCTTTTGTACTATCCATAGCCGGCACATGGATCGTAATATAATCACAATCTTTATAAAGCTCATCAACGGTCTTTGCATGATGAATATTTCTGGACAGTCTCCATGCTGCATCCACAGACAGATATGGATCATATCCGTAAACTTCCATTCCAAGATGTACGGCTGCATTGGCAACAAGAACACCAATGGCTCCAAGTCCAATGACTCCCAGCTTCTTACCTTCGATTTCGCAGCCGGCAAACTGTTTCTTTGCCTTTTCGGCATCTTTTAAGATATTGCCGTCTTCTTCATTCTCCTGGACCCAGTTGATTCCTCCTATGATATCACGAGACGCAAGAAGCATACCTGCAATCACAAGCTCTTTTACACCATTTGCATTTGCTCCCGGTGTGTTGAATACAACGATTCCCTGCTCCGCACATGTATCCAGAGGAATGTTATTAACTCCAGCTCCTGCTCTTCCAATAGCCTTTAAGTTTTTGTCAAACTCCATGTCATGCATAACTGCACTTCTTACGAGAAGCGCATCTGCACCTTCTGCAGTATCAATCTTTGTATAATCTTCTGTAAAGTTATTCAATCCAATATCTGCGATTGGATTTAAGCAATGATATTTGTACATATTAAGCGTTCTCCTTTTCAAATTTCTTCATGAATTTGACTAATGCTTCCACGCCTTCGATTGGCATCGCGTTGTAAATACTAGCACGCATACCTCCGACAGTACGGTGCCCTTTTAAATTTACAAATCCGGCTGCATCTGCTTCTTTGACGAATTTAGCCTCCAGATCTTTGTCACCAATTACGAATGGAACATTCATAAGAGAACGGTCTTTTGGTACAACAGTTCCTTTGAACATCTTGCTCTGATCCAGGTAATCATACAGAATCTTTGCTTTTTTCTCATTGTGTTCTTTCATTGCAGCAAGTCCGCCCTGTTTTTTCAACCATTTGAAGACTTTGCCGCAAATATAAATTCCATAACACGGAGGTGTGTTATAAAGAGAACCTTTGTCCGCCTGTGTTTTATATTTTAACATAGTCGGTGTGCCTGGAAGTACGTCATCACGAATCAAATCTTCACGGATAATTGCAATCACAACTCCGGCAGGTCCGATATTTTTCTGTACTCCACCATAGAGAACACCGTATTTTTCTACATCGTGAGGCTCTGACAGGAAACAGGAAGATACATCTGCAACCAGCGTCTTGCCTTTCGTATTCGGAAGTTCTTTGTACTTCGTTCCATAGATTGTATTATTCTCACAGATATATACGTAATCTGCATCGTCATCAATCGGAAGATCGGAACAATCCGGAATATAAGAAAATGTCTTATCTGCGGAAGATGCAATGACATTCACCTTGCCGTATTTTTCTGCCTCTTGTGCTGCTTTTTTCGCCCACTGGCCTGTCACAATATAATCTGCGACACCATTTTTCATCAGGTTCATAGGAACTGCAGCGAACTGCTGGGATGCGCCTCCCTGCAAGAACAGTACCTTATAATTGTCCGGAATATTCAGTAAGTCTCTAAGATCTGCTTCTGCCTCATCGATAATATTCTGGAATACCTGAGAGCGGTGACTCATTTCCATCACGGACATTCCTGAACCCTGATAATCCAGCATCTCTGATGCTGCTTCTTTAAGGACCTCCACCGGTAACATTGCCGGACCTGCTGAAAAATTGTACACTCTACTCATAGTATTGCCTCCATTTCCCTTGCTCTTTTTGAGCTATTAATTTATTTATTATTTATTCTTCAAATCTGCTTCATCAAACGCTTCACTGATTGCCGCTCCAGGCGCAACCATTGGCCATACCTTATCATCACTGTCAATCTGACAATCGATGACAACCGGTCTTCCAAGATTCATTGCCTTTTCAAAAGCTGATTTAAATTCTTCCTGTGTTGTTGCGCGGATGCCTTCTGCACCCATTGCTTCTGCAAGTTTTACAAAATCTACTGCATCATTCAGTACTGTCGCAGAGTATCTCTGTCCGTAAAACAGATTCTGCCACTGTCGTACCATACCAAGAACGTGGTTGTTGATGACTACCTGAATCACTGGAATATTGTGGCGGACTGCAGTTGCGATCTCATTCATATTCATTCTAAAGCAACCGTCTCCTGCAATATTGACAACCACTTTGTCTTCTCTTCCACTCTTCGCTCCAAGAGCTGCGCCAAGACCATATCCCATGGTTCCAAGTCCTCCTGATGTCAGGAATGTTCTTGGTTTTGTATATTTATAAAACTGTGCTGCCCACATCTGATGCTGTCCGACCTCTGTAGAAATAATAGCCTCGCCCTTTGTCTGGCGATAAATCTCTTCTACTACGAACGGACCACTCAATACATCTTTATGATAAACTAGTGGATATTTTTCTTTGTATTCCTGAATTTTAGTCACCCATTCTGCATGATCCTGCTGTTCCAGGCGCTCATTCAATCTGTCAAGAACGACTTTTATGTCTCCTACAACACCTGCAGAAATCATCACATTTTTGTTCATCTCGGCAACATCTACATCAATCTGGATAATCTTTGCATTCTGTGCAAATTTCTGTGCATTTCCGGTTACACGGTCACTGAATCTTGCTCCGATCACAATCAGAAGATCACACTCACTGACACCGTAATTGGAAGTTTTTGTTCCATGCATTCCAAGCATTCCTGTATATAACGGGTCTGTTCCAGGAAATGCTCCCTTTCCCATAAGAGAATCTGTTACCGGTGCATCCACTTTTTTTGCAAATGTATAAAGTTCTTCGCTGGCTCCGGATAAAATTGCTCCTCCACCAACGAAGATATAAGGCTTCTTTGCCTCCTTTATCATCTCTACTGCTGTGTCAAGCTGTGTTTCACAGATATTCTGTGATGGCTCTACAGCTACAGGCTTTTCTTTTACATACTCTGCCTTATTTGCAGTGACATCTTTCGGAATATCAATCAGAACCGGACCCGGACGACCTTTTTTCGCAATGGCAAATGCCTTACGGATCGTCGCTGCCAGATTATTTACATCCTTTACAATAAAGTTATGCTTTGTAATTGGTAACGTAATTCCTGTAATATCAATCTCCTGGAAACTGTCTTTTCCAAGGAGGGAAACTCCTACATTACATGTGATTGCAACAATCGGAATGGAATCCATATATGCCGTAGCAATCCCTGTTACAAGGTTCGTAGCTCCCGGTCCACTCGTTGCAAGACACACACCAACTTTACCTGTTGCTCTCGCATATCCGTCTGCTGCATGCGCTGCTCCCTGTTCGTGGGAAGTCAGGATATGCTTGATTTCATTCTGATGTTTATATAATTCATCGTACACATTTAAAATTGCTCCGCCAGGATACCCAAATACAGTATCCACGCCTTGCTCTTTCAAACATTCGATTACGATTTCTGATCCTGTCAACTGCATACTTTATAACTCCTGTTCTATCATTATTTAGCTTTCGGTACTTCCAGGATCGCTCCCCGGTTTCCGGATGTAACCATAGCTGCATATCTTGCAAGGTATCCGGTTGTAACCTTCGGCTCTCTTGGCTGCCATTTTTCTTTTCTCTTAGCCAGTTCTTCATCAGATACATCTAACTCAAGCTTCATGTTCGGGATATCGATCTTGATGATGTCTCCTTCTTCTACAAGTGCGATTGGTCCGCCAACTGCAGCCTCTGGTGAAACATGTCCAATAGATGCTCCTCTGGAAGCTCCACTGAAACGTCCGTCTGTGATCAGAGCAACGCTGGAACCAAGTCCCATTCCTGCGATTGCAGAAGTCGGGTTCAACATCTCTCTCATACCAGGACCACCCTTTGGTCCTTCATAACGGATAACAACAACATCACCGTGGTTGATCTTGCCGCCTTTGATTGCTGCGATTGCATCTTCCTCACATTCGAAGACTCTTGCCGGTCCTTCATGTACAAGCATTTCATCTACTACTGCAGAACGCTTTACAACACTTCCGTCCGGTGCAAGATTTCCTTTTAATACTGCAAGTCCGCCTGTCTGGCTGTACGGATTGTCGATTGGACGGATAACCTCTGGATCTTTGTTCTGCACTCCTTCAATGTTCTCGCCTACTGTCTTACCTGTAACTGTCATGCAGTCTGTATGAAGCAGTCCTTTTTTATTCAGTTCAGCCATAACCGCATAGACACCACCTGCCTCATTGAGATCCTCCATATAAGTCGGACCTGCCGGCGCAAGGTGGCAAAGGTTTGGAGTCTTTTCACTGATTCCATTTGCGAAATCAATCTCAAAATCCATACCAATCTCATGTGCGATTGCCGGAAGGTGAAGCATACTGTTTGTAGAACATCCAAGTGCCATATCAACCGTCAATGCATTCAGGATTGCATCCTCTGTCATAATATCTCTTGGACGGATATTTTTCTCCAATAATTCCATAACCTTCATACCTGCATGTTTTGCAAGACGGATTCTCTCAGAATATACAGCCGGGATTGTTCCGTTTCCACGAAGTCCCATTCCAAGCACTTCAGTCAGACAGTTCATACTGTTGGCTGTATACATACCAGAACAAGATCCGCATGTTGGACATACTTTGTTCTCAAATTCGCACAGATCTTCATCAGAAAGTGTTCCTACTGCATTCGCTCCAACAGCCTCGAACATGCTGGAAAGACTTCTCTTCTGACCTTTTACATGTCCTGCAAGCATCGGTCCTCCGCTGACAAAGATTGTCGGAATATTAATTCTGGCTGCTGCCATCAAAAGTCCCGGTACGTTCTTATCGCAGTTCGGAACCATAACAAGTGCATCGAACTGATGCGCCATTGCCATAGCCTCTGTAGAGTCTGCGATCAGATCTCTTGTTACAAGAGAATACTTCATTCCAATATGTCCCATCGCAATTCCATCACAGACTGCGATTGCCGGAAATACAACCGGTGTTCCACCAGCCATTGCAACACCCTGTTTTACTGCATTTACGATCTTATCCAAATTCATATGTCCTGGAACGATTTCATTATAAGAACTTACGATACCAACTAATGGTCTGTCCATCTCTTCCTGTGTCATTCCCAGTGCATTAAAAAGGGAACGATGTGGTGCCTGCTGTTTTCCTTTTGTTACTGTATCACTTCTCATGTTTTTGTTCTCCTTTTTGTATTATTCTTTCATACCACACGGATTGTTCCGCATTTCACGCTCTTACAATCCCACGCAATATTCGAATATCGTGTAGTATACACCACACTGTTATTCTATATATTTGCTGCGATTTCATCACCCATCCGGGCTGTTCCGATCTGAGTCTTTCCTTCAGACATGATATCAATGGTACGATATCCATCTTTTAATACTTTTGCCACAGATGCCTCAATTGCGTCTGCTTCTTTGTCAAGGTCAAAACTAAATCTTAACATCATTGCTGCGGAAAGAATTGTTGCAATTGGGTTTGCGATTCCCTGTCCTGCAATATCCGGTGCAGATCCGCCGCTTGGCTCATAAAGGCCAAATTTTGTCTCGTTCAGGCTTGCGCTTGCAAGCATTCCGATGGATCCTGTGATCATACTTGCCTCGTCAGAAAGAATATCTCCGAACATGTTCTCTGTCAGGATAACATCGAACTGTTTCGGGTCTTTTACCAACTGCATTGCACTGTTATCTACAAGCATGTGCTCCAAAGTTACTTCCGGGTAATCCTTTGCAACTTCTTCCACTACTTTTCTCCAGAGTCTGGAAGAATCCAGAACATTTGCTTTATCTACACTTGTAACTTTCTTTCTGCGCTTCATTGCAATGTCAAATGCTCTCTTTGCAATTCTGCGGATTTCATTCTCGTTATATGTAAGACTGTCAAATGCAGTCATCACTCCGTCGACTTCTTCTGTCTTTCTCTCTCCAAAGTAAAGTCCACCGGTAAGCTCTCTCATGATCATCAGATCAAATCCGCCTTCTGTGATCTCTTCTTTTAACGGACATGCTCCTTTCAATTCATCGTAAAGAATTGCCGGTCTTAAGTTTGCAAAAAGATTCAACTCTTTACGGATACGGAGAAGTCCTGCCTCCGGTCTTTTAGATGGCTCTAATTTGTACCATGGTGATGTACTTGTGTTTCCACCGATAGATCCCATCAGAACTGCATCGCAGGATTTTGCCTCTGCTACTGTCTCATCTGTAAGCGGAACACCATGCACATCGATGGAAGCTCCACCCATCAGTAACTGTCTGTACTCTATATTATGACCGTAACGCTTGGCTACTTTATCTAATACTTTCATCGCCTCTGTTACGATTTCCGGGCCAATTCCGTCCCCTTTGATCACGCCAATTTTTAAATTCATATGTATCTTCCTTCCTAGACTAGTGCTGCAAAAAAATCTATGTTTTTTATATTAGCCTATTTTTTAACAGATTTCAATACTTTAATACGCTAAACCCATCAAAAAACTGCTCCGGCACCTAGAAAATAAGCAAATACTCCATCAAAATCACATATCTAATGCAATTTGTATCATATTATCAAATCCCAGTTGCCGCTCCCTGGCAGATAATTTTTCATCTTTGTATAAATGATCGGAAATTGTAAGCATGCAAAGCGCCTTTTTTCCTGCTCTTGCTGCATTCATATAAAGTGCTGCTGATTCCATCTCCACTGCAAGTACTCCCATCTTGCGCCAACGGTCATTGACCGTCGGATCATCATTATAAAATACATCGGAAGTAAGTACATTTCCGGCACGGACTGTCAGACCTTTCTCTCTTACCGTGTTTACGGCACTTTCCAGTAATTCATAATCCGCAATCGGTGCAAATGTTCCCGGAAGATTATACTGTGCGGCATAATTCGAATCTGTACAGGCACCTACAGCAATGACCACATCCCGAAGATCCACATCATCCTGAAGGGCCCCTGCCGAGCCGATGCGGATAATTTCTTCCACTTCATATTCGTGGTACAGTTCATAAGTATAGATTCCGACTGATGGAACTCCCATACCACCTCCCATAACAGAAATCTTCTCTCCTTTATAAGTTCCCGTGTATCCAAGCATATTTCTTACGGTATTAAAACATACCGCATCTTCCAAAAAATGTTCCGCAATATATTTTGCACGAAG
>UMKZ01057295.1_pt1 | contig 11076 bp, 10 predicted proteins | sample 1966441 | NCBI WGS metagenome assembly UMKZ01 (sample SAMEA4836189, study PRJEB28245) | human gut metagenome | biome: gut microbiome; material: fecal sample | place: Denmark | collected 2008
TCACGTATATTCTGACTCCCGTGCCGCATTTCCGGCTATACAATAAAGTATATGGAAACGGCCGACAGCCGGACAAATTCAATTGGAAGAAAATGTTTTATCTCAACCCTGACTACATCTTCGCGCAAGTCCCCCTTCGTTGACGATTCTTTTAGAGCCTCCAAGGCTACCTTGGCCTTGAACTCTGTGGTGAACTTTCTTCGTGTTGTCTTTCCCCTTTCGCTGTAAAATTATAGTCTTTTTTTGACTTAACACCCTGTCCGAAATTTGGAGGGCATTATACTTTTGCCATAATTTTATTTATTGGAACACATAATAGGCAGAGGAACACATATTTTATAAAATCTTGCCAATTTACGTACTGGAGTAGTACATAAATCTCGAAGTCTCTTATTTGCAAACGGATTCTTCACATCGTGTCCTTCCTTCGGGTAGATGATAACGCAAGGAACGTTTGGAATAGGAGATTCTTCAACTATATCCTCATAGCCAAGGTGCCATAGGATAGGAATGTCTCTACTATAACCACTTAGTTGTCGTATGACATTATTGTCAAGCGATGAACTCTCATACTTTGGAATGTATTTTGTGTCAAGTATTGCCTTGAATCCTGTTGAGCAATAAAGGAAGTCCGGGGATCCCGTCTTTCCACTGAACTGATACGTTATTTTATCTCCGTACGCTTCATTTAGCAATCCATAAACATAATGCTCATAGAGCAATGACATATTCAATGTAAATGGAGGGGCATTCTCGTCCAATGAACTTGTTTTACTTATACTATAATCGTATCTTCGAAGAATAAGTTTTGCCAAACGTACAGCCTCATTGTATTCACTAAAAAGCTTATGCCCTTTTATCAGAGACACTTCCTTTATCTGTACTTCATCGGTCACATTTTCGAACAAAGCCAAAGACTTTGATAGCATCAGTTTTGCTTTGTTCCCCATGGAATGATTCTCTGTTATTATTCTGAGTATCTGAGAACAGAACAATAAGGCTTTCTTGATAAGTCTGTTTTCAGGAATGTCAACCGTATATTCGTCAAAGTCACAAAAGACTCTATCGAATCTTTTTGAAGCAATGTTCTTTCGTTCATTCTTCATCACTTGTATGCGTCCTTTGACTTTTTTCAGGTTCTCGCTGTAATGTACATAGCCTTTCTTCAAAGACTTGATTCTACTTACGACTCCAAGAAAATGCAGAACAATAAGAGGACTTAAAACACCTTTTAGTGATGGTGCATGTATGACAGGAGCCTCACTATCGATGTTATAAATCTCGGCGAAAGACTCCACTGACAAATCTGATGAGAAGCACATCATGAACATAGTGAGGAAATCTATTTCTTCCATCCCTCTCTTTGTCGTTACAACTAATGCTTCTTTATCGTCTATCCATTCTGCCCCAATAACATACGATGCATAATATCCCCATGGATCGTGTTCCATAGGTTTATCCCATCTAACAAGGTTCAGATTATCATATCTGTCGTTATGTTCGATGCTCAGACGTTCGTGTTCTTGAATAAGAATGGATTTCATACCAGTTATCTATTATTCGTTTTCATCTTCTTCTTGGTCTTCATTCTCAATCTCTTGGACAGGACTCAGTGAAAGCCATGAATTAAAGGCTGTTTTCTTTTCGTCGTTCTTAACATTGAGGATGCCATCATTGATATATTCGTTTATAAGCGGAAGGATTTCATACTCTACTTTGTCATGAAGTTCATCTTCACTTTCTGCCATGAAGTAACTATGACCTACCATCAAATCATCTATGCTCATGTCTCCACATAGATGTTTAGGATTCTCAATGAATCTCTTAATGTCCTCAAATAATCCTAAAGCAATAGTTCCAAGTTCCTCATTGTCTGTATCAGAATAGAATTTCTTAATCACAGAATCCTGAGATTTGAGTGTAATGAAAGCAAATCTTCTACGTAAAGCATAGTCAAGGGTTCCTGTACTTCTATCAGTGGTATTCATCGTACCGATAATGTACAGGTTTGAAGGTACACCAAACGCTTCGTTCTTTGAATAAGGCAGCATCACTTTAATAGGATGATTCCCATTTAGACGTTTGTCTGACTCCAACAAGGTAATAAGTTCGCCAAATATCTTTGACACATTTCCTCGGTTGATTTCGTCAATGATCAGTACAACAGGCTTATTTGTAGTTGCATGAAATTCTTTCTTAACAGCCTCAATAAAGGCCTGAGCATACTGTTGCCAATTATTCTCCACACCTTTTCCCTGAGCCTGCAGCTTTATCTTCTCGATATTTAGAGGTGATGGCGTGTATTCCTCTCCCCGTGAACTTGTGGAGTTAGTACTTCTACAACTGACAGTAGAGTTCCCTTCTTTCCACCAGACATAAAGTGATGATCTTCCTGTGACGGTTGGTATCTCTCGTTTGTTCTGATACCCTTTTATCTTTTGGAGATAATCGTCAATACACTCTACAATATCTTTACTTTGGTCTGTTTGAACTGCATTGCAGGCCCGTTTGAAGATGCCATCCTCTGGCTCATAGGTTACACCAATAGAATTGCCATCAACATCAGTTTGTACATGTGGTTTTAGTCCTTCGACAAAATCCTCATAATCAAGTGACTGATGGAATGTCGTGAAAAATATCTGATCTCCAAGCAATGAGTCATAATGTTTCATCACAGCTTTATGGTCTGTGAGGTCAATATTTGTAACACCTAATGTCTTTAAGGCTATTGCGGCAGTATTATATGTCTTACCTGTGCCAGGAGCACCTTGAAGAATTATGTTACGCTTCTTTAAGAGAAGATTGGAGTATTTCTCCAAATATGCAACGTCATTCATATACTTTAACCAACTTTCGATGTAACGATATTGTTCTGTGCCTTTTCTACATGAAGAGAATGTTCCTTGCGAGAATAATCCAGCTCGTGGTTGCCTAAATTCGTTTGCCCATGCCAGGATCTTGACTTTTCTAAAATTAACATTGATGAACTTCTCGCACAGAGAATCACTATTGAAATTATCACCTATAATCTGACATAATGCTAATGCTTGGCTGCCTCTTCTAACCAGAACGATATTCCCATTTTCAATTGTTTTGAAATTTTGGCATTGAGCATCATTCCATTCTCCAGTGCCAATTACAGGCTCTGACTCCATCAACATTAGATTAGGATCAATGATGGTTCCACCTTTACCCTCAGGAAGATGCATTTGAATATGCCAGAATTTGTCATATTCTATTTTTAAGGGCAATATGGGTACATGCACTTGCTCTACTTTTAGAATATCTTCAACGGTCATTTCGTTATGAATCCAGTATTTCTTTCCTGCGGAAGATTCATCATATTTAGCCAATTCCTTCTGCAAAATGAAATCCAAGCGACCGTCCTGTACTTTGTTGTAGTAAGTTTTAAGAACCTTATCGGTATCAGTGCCATCACCATGATTATCATCGTGCTTTTCTCGGGTATTATTTAAGTAGCCAACAAATCTGCTTGGAGCAAAACAAATATGACCGTTAATCACCTCGACAACCATATTTTTGCCTCGCTTCAATTTGTCAACAGCCCATTGCTTGTAGTCTTCACCTCTCTCGCCATGAAGATATGAGTACAAGGTTTCGATGTTCGAAATGATGTCCTCACGCTTTTCTATGTAATCTGTTCTTTCCATCGGAAATTTAAACTGTAATTTCTTCATTCATCAGCCTTGGGAGTAAGTGACCACGGCTTCCGTCATTTGCTTGTCCATCATCCATGGATTCTGACGTTTCAAAGCCATGCGAAGATGACGTGTCAGCACAACCTCTCCCTGTGTCTTGCGTCCAAGTGTACCTTGTTCGCCAAGTACCTCATTGTCGAAAGCGTACACAGACTTGCGTTCCAGTCCAAGAAACTCGAGTACCATAGGATCCTTTATGATCTCTTGCGGGGATTCGGGCACTCGCTCATTGCGGGCGACAGCGAGGACCGCCTCCTTGTCGTTGCTAAGTAGAAGGCGCTCGTAGAGCATGAAGTTGATCTGACGCTCAAGTTGGCGTCCGGTCCAACCCTCATTGACAGCCTCCAATTCGTAATACTCTCGTTTCTCTGGGTCAGGAATGGTTATAAGCAGTTTATACTGCGACCAGCTCAATTGCGTCCGCAGTGTGGACGCAATTGGATACATCCTATAGAATTGTCTGCTGCGCTCCAGTTGTCTCACTCCGAATCCACTACCATACAACGGCTCTATCTCTTTCGACAGATTACGGATGATGTACTTGCCGTAGTCCGCGCGTTCCTTGCCCTGTTGCTCCTTTTCCGAGATGCGCTTGCCGATAGCCCAGTACATCTGCACCCTGCAGAAGTCAACGCTTCGCAAAGCTTTTGAGCGCGAGTCGTCAATTATCTGTTTTATCTCATCGATAAAAGTTACTATACCCTTATCCATCATGTGTTGTTTCGCATTAAATGTCACTTTCTCTCTTTGTTTCATTGACAAGCGCTGTCAACCCCGCAATCTCATCGAGACAAGTTTTTTAGGAGCTTTGCCCTCATCTGATAGACCTTTCAAGTTACTCTGTCTCAATTTTGGTAATCTCGCCGTTCTTGTCAACCTTATACCAGTCCTCTCCTTTCTTGATTTTTCCAAAACCGTCCTTAAAGAACCCTGCATCGTCGCACCATTCTGATAGAAGCAGGCTCCCGGATGTCAAGTTAACGTAGTTATAGGAGCCGTTGTTCTTAACCAGACAAAAACCCTCAGAAGGGGCAAAATATATGTCATACCATTCTTTTCCAATCACTCGACCACCTACTTCTATTACATTCTCTTTATTTCCCTTACTCACAATTGCATGCTGATCATAGAAACTAAATCTGTCGTACCATTCCGGACAGAATAGTTTGCCGAATTTGTCCAAACAGTTTGTTTTACCGTCCTTCGTAACTATGGTGTGGCCATCATCATACGTTGCCATAATGCTATCATACCATGTGGTAAAACGAGTATGCTCTTGAGTATTTATTAGATTCTCTTTACCGTTTAATCGGACGTTCATATAGCCATCTTTCCAATAAATGGCGCTGAGGTAATCATACCACTGGCGGAATTGTATGCTACCTTTAGTTGAAAGCAAGTTGTATTTTCCATCTTTACGCTGGACAACTGCGAATCCATATTCGTTGAAATTCGACACGCTGCTGAAAAAGTCATTTGAAAGCCATTTGCCGTCAATGCCAATAAAATTCCATTCGCCGAGATATTTCATAGGGGCATATCCGAATGACCATACAACGTCACTGTCCCCAGATATAGGTAGCCTAAGCCTGTCTTTATATTCAAATCCCCACTGGACCTGATAAGTGGTTCCAAAGTCCTTATCAAGAAGAATGAAGTTAAATGTATTTTCGGTTGGATATAATTCAAATCGCCCTGCAGGTGGAATCGGATCCAGAACCAAAGGTTTATCACATATAGATGTTTCCAAACGATTATCTTCACTTGTGCCAAACTGCACCAACCAGGTCCTTCCATTTCCAGTATCCAATTTAATGAATATCCACATGTTCTTAGTCGGTATCAGTTTGAATCTTGATACGGTTGTTTCTTGAGCGAATAATTGAGTGCCGAATAGCACTACCAATAACAGAAATATCTTTTTCATGTCGTAAACTTTTAGAATTGTCAATGAGTATTGTTAATGGAATCAGATTCCGAACAGCGGGCCGTTATATTCAGAAGTGCCGCGTCTGCGGTCCCGCCTGGAAATATTCCTTCTGACCGCACGTCCGGTCGGATTGGAAGGGTTCAGCAGTTTGTCCAGACTGAAAATCAGGGAGAGTTTCTGCTGCATTCCGGCGTACTTGAATCCATCCGGGAAATGTGAGACAATCGAGAGCCTGAGATCCATGAAATCAGCGATATGCGGCTGCCAATACACCTCAAGTCTGTCATAAAGATGCCAGCCGCTGTCATTGACCGGAACCACCCTGTAGAAAGGAGAACCGGCATAGAGGTTATTGCCGTATTTGAATCCGCCGTCGTCCACATAGTTGTAGAAAGGCATCAGGTCCTTGCCGTAGTAAAGCCTGTTTTCAATGCCGACATTCCAGTTTCTCAATGACACTGTAAACTCCCCTCCTCCGGGATTACTCTGACCTTCCTTCTGACGCCTGTCCTGCTGCAATGACTGGTACCAGGCCAATGTTGCAGAAATGTCCTGCCAGCCGCAGAATTTTTCGAAACCAAAACGGACGAATGGCTCGACCATAGCATCATCCACCACGCTTCCATACTCGGCGGCATTGGCATAATGATGATATTTGAACGCCAGGCCGGCGGACACGAAGGCATTGAAAATATACTTTCCGTACCCGAAGGCATTGAACTGTTCCCTGCGATAAGAACCGTACTGGCCGTCCCAGTCAAAGGCAAGTTCAAGGTAAGTCTTTGGACCATAAGCCTTTATCAATGCACCTTCGAGATTGTTGTCATAAAATTTCAGGGAATCAGAGAAGAAGGCCTGCGAATAATCGCCTTCCGCAAGGTGACGCGGAAAAATACCGGCGTAGCCCTTCACGTTCCACGCCCCAAGTTTCGCGTCAATGCCATAGTACATGGTAATTTCCCGGAAGAGACGCGTGTTCTCCAGTCCCCTGTCACACTCTGGGCTGGATGCTACCGCAGAAGGATGACGGCCGAAGTCTTTCATCACGTCAATGCCGGCCATCAGCTTATGTCTGACATTGGTGTTCTGCCTGACCTGAAGGCCCACGGAAGTAGTGAGCCTGGCACCGTAAAGTGTCATTGACTCAGTGAATTGCTCTTTTCCGCTGTCGAATTCGCGGTTGTCGAACTTATAGTCGAAATAGGCGTCGTAGATGAACTTCACTCTCTTTTCTTTGGGCTGTGGTTCAGGCATTCCGAACCCCCAGGAGAAGAAGTCCTGCGCACTGGCATTGACACAGAAAAGGATGGTCGCAGCCGCAAAAATTTTCAATTTCATGATATGTCTTGTCCAATTCTACAAAGTTAACTAATCCCGACTTGTAGGTCAATGATAATTTGAGTAATTTTGCTTGATTTAAACATAAACAGAAAGACTGCATCTGCAGAAGATATTGCTCATGCGGCATTCAAGTAACTGGAACAAACGACATACTAAACACTCTAAATATCTATTATCATTTTATGACAAGAAGCAAATTATTTTTGGCGACACTGCTCATGTCAGTTTCAGTTTTGGCATCAGCGACAGCGAAAATCGTACCTGAGCCATTGGAAATCAAGAAGTTGTCCGGAAAGGTCTCACTCCCTTCAGAGATTACGGTCTCTGCTCTGGAGAATGACAATATGGTCGATACTTATATCGGACTTTCGTCCAAAATCCTGAAAAACAACGGAATAACATTGACAAAAGGCGGACGCAACTCGTTAGTAAGACTATCTGTTTCGGACAAGGTCAATGACAAAGGAGCATATCTGCTCAATGTCGGCAAGCGCCACATCGACATCATGGTACATGAGCCTTATGGCGGATTCTATACTCAGGATGAAATCAGGGAGGTCGCATGGTCCGTTCCGGAGAGTCTTTCCGGATATAAGGATTTCCTCAGCCGTCTGACAGGTTCGCTTATTCCTCTTTATACTTCTGCGGGATGGCCTTTCGCAAAGTATTATGAGGAAGATCTGAAGTAGGAAACCAAGTTCCGCACTTGCGAAACACCGCTCCTGAAGCCCGCCAGGGCGAGGGCTACATACAAATAACAATAACATTGACATGATTAAATTACAAACTCCGGTAGATATTCCGGAAAGCAGTTTCAAGATAGGTTTCGGTGATGGAATCCTGCTGCTTGGAAGTTGTTTTTCGGATAACATCGGCAACATAATGAAGGACATGGGCTTCAACGTCATGGTGAATCCTTTCGGGACGCTGTACAACCCGGTTTCCGTCTGCAATTCGATACGACGTCTGGATTCGACCGTCCCTTTCAGCGAGGACGAGTGCGTCCAGATGGGTGCCGGTTCTGAGCTTTTCTGTTCGTTCAGCCACCATACCGCAGCGGCGAGGAGCACGAAGGAGGAGTTTGTCAATGATGCAAATGCTTCGCTGTCAGAGGCTTCGGAGTTTTTCAAAAAGGCGTCCACCGTCATCGTCACTTTAGGTACCGCATGGACTTTCCGTGTCAATGCTACCGGGGAGATTGTGTCGAACTGCCTGAAGCGTGATGCCAAGGAGTTTACCCGGGAGTGCCTTTCTATGAAGATGTGCGAGGTTCTTCTCAATTCCCTTGTGGAGAAGTATCATTCAAAGCGTTTCATTTTCACGGTCAGTCCGATACGTCACATGAAGGATGGTGCGCACGGCAACCAGCTGAGCAAGAGCACTTTGCTCCTGGCCGAAGATTCAGTCATCAGGAAGCATCCTGACCAATGTTGCTATTTTCCGGCTTATGAGATTATGATGGATGAACTGCGTTCATACAGGTTCTATGCTGAAGACATGGTTCATCCTTCTGCTCAGGCCGTCAATTATATCTGGGAGAGATTTTGTGAATTTGCATTGGCAAAGGATGATTTTCCTCAGCTTGAAAGGAACCGCAAATCTTTTCTCCAGTCCCGTCACAGGCCTATTACGGACCAAAGTTCCGAAAACACAAAACACCGGCTCTAGAGCCCGCTAAGGCGAGGGTAAGTCCATTCCCCGAGGGGAGGGATTTAGGGCGAGGGTAACGTAAACAAACTGTGCGTGGGGCTTATGGCTTTCGCAAGAGAGACAGCCTTCCAGTTTATGCGGCTTCTCTGTACGTTTGATAATTATTGGACTTGAATTATCGATAAGAAATAACTTAGAATATGTTTACTGTCATTAGTTTTATGTTAGGTGGCGTTGTCATCGGTGCGCTTCTGAGAAAGCGTGACTGTTCGTGGACGTCCAAGGCCATTACGGTATTGATCTGGCTGCTTTTGTTCCTGCTCGGTGTAGAAGTCGGCGGCAATACGAAGATTATCGCGGCTCTTCCTGTCCTCGGACTGGATGCCCTGGCAATCTCTGTGGCAAGTGTTCTCGGCAGCTGCGTCTGCGCATGGCTGTTGTGGAGATATATACAGAAGAGGAGAAAGGCATAGTTCACTGAACTGACCAATGTCTGTCAACATTTTTTTCAGGTTTTTTGACGATAGTTTTTTTTGTGAAATGAAAGGTAGTTTGATCATTGTCGGCTTCTTTATTCTAGGCATCGCCGCTGGTCTTTACGGCATGGTTCCGGAAAGTATCATTGACGGAGACCTTACTTTTTATGCTCTTTGCGCTCTTCTGCTTTGTGTCGGCATCGGCATCGGCAGTGACAGGAATATTGTGACGAAATTCAAGTCTCTGGATGTGAGAATGGCGTTGCTTCCGCTTGGAACGGCGCTCGGCACGTTTGCCGGTTCGCTTGTGGTTTCGTTTATTCTTTCAGGCAGGTCGCCGCTGGATTGTCTCGCTGTCGGCTCCGGCTTCGGTTATTATTCTCTTTCCAGTATTTTCATTACAGAGTACAAGGGCGCAGAGCTTGGTACTATTGCATTGCTGGCCAATATCATACGAGAGATGGTTACCCTGCTTCTGTCTACTGTCCTTGCCAAGGCTTTCGGTCCTCTGGCTCCGATTTCATCTGGCGGCGTCACTTCCATGGATACGACTTTGCCTATTATCATGGCGTCGTCAGGCGAACAGTATTCAGCGGTCTCGATTTTCCACGGTTTCATCCTTGATTTTTCAATTCCGTTTCTGGTGACGTTCTGGTGCACTCTGTAGGGCGGATTTTTTGGCAAGTCCGGAAAAACGCGTAACTTTATGTAACATGAACCTCAGCAGAGGAGGTCGGGATTACTTAGCGGTCTCCAAAGCATAAAACACAATAATTATGATACCGGATTGGGCAAAGGAACTGAATTGTTCCATTACAGTTTGTGACAAGGACGGAATTATCGTCTATATGAATGACAGGGCTATCGAGCAGTACAAGAAACGCGGAAATCTCATCGGCAAGAATTTGTTCGACTGCCACAATGAGCACGCGATGGGCATCATCAGAAAGCTGCTTGAGACTGGCGGAACCAACTCGTACACTATCGAGAAGAACGGCGTGCACAAGATGATTTTCCAGAGCGCATGGAAGGAGAACGGTGTAGTGGCCGGGCTCTGTGAGATTTCAATGATCATTCCCGAGGATTTGCCGCACTACGTGAGGTCATAATCGACGCGGCGAGTCAGGCGGACGCGGCGAGTCAGACGGACGCGGCGAGTCAGACGGACGCGGCGGGACAGCCACCGGACTTCCGTTATTCTGGACATCACCAAAAGAGAGGTCAAAGGTACCCACGGACGCGGCGGGACTGTGGAAAGGATGGTGGCGGGACGGCGGATGGGCGGATGCGGCGGAACGGCGCCACGGAGTGACGACTTAAAGTGGTGATATTCAAAGAGATATAAAATTCGGTGTGGATTTTCGACAATTTTTTAGGCAAAAATCCACACCGATTATTTTTGATATCTGATTATCAATTAGTTACAAGCAGGGCCGTGGCGCCGTCCCGACATGAACCCCGTAACTCCGGAAACGCTTACAATCATACCGACATGTCCGAATACTGGACCGGCATTCCGAGGGCAGAATCAGGACAGGAGACTGAAATGGTCGTCACGACCTAATAACAACAAGACTGTACCCCTGACTGTACCGACGGAAAAACCACAAGACTGTCCCTCAGACCGTCCCGACTACCTCAGACGAGATGCTCAGCAGATTATCCTGGTCAGACTGTAGCCAAGCAGGACAGCGATTATGCCGATGACAACGCTCAGTGATATGTAGAGAGTAAACATCAGATAATCACTTGATTGCAGCATTGACAGGCTTTCATTGGCAAACGTGGAGAAGGTGGTGAATCCGCCACACAGGCCGGTTGTAAGCAATAGGCAATAATGGCTCGACGTGGTGGAATATTTCGAGAAAAGGCCACAGAGGAGACCTATCAACAGGCATCCGATGACATTGACAACAAATGTGGATATCGGAAACCGGCCGACAGGATGCAGGACTGTTGA
>UMKZ01032527.1_pt1 | contig 10974 bp, 9 predicted proteins | sample 1966441 | NCBI WGS metagenome assembly UMKZ01 (sample SAMEA4836189, study PRJEB28245) | human gut metagenome | biome: gut microbiome; material: fecal sample | place: Denmark | collected 2008
TATAAATAATGTTAAACTATAGTGTTGCGGAATTAAGGATGAAGATAAAGTACACGCACACAGAGGAACTCTGGAACTCGTGGAGCCACGCCGGCGGCATCATGCTCGGCGTGGTGATAGGCATCATCTTTCTGGTATGGTGCGCCCAGGCCCACAACGGCTGGGCCACGGCGGGCGTGATACTCTACCTCTTTGGCATGCTCTGCTCCTATACGGCATCCACCGTCTACCACGCCCTCAGCGCCAAGTCTGTATGGAAAGAGCGGCTGCGCCGATGGGACCATGCCGCCATCTACTGGCACATAGCCGGCTCCTATTCGCCCATCACCCTCGTGGCTCTGCGCGATGAGGGCTACTGGGGATGGGGATTGTTTGTCTTCGTGTGGCTCTGCGCCATCACCGGCACCGTCATGGCGTTTCGCAAGCTCAAGGCCCACAGCAACCTCGAAACCCTGTGCTTTGTGCTGATGGGCTTGTCGGTGCTGGCAGCCTTCAAGCCGCTGATGGACGCCGTGAGTACCTCGGCAGTGGTATGGCTTATCGCCGAGGGAGTGGCCTATATCACTGGCGCGCTTTTCTATACGCTGCACAAGCGGCAGTACAACCATACCATCTTCCACTTCTTCGTGCTCCTCGGTTCGGTGTGCCATATCATCTGTGTCTGGGATGTGCTGATGCAGTATATCTAACCCTGTAAAATATAGCTTATGCCCACAATCTCCATTCGACGCAGCCTGCTCATTGCCCTCCTGGGTCTGTCGACAGTAGTTTCCAGCGCACAGTCGCGGTTCGACAAGTGGAAGTTACCTTCCTGCACCACCAAGAAAGGCCCCAATGGCCTGCAGGGTGTCGTCGACAGCTCTGGACAATGGGTTGTCCAGCCTTACTTCGATTTCCTCTTCTTCCCCTATCGCTGCTATTTAGGCGAGGCACGTTACAAGGGGAGCAACGACTATTATATTATAGACCAAAACTTCAACATTGTGGGAAACGGACCTTATCCCTTTGCCGATATCACGCCCTACTACGTTACCATCAATGACCACCCCAACTGCTATGTTATCAATGCCCGAGGCCAACGCATCAGCGACATTTATAGTGAGATAAAGATATGGGACTATGGCACCGACTGGGAGGGCGAACTGCTCTTCTGCCGACGCAAGGACAATGGCAAATGGGACATACTGGGTGCCGACATGCAGCGCATAGGCAACGGCCCTGTAGATGGAGACCGACAGTATGGTGACCGTATGTACGATGTATGGCCATACCCTCTGCGCAACAACGCTGACGGTCACAACGAGAATATAATAGGACTGATACGCTTTGTAAAGGACCGCCACTACGGCCTAATGAACATGGCTGGCGAGGTCATAGTACCTCCCATATACGCCGATATAGACAACCTGTATCTGGATGATGACATCTACACCCAAACCAAGTACAAAGGCACTCAGTGTACACCCGAACAGATTGAGCGGACGGCTCTCTTCACCTGCAAGACCGACCGGGGCACCATCGTGGTAATCGATGCCATGGGGCAGACGGTCATCCCAGAGCAGAAGAGGCCCTCACACATGGTCAAGCACATGGCTAAGAACATGGCCAAGTACCTGGGACCCTATCTGGCACGTGCCAACGACAACGACAAGCTGTGGAAGACTCGGATAACGGTTCCCTTCTACGAGTTCATCGCCCGTGTGGACAAGTGTTTTATCACCGAGATACCCAAGACTGCCAAGACGCAGAACCTGCTCGCTATGGCACAGGCCGACCAAGCTCAGAAAGAGCAGCTGCTGGCTCGGCAACAGCGCAAGGAGACTGCCAATAGGCAACGGCAGCAGGCACAGGCGCGGAATGGAAATCGCTCTACTTCCACGCAGACTCCACGCAGTGCGGCCACGCAGCCGCAGGCTAAACGTCACGTGGCGCAGACATCGGCAGGCATCGTCCATCCCGCCTACGGAACCTTACCCACTTCCAACACCACTTACTTCTATGCCAAATCGGGCGGCAAGGCTGGCGAGGTAAGCCTCAACATCACGGGCCACTCCAATGGTGGCTGCTGGATACAGCTCCGAGCCTACAACCTGGGTATCCTTGCCCGCAATTTCGGTCCCGACAACGTGAAGTATGAGAGCGACTACATCGTCGTGGGTGGACGTTTCTACCAACCGGGATTCCTTAGTTATAGCCAGGGCGCCTACATTGATGCGCCGACCATAAAGATAGCCAAAGACTGGAGCCACATTATCTATATCCCACTCAAAGGGCAGCAACAACTGTACGACCGCCCCATTGCCGAGTCGGTATACAGGCAACATGAAGCCAACATCAACCGATACAATGCCCAGCATGGTTTGTTTGAGTATGACGCCAACTACCAGCGACAGGAAGCTGAGTACAATAACCGCCGCGCCCAGGAGATGCGAAGCAATAGCCCGTCAAGCAGTGGGCAGCAGCGGAAAAATACCCGCAAGCCGGCTGGAAAGAAGATGGACGTGCGCGTGGACGAGCCCAACTATACCGGCAATACCGAGCGCGCCTGGTGCGAGCAGTGCCAGAAGTGGGACATTCCCCATCGTCATATCAAGAAGTAGCCACTATCGCCACCACCGCCAAGACGCCACCCACAGGCAGGGAAGACAGGGGGGCGCAAGCCCCCAAATGTGGTGGCGAATGGGGCAAAAACCAACAAAATGGTGCAATTATTTTGTAATACGCTTATTTTCATGTAATTTTGCATACTGATTACATAATTCACCATTAATGAACATACTTATAACGGGTGCGAGCGGCTTTATAGGCAGCTTTATCGTTGAGGAGGCATTGCGCCAAGGCATGGAGACCTGGGCAGCCGTGCGCCCATCGAGTTCGCGTAAGTATCTCGCCGACCCACGTATCCACTTTATCGAGCTGGACTTCTCGTCGCAAGAGCGATTGGAAGAGGCGTTGCGCCCCCATTCCTTTGACTACATCATCCATGCCGCCGGAGCCACGAAGTGCCTCAACGAGGACACGTTCTATGAGGTCAACACCGAGGGAACCAAGCGGCTGGTCAAGGCGATACTCAACCTGCAGATGCCCATCCACCGCTTTGTTTATCTCAGTTCGCTCAGCGTGATGGGAGCCATCCGTGAGGAGCAGCCCTATCAGGAGATAACCGAGCACGACTACCCCCGCCCCAATACTGCTTACGGCAAGAGCAAGCTCAAGGCCGAAAGGTTCCTCGAGTCCGTAGGCAACAATTTTCCATACGTCATTCTCCGACCCACGGGCGTCTATGGCCCTCGGGAGAAAGACTACTTCATGATGGCGAAATCCATCAGCAACCACATCGACTTCGCCGTAGGCTTCCAGCGTCAGGACATCACCTTTGTTTATGTCAAAGACGTGGTGCAAGCCATATTCCTCACCCTCGACCACGGCATGAACGGTCGCAAATACTTCCTCAGCGACGGCAATGTCTATCGTTCGTCAGATTTCAGCAACCTTATCCGTAAGGCATTGGGCAACCCCTGGTGGATACGCATCACTGCGCCGGTTTGGGTGCTGAGGATTGTGACATCCATAGGCGAACTCGTGGCGCGTTCCACCGGACGCATCTCAGCCCTCAACCACGACAAGTTCAACATCCTGCGCCAGCGCAACTGGCGTTGTGACATCGAGCCCACCATGGACGAACTGGGCTATCACCCCCACTACGACCTCGCCCGTGGCGTGGCCGAAACCATAGACTGGTACAAGAATGAGGGATGGCTCTGATGCCATCGGCTTGCATATCATAATACATACAAGAAGTGAAAAAACTGTTAGATTATTTCCGCATAGAGAAACAGCCGCGCCGCGGACTCCTGGCGATGGAGTGGGTGGTGCTGGGCTATATGGTGTTTACCCTGCTCTTTATCCTGTTTACCTATACCAAGCTCGCCAACCCCGACTCGATGATTTGGGGCCGCATGCGCGTGGTGGCGATGATGGCTGCCCTCTGGACAGTCTATCGCATCGTGCCCTGCCGTGCCACTATGTTTGCCCGAGTTGTGGGACAGATGGCGCTGCTGGCATGGTGGTATCCCGATACCTATGAGCTCAACCGCGTGTTGCCCAACCTCGACCACGTCTTTGCCCAGTGGGAGCAGGCGCTGTTCGGTTTCCAGCCCGCACTGGTGTTTGCCGAGAAGTTCTCCTCGCCCGTCATCTCCGAGCTGATGAGCATGGGCTACGCCGCCTATTACCCCATGATAGCCTGCGTGGCTCTGGTCTATTTCCTCCGCCACTATGCCGAGTTCCAGCGTTGCATCTTCGTCATCATGGCATCGTTTATGGCCTTTTATGTCATCTTCGACCTGGTGCCGGTCGTGGGCCCCACCTTTTATTATAAGGCGGCAGGTCTGCGCCATATCGCCGAAGGCGTGTTCCCCAACCTGGGCCACTACTTCAGCACCCACACCGACTGCCTCGCCACTCCGGGCTATACCGACGGCATCTTCTACCAGATGGTCGAAGACGCCAAAGCCGCCGGAGAACGCCCCACGGCAGCCTTCCCCAGCTCTCATGTGGGCATATCCACCGTGTGCATGCTCCTGTTGTGGCATGTGCGCAGCCGCAAGCTGCTGATATGCCTGCTGCCGCTCTACGTGTTCCTCTGCCTCGCCACGGTCTACATCCAGGCCCACTACGCCATCGACGCACTGGCAGGCCTTGCCACGGGAGCCCTCTTCTTCGCCCTGTTCATGGCCGTTTCGCGCGGCATGGTCGAGCGCAAACACAGATAGAAAACCTATAGAAAACTCAAGATAATGAAACAACTGTATATAGAGACCTACGGATGCCAGATGAATGTGGCAGACTCTGAGGTGGTGGCTTCCATCATGAAGATGGCGGGCTACGACCTGTGTGACAATGAGGCCGACGCCGACGCCATTTTCCTCAACACCTGTAGCATACGCGAGAACGCCGAAAACAAGATATACAACCGGCTCGAGACCCTCCATGCCGAGCAGAAGAAGGGCCGCAGCCTCATCCTGGGTGTACTGGGATGTATGGCAGAGCGCGTCAAGGACGAACTCATAGACCGCCATCACGCCAATCTGGTATGCGGACCCGACAGCTATCTCAATCTGCCCGACATGATGGCGCAGTGCGAGACCGGCCACAATGCCATCGACATCGCCCTGAGCAAGACCGAGACCTACCGGGATGTAATCCCGCAGCGTATAGGCCTCGCCCACATCAGCGGATTTGTCAGCATCATGCGCGGATGCAACAACTTCTGCCACTACTGTATCGTGCCCTACACCCGAGGCCGCGAGCGCTCACGCGATGTCGACAGCATCCTGCGCGAGGTTGCCGACCTGCGCGACCGGGGCTTCCGCGAGGTGACGCTGCTTGGCCAGAATGTCAATTCCTATGGACTCTCGCCCGCCGGCAAGCGCGAGGAGGGCTCCACATCCTTCGCCCAGCTGCTGCGGCTTGTGGCGCGCTCGGTGCCCGATATGCGCGTGCGCTTTACCACCTCCAACCCCGAGGATATGACCGACGACATACTCTACGCCATTGCCGAGGAGCCCAATCTCTGCCACCACATACACTTCCCGGCACAGAGCGGCTCCAACAAGATACTCCATCTGATGAACCGCAAGTACACCCGCGAGGACTATCTGGAGCGCATAGCCGCCATACGACGCATCATACCCGACTGCGGCATATCTACCGACCTCTTTGTGGGCTACCACGGCGAGACCGAGGAAGACCATGAGCTCACCCTCTCGCTCGTGCGCGAGGTGGGCTTCGACAGCGCCTTCATGTTCAAGTACTCCGAGCGCCCCGGCACCTACGCCTCCAAGCATCTGCCCGACAATGTGCCCGAGGAGGTCAAGATTGCCCGACTCAACCAGCTCATACAGCTCCAGACCGAGGTCAGCGCCGAGCAGAACCGCAAGGATGTGGGCCGCGAGTTCGACGTGCTGCTCGAGAGCGTGAGCAAGCGCAGCCGCGAACAGCTCATGGGACGCACCCCGCAAAACAAGGCGGTAGTTGTGGACAAGGGCACCCACCACGTGGGCGAAACCATACGCGTGCGCATCACCGGAAGCACCAGCGCCACACTCTTCGGCGAAGAAATACACGCCGAGGCATAAAAAACATTACCCCTTTTGTTGTTTTATATTCATAAATGACATACCTTTGTAATTATGAAAGAGTTTTTACAAATTATCAGACGGTTCGTACCGCCCTATAAGCGTTATCTGGTAGGCTCGGTAATATTCAATATCCTGGCAGCCATACTCAACATCTTCTCGTTTGCAGCCATCATCCCCATCCTGCAGATACTCTTCGACGTCAAGGGACATGCCACAGCCACCCACCTCATGGATTGGGGCAGCGGCAACATCAAGGACGTGCTGTCCAACAATGCCGACTACTACGTGCGCGAACTGATCAGCATCACCAACCCCGTGACCACCCTGCTGCTGATAGGTCTGATACTCACCTTCATGACCTTCCTCAAGACGGCCGCCTACTTCCTGTCTTCGGCAGCCATCATACCTATGCGTACAGGTGTGGTGCGCGACATCCGCAACTCGCTGTACAAGAAGATTACCTCGCTGTCGCTCGGCTTCTTCAGCGAAGAGCGCAAGGGCGACATCATCGCCCGCATGAGCGGCGACGTCCAGGAGATAGAAAACAGCATCATGGCCTGGATAGACATGCTCATCAAGAACCCCATACTCATACTCTTCTACTTCTGCGCCCTGCTCTTCATCTCGTGGAAGCTCACCCTCTTCACCCTCTGCTTCGTGCCCCTCTTCGGATGGTTCATGGGCGTGGTGGGACGCAAGCTCAAGGCCAGCAGCATCAAGGTCCAGGCGCTATGGAGCGACACCATGAGCCAGGTCGAGGAGACCCTCGGCGGACTGCGCATCATCAAGGCCTTCTGCGCCGAGGAGAAGATGAACCAGCGTTTCGACCGCACCAACTCCAGCTACCGTGACAACCTCGCCCGCGTGCAGGTGCGCCAGCAGGCCGCCCACCCCATGAGCGAGTTCCTGGGCACGCTGATGATAGTCATCGTGCTGTGGTTTGGCGGCATCATGGTGCTGCGCAGCCACGTCATGACGGGCCCCACATTTATCTACTACCTCGTCATCCTCTACTCCATCATCAACCCGCTCAAGGAGTTCTCGCGCGCCAGCTACAACATCCCCAAGGGTCTGGCCAGCATGGAGCGCATCGACCGCATACTCAATGCCGAGATAGACATCCGCGAGAAGAGCGACCCCGTACACATCAACGGACTGGAGCACCAGATTGAATTCCGCCACGTGTCCTTCCGCTACGACCAGCAGTGGGTGCTGCGCGACATCAACCTCGTCATACCCAAGGGCAAGACCATCGCGATCGTGGGACAGAGCGGCTCGGGCAAGTCTACCCTGCTCGACCTCATCCCCCGTTACTACGATGTGCAGGAGGGCGAGGTGCTCATCGACGGCATCAATGTCAAAGACCTGGGCATACACGACCTGCGACAGCTCATCGGCAATGTCAACCAGGAGGCCATCCTCTTCAACGACTCGTTCTACAACAACATCACCTTCGGCGTGAGCAACGCCACCAAGGAGGAGGTAGAGCGCGCCGCACGCATAGCTAATGCCTATGAATTCATCACCGAGTCTGAGCACGGCTTCGATACCAACATCGGCGACCGCGGCGGACGACTCAGCGGCGGACAGCGACAGCGCGTCAGCATAGCCCGCGCCATACTCAAGAACCCGCCCATACTCATCCTCGACGAGGCCACCTCGGCGCTCGACACCGAGAGCGAGCGACTGGTTCAGGAGGCGCTGGAGCGACTTATGAAGACGCGCACCACCATCGCCGTAGCCCACCGACTCTCTACCATCAAGAGCAGCGACGAAATCTGCGTGCTCCACGAGGGCCGTATCGTAGAGCGTGGTACCCACGACGAACTGCTCCAGATAGACGGCTATTACAAGAAGCTGCACGACATGCAGCAGGTTTAACCCCACGACTACCACTATGATGCGTATCTTATACAAGTTCATCTTCGGACTGCTCTACCTGCTCTCGCTGCTCCCGCTACGGGTGCTCTACATCGTGTCAGATTTCTTCTATCTGCTCGTCTACCACGTTGTGGGCTACCGCAAGCGACTCGTACGCCGACATCTGGCAGAGTCGTTCCCCGAGAAGTCCGAGACACAGCGCCGCGCCATAGAACGAGGCTTCTACTCATGGTTCTGCGACTATCTGGTCGAGACCATCAAGCTCCTCTCCATCAGCAAGAGGCAGATGATGCGCCACATGCGCTTCACCGGAGTAGACAAGGTCAACGAGGCCATCGAGCGCGGACAGTCCGTGGGCTGCTATCTCGGTCATTTCTGCAACTGGGAGTGGATTACCTCACTACCCTTGTGGGTGACACAGGCAGCACAGTGCACACAGATATACCATGTACTGGAGAATAAGGAGTTCGACCGCCTCTTCCTCCATCTGCGCTCGCGCTTCGGGTCTGAGAGCATACCTATGGCAGAGACACTGAGACGCATCGCGCGCTACCGTGCCGAGCACCAGCCTATCATCATGGGATATATATCCGACCAGATACCCTTCTGGAACAACATCCACCACTGGCTCGACTTCCTCCACCACGATACGCCTGTGCTCACGGGCACCGAGAAGATAATGCGAGGCACCCGGCAGGCAGTCTTCTACATCGACGTGCGCCGCATACGACGCGGATACTACGAGGCCCACTTCGTGCCTATCACCGACCATCCCGAGCAGACCACCGAGTGGCAGCTCACCGACCGCTACTTCCAGCTGCTTGAGGCGTCGATACGCCGGCAGCCCGAGTGCTATCTCTGGACCCACAACCGCTGGAAGCGCAGCCACGAGGAATACAATCTGAGGCTCGACCCCGTCACGGGCATCGTCAACCTTACCGACTCGGTCGAAGAGCTGAGACGCAAGCACAACGCTGCAGCAGCGCGAGACAATAACCCACTATAAACCCAAACATATATAAAACCCCTTTTACACCAGTAGGATAAAAATATACTATTTATAGAGGAAATCGGTCATTAGAGGTTGATTATTTGTGGTCATAACCTAACGCTTTTTACACTCAATCAATAACATTCTCCAAGTTTTGATTAGAGGGGGGCTTACTTTTTGAAGAAACAAGCCCGAAGTCCCATTTTCAGAGGACTCCGGGCGAGGTATTTGTGCTCTTTAGAGTTTTAGCGGACAGCAAGAATATTCTTATTCATCGTTATCTTCTATATTTGGCAGATAATCACTGGCTTTAGCCTGTGTTATCACTCCGTGTCCCAGCTTTGACTCCAACTGCGTGCGTGCCGCTTTCGCCACGCTGCCACCATCCTTAGCGACTTGCTTCTGCTGATGGAATCCGTTAGGGTTGCGCTGTTTGGACAACTCCGTGGCAGATGCCTCAGCAAGCATATTGAGAGCTATCTCCATGTTGGTCATATTGTCGCGCAGGCTTTCCTTCTTCAAGCCTTTGAAACTCTTGTACTGTTTGGTCGTCATTCCGCTCCACTCTTGGGTAATGATGTCGGTAAGAGAAGCATATTGCAGGCCTTGCTGTACACCAGTGCGTGCCCATTCATCGGTGAGTTCTTTTCTGATTTCTATAGACTTAATGCGCTGGTTTATCCAAGCATCTGAATATCCCAAACGTTTGTAGTCAACAATGGCTTGGTCTATGCCCTTTTCGGGATCCTGCATCTGTTCCAAACGAGTGCTTGCCACCTGTGCCATCCACACCTTGAAAGGCTCTGCCTTTGGCGAAGGAATCGACTGGATAATGCGGAAGAGTTGCTTAGTGTCGGCAACGTCAGTCATGCGCAATTTGCCGTCTGAGGCACGAAGTTTCAACCCGTGACAATTTGTCACGGTTTCATTACCTTCTTTTTTGAGCCTCTGCTTCAGCTTTCTCCAATAAGCATTGGCATCTTTGCTGTCAGTCAGCACACCGCATACATCCACAATGGAGAAATACCATTTTTCCTCCTTATCGTCCCATACAGTGCGCACCTTCTTTTCTTCAAATAGTTGAAGAGATTCCTTCTTCGTCATATTATTCTATTTCATTATCATATTGTCAATCAAACCCGTTGGCGGAATTAATTTAAGTTGATAAATATGAGTAAAGAATTGTACATGTCGCTTATTTTTAGTAACTTAGTGGTGACTAAAACATTAAGTTCAAACCATCGTATGTTCGACCTTTATACAAAATTCGTCAAAATACTTGAGATATGCAAGCAATTCTCTGAAAATCTCGTCAATGAATCGGGTAATGTTCCACGTCGTGGTCCTGTTCCCAAATTTTCGGATTTGGAAGTGGTGGCGCTATCCCTGACGGCAGAGACCGAGAGCATTGATAGTGAGAAGTGGTTGTTCGACTATAAATTGCAAGAATACAAGGAGAGCATTCCCAATCTCATATCAAGGAGGCTGTTCAATGACCGCAGGAAGAAAACGTCAGGCCTGTGTGAGGAACTGCGCAAAAGGATTGCCATAGAAATGGATGGCGAAGAGGAATAGTTCTTTGTTGACTCCAAGCCGATAGAGGTTTGTAGGGTTGCAAGAGGAAAACGTTGCAAAATGGGGCGTGCCGGCAATTTCTCGCAAGCTCCCGACTTCGGCTTCTGTGCTTCGCAGAACACGTATTATTTTGGTTATAAGTTACACGCTCTCTGTGGGTTAAGTGGAGTTATCCATTCCTATGATCTGTCAAAGGCAAGTGTGGCTGACCTCCATTATATGAAGGATGTAAAACATACTTATCACGGCTGTAGCATCTATGGTGACAAAGGGTATGTTGGAGCTGACGTACAGCTTGACTTGTTTGAAACCGCACACATAAGACTGGAGTGTCCATATCGGCTCAACCAAAAGGATTGGAAACCGACATTCATTCCGTTTGCA
>UMKZ01019192.1_pt1 | contig 10951 bp, 7 predicted proteins | sample 1966441 | NCBI WGS metagenome assembly UMKZ01 (sample SAMEA4836189, study PRJEB28245) | human gut metagenome | biome: gut microbiome; material: fecal sample | place: Denmark | collected 2008
CATTGTCTGACATTGCCAATGCTCTGAGATCCAGACCTTTGACATTATAGAGAATGCCGAGACCCTTATCGCACCATGCAGCCCTGACGTTACATTCCGGGCAGTACGGAAAATCATCCGGCCAGTTTAGTGTAGCGACTTTTGTCGCGGCAGTCGCGTTGCACAGCATTGATGAAAACTCTTCAAGGCTCGCAGCGTTGTCAAGTCCCTCTACGTAAGGGAGCACAAGTTTCTTGGATTCCATTTGAATACCTCCTTAAAGACTTTGCATATCAGTCAGTTTCTTGTAATATCCTTTCAGCGCGAGGAGTTCCTCGTGCTTGCCTCTCTCTACGATTTTGCCTTCATGCATCACGATAATCTCATCTGAGTTCTTGATTGTCGAGAGCCTGTGGGCGATTGCTATTGTGGTCCTTGTGGACATGAGCCTGTCAAGAGCTTCCTGGACGAGTCTTTCGGACTCCGTGTCAAGAGATGCCGTAGCCTCGTCGAGAATCAGGATCGGAGGGTTCTTCAGAATGGCCCTGGCGATGCTGAGCCTCTGTCTCTGTCCGCCTGAAAGCTTCATTCCGCGGTCTCCGATATTGGTGTCATAGCCTTCTTCCTTCTCCATGATGAACTCATGTGCGTTGGCGATCTTTGCCGCGGCAACCACGTCTTCCATTGTGGCATTTTCCACACCGAACGCGATGTTGTTGAAGATGGTGTCATTGAAGAGGATAGGTTCCTGGTTCACATTTCCCATCAGACTTCTGAGACTGTGGATCTTCAGGTCTCTTATGTCGGTGCCGTCGATTCGTATGCATCCTCCGGTGACATCATAGAATCGTGGAATGAGGTCAACCAGCGTTGATTTTCCTGCACCGGACTCACCTACAATAGCCACTGTGCTGCCTTTCTTCACTGTCAGGCTGATATCGTCAAGTATCTTTCTGTCAGGACTGTAGGCGAAATCCACATGCTCGAAAGTGATGGAATCATTGAACCCGTCCGTAAGTTTGGCGTCAGCCTTTTCCTTGACGGTGCTCTCTGAATTGAGGATGGCTTCAATACGTTCCATTGATGCCATGCCTTTCGGGATGTTGTAGCCTGCTTTCGCGAAGTCTTTCAACGGGTTGATGACGCTGTAGAGGATGACCATGTAGAATATGAATGTCGGAGCGTCGAACCATGCCTTTTCGCTGAGGATGATAACTCCGCCGAATCCGAGGACAATCGCGATGAGGACTGTACCGAGGAATTCACTCATAGGATGTGCCAATGCCTGTCTGGTGGCTACACGGCCGGTCTTCTTCTTGACCGCCTCTGTGACATTGTTGAACCTTGCCTGCATCTTGTCTTCAGCTACGAACGCCTTGATGACACGGAGGCCGCCGAGGGTTTCTTCAAGCTGTGACATGGTGTCGCTCCAGAGGGCCTGGGCCTGGAGCGATCTCTTTTTCAGAGTCCTTCCGAGTGCGCTCATGAGCCAGATGAGGACCGGGGCTACGACGATGGTGAAGACTGTGAGCTGCCAGCTGGTAACTATCAGAGTGCCAATGTAGAAAATGATGAGGATAGGGTTCTTGAGCAGCATGTCGAGTGTGCTCATGATGGAATTCTCCACTTCATTGATATCGCCGCTCATTCTGGCTATGATGTCGCCCTTCCTTTCTTCAGAGAAGAATCCGAGAGGGAGGGAGAGAATCTTGTTGTAGAGTTCGCGCCTCATGTCCCTTACCACGCTTGTGCGAATAGGAATCATTATGGCGGAAGAACCGAAATAGCAGGCAGTCTTGAGCAAGGTCATGATGCTGAGCCAGAGGCAGAGGAGGAACAATGTGATGGCCGCTCCCTTGGTCTGGATGAGCAGAGTGATGCCGTAGTAGGCATTGTTGATGGCGATATCTTTCAGACCCATCCCGGCCGTATCCCACGGAATGAAGGAATATACGGTATCGTTCATTTTGAACAATATCTGAAGGATAGGTATTATCAATGAAAATGAGAATATGTTAAGTATCGCGGAGAGGATGTTGAGTACAATGGAGCCTCCGAGGTATCCCTTGTATGGTTTAACGTACTTTACCAGTACCTGCCAGAATTCTTTCATCTATTATCTTTCTTCTTATATTATAATACAGCCTACAAAGATAGTGAAAGAACATTGAACTGAAAAACGAAATTTCTGCAGGGCTACAATATCCTTTCGATCCAGTGGAACATGAGCCAGATGCGCCTTTTCAGAATGTTCAGGTCAATGGAAGCAGGGTTGTCGTAAGGCTTGTTGTTGTTCATCGTGATTCCCGACGTGAACATGACAGCCGGTATCTTGTTCTCCAGGAATACTTTCTGGTCGCTTACCCTGTGGTAGAAGACATTCGTGAAGTCCTTGCTTCCGTAGTAGTCATAGCTCAGTTCGAGTCCAGACCCGTATTTCAGGTTGCAGAGGCTGAGGAGTCCTGAATTCTCCTGACCTGCCGCTTCGCGTCCGAGCATTATGATGAAGTCTTTCCTGCCTGATTTCAATGTGCTCATCGTGCCTCCGATCTGGTCAATGTTGACGACCATGCCGATCTGGTCCGGGGCTATTGCCTTGCCTGATACGGGGTCTTGCAGCAGTCCTTCGGAAATCATCTTCCACAATGCTCTGGAGCCTTTCATGCTGCCGGATTTGGCATCAAGTGCGACGAATATCAAGTTGCTGTCGTATGCCCGTCCGAGATGTCTCATGGAAGAGAACATTTCAGCGATGCTTATCATAGACACTACTCCTGAGGCGTTGCTGTCCGCTCCCGGATAGAGCACTCCGTTCAGGGTGCCAAGACCGTCATAGTGGGCCATTACGATTACATATGAGTCTCTGTGGCGTTTGGATGAGCCCGGAAGAAAACCGATGACGTTCCTTCCGAATGGTTCATAGAAATGGTGGGTCCAGGCGTCTCCGCACGGCATAAGTCCTATGGAACTGAATCTTCTCATGATCCATGCTGCCGCTTCTGTGCTTCCACGTGTTCCTGTTGCCCTCCCTCCGCACAGAGAGTCGGAAAGGAATTCTATTTGACGGAAAATCTTGGTCTCCCATACGACATTGTGGGCCTGGGTGCTGCTGATGGCACCGATGTTCGGCACTGTCTGCGCAAGTGCCGGCAATGCCAGCAGAGCCAGCAGGACTATATTGAGCAATTTTTTCTTCATTTCGACTAATGGAGTATGTAAGTAACCTTCAAAAAATAACCTGCATCATCTTAAGGAATCTTTTCGGTCTATATCTATTTTCTCATCAGTCGTGTACGTCCAGTACACTCCTTCTTCGAAAACAGATCTATCCTCGAAAATCTTCTCTTAATCTGAGGCAACTTATTTTTTTCATGTTACTAATTGATTATCTTTGTAATCTTTCGCAGCCCTTCCCTGGGCTTTTATGTCGGCTGTTTCTTGCATGGAGAGCCAGCCTTTTTGGAAAATGACTTCAAAATTAGGAATTTCTGATGAATTCAGGAAATTTTAAATATTGGTTCCTTTCATTGGCTTTGCTTCTGCTGTTTTCGGTGGGGGCCTTTGCGCAATATGACAAGGATGTGTTCTTCTTCAGGGGAAGAAGCGCCCTTGCCGACGGGAAATTCTCCAAGGCTATCGAAAATTTCAATGTACTTGCACGCATTGACAGTACTGATTATTGGACGTATTTTTACAGAGGAATCGCGAAATATAATCTCGGGGATTTGCGTGGCGCCCAGAAGGACTTCAACAATTCCGTGAGACTGAATCCCGTTTTCACTTCAGGATACCATTATAAAGCGATAACCGAAAGCCGTTTCGGTGACTATGACAAGGCGTTGGGAGACCTCCAGACTGCCATTGACCTGCGCCCCGGTTACATTGGCCTTTATTTCAGCCGAGGTGTGACGTATTTTCTTGCGCAGCAGTTCGACAAGGCGGTAGCGGACTTCGACAGGTACATAAGGAAGGAGCCGAAGGATCCGTCTGCGTATCTGAACAGGGGTGCCAGCTGGCTTTTCCTGCGGGATACGACCAAGGCTTTTTCGGATTACAACAAGGCGATATCTCTGGACCGTTTCGAGCCTGAGGGATTCATCAGGAGGGGACGTCTGTATGCGTCACAGCATAAGTATGAAGATGCGATTGCTGATATGGACATGGCCATAAGTCTGGACAGTACGAGTACATTCGCGTATTTCAACAGGGCCATAATGTATTATGAACAAAATAATTACAATGCCGCCATGGCTGACTTGGACAGGGTGCTGAAGGATGAGCCGGGCAATGCATTGACACTCTACAACAGGAGTCTCATCCATGCCCAGGTCGGGAATTACGAGGATGCGCTCCAGGATATGGACAGGGTAATCAACATCAATCCGGGAAATGTGCTTGCCTATTACAACAGGGCATCTTATTTCGTGAATATGGAGAGATGGCGGGATGCTCTGGAGGATTATGACAAGGCCATTGACCTTTATCCTGATTTTGCCAAGGCCTATATGAACAGGTCGTATGTGGAGAATATGCTTGGCATGAAGTCGGCTTCGAAGAAGGATTATGAGACTGCCCAGAAGAAGATTTCCGAGTATCGTGAGAAGACAGGCAGCGGGGAGGTCTCTTTTGCCGACACGACCCAGAAGTACAGTTCGCTCCTGGCTCTGGATGCTGATTTCGCGAAGAAAGACTTCGATGATGAGATGCTTCAGCACAGGGATGTCGATATCAGGTTGCGTCCCCTTTACAGGTTCAAGCTTTCGGATGAGAGGGACAATGTGCAGTATGCGTTGAAAACCCGTTATGAGAATGCGCTTATAGACAAGTTCAAGGCTGAGTCGCCGGTTCCTGTCGTCATATCCAATTCTGATACAGTGCGTTTCACTTCTTCATCGGCTGTCTCGGATGCGATTTGGTCGATTCCTCCGGGTGATGCTGAGGGTGAGTTCCTGAAGGCCCTCTACGATGTCGCTGACAAGCAGTTCAATTCGGCATTGGCGCATTACGACAATGCAATTGAAGTGGAGACAGGGGACAAATACAAGAAACTGTACAAGGCTTTCTATCAGATGAACAGGGGCGTGCTCCGTGCCGATATGATAGATTTCATCTCGTCTATAGAGAACAATGTCCAGACGCTGACGATGGATGACCAGGGTACTACCAGGGCACGTGTGACCGATCAGGTCAGCCGGAGTTACGATTATTCGGATGCCGTTCAGGATATGAAGAGCGCTGCGGAAATCGTGGGCGACATTCCTTACATCTGGTTCAATCTCGCGAATCTCCAATGCCTTTCCGCGTCTTATGTAGAGGCGATAGGAAACTATACGAAAGCCCTGAGTCTGTATCCGTACATGGGCGATGCCTATTTCAACAGGGGGCTTGTCCTCATATATCTGAAGGATAAGGAGAAAGGCTGCATTGACTTGTCCCGAGCAGGTGAACTAGGAGTTTCTGACGCGTACGGAGTAATCAAGAAATACTGCGAGCAGGAAGCGCAGCAGTAGGAGAAATTTTTAAAGTGTTATTATACAATGCTCAGATTCATGAGTCTTTCAAGCGGTAGCTGCGGCAACTGCTATTATCTAGAATCGCAGGAAGGTGCCGGGCAGAGGCATGCGGTTCTTATAGACGCCGGCGTCAGTCTGAGACGGCTGAAGACCATTTTGTCGGCCAACGGGCTGGATGAAAACAGTTTCAGTGCCGTGCTCGTGACCCATGACCACATGGATCATATACGTAGTCTTGCTTCTTATTGCAAGAAACTCAGGAAACCTGTTTATGCGACTCCGGAACTGCATGCAGCATTGTCGGCTCATGCATTCGGCTCTCCGTTTTTGGGTCAATGCAGGAAAGAACTTGTCGAGGGTGAATGGAATGATATTGCCGGTTTCCGTGTCAAGTATTTCATCGTTCCTCACGATGCGACTCAGACTGTGGGATACTACATTCAGACATCTGAACATAAGTTCGTGATTATGACCGATATAGGTAGGATGACAGAAGAAGCTGTCTCGTACTCTTCCGAGGCTGATACCGTCGTTATCGAGGCTAATTATGATATGGATATGCTTATCGCCGGTCCCTATACGCATGAACTGAAGATGCGTATCTGCCAGGGACATGGACATTTGAGCAATGACGAGTGTGCTGCTGCCATACGCCGTTTCTGGCATCCGGGTCTGAAGAACATATTCCTGTGCCATCTCAGTGAGCATAACAATACTCCTGAACTCGCATACAATGCCGCCAAGTCAGCATTGACCTCGGCAGGTGTCGGCGATGGGGTGGTGAACCTGAGGGCTTTGCCTCGGCAGACACCTTCCCCTATGTTCGTGCTTTAAGTAACATTCAAAAAATAACATGCATCATCTAAGGGAATCTTTTCGGTCTATATCTATTTTTTCATCAGTCATGTGCCACCGGCACACTCCATCTTCGAAAATAGATCTATCCTCGAAAATCTTCTCCTAATCTGAAGCCGGTTATTTTTCTCACGTTACTAAAAAACTCCGTCTCGCAAATCTGCAAGGCGGAGTTTTTTACGCTGTTGGATCAGATTCCGTAAGTCCCTGATTTGCTGGAATTCCGCAAGTCGGAAACTTTATCTAGTTGCCCTTTTGGTCTTCTTTTGTTTCTGTTGTTGGCGTTTCAGTCTCCTTTGGTTCGTCACCACGGGCGCCGGTGTACTTGAACCGGCGGATCTTCTGTGTGGCCGTCTTTTCGAAATTGTCTTTGACGACCTCTACAGTATTGACCTTGGACGATTTGCCCACATGCTTGTTCACGTAGTCCAGCACGGCCTTCTTCTTGGCCTGGAGGTTCTCGAAGAACTTGTCCTCTGTAGCCTGGTCCCAGTTGAGGACGTTGTCGTCGAATTTCACGAGGGCGATGAGCTTGCCGTCCCTCTCCATGACCAGAGACTCGTTCACTCCGCCGAAGTGGTTGATGACCTGCTCGATTTCCTCTGGATAAATGTTTTCGCCGGAAGGTCCAAGAATCATGTTGTTCAGACGACCTTTTATATAGAAACGTCCTTTCTCATCCATGCAGGCCAGATCATTGGTCCTGAACCATCCGTCATCTGAAAGCACCTGACGGGTACGCTCCGGATCCTTGTAGTAGCCGAGCATGACATTGTCACCCTTCGCAATGATTTCACCCTCACCGGTTTCCGGATTGACATTGTCCAGTTTTACCTGAACGTTATAGGCCGGAACTCCTATCGAACCGACTTTGGTCTTGCCGACGCAGGCATTGGTGATAAGCGGTGCGGTTTCAGTAAGTCCGTATCCGATGGCATAAGGGAACTTGGCCTTTATAAGGAAATCCTCTACGGTTGGGTCTAGTTTGGAACCGCCGATTCCGAAGAACTTGAGCCTTCCTCCGAATGTGGCGTAAAGTCTCTTGCCGATGAGGAAGTAGAGAATCTTGGGCGTGTGTTCTTTCATCCATGACAGCACGCGGCTGTGCGCGATGGTCGGAACTATGCTGGATTTATAGACTTTTTCGATGATGAGAGGCACTGAGCACATGATGGTAGGACGGACCTTCTTCATCGTCTCAATGAGGATTGTCGGCGTAGGGAGCTTCTTGATGTGATATACGCATCCTCCGACATATAGCGGATAGAGGACGCTGAAACTCATCTCGTAAGTGTGTGACATCGGCAGGATTGACAGCCATCTGTCCTTCTTGTTCGCCTTCTGCGCATGCCATGCCTCTATTACGTTGTGACAGAAGTTCCTGTGGCTGAGCATGACGCCCTTTGCCTTTCCGGAAGTTCCTGACGTATAGATGATCATAGCGAGGTCATCAGGTGAAGGCTCCTTGCCCCAGCCGTCGCAAGTGAATGCGGAATTGTCCTTGTATATGATTTCGAGAGTGTCAATGTCAATGACGAGAGTCATTTTCTTCTTAACCTCCTCGTTCAGTTTCGGGAGCATGCGCTGCGAGATGAAAATCGCCTTGCATTCCGAGTGGTTCAGGATGTTTGTCACCTCGTTTTCTGAAGAGTCCGGCAGAATAGGTACTGCAACCCTTCCGAATGATACGATGGAGAACAGGGAAACTGTCCAGTTCGGCATGTTCTGTGAGAGGATGGCAATCCTGTCTCCTGCGTTCAGACCATATCTCGAGAACAGATGCATAAGTTCGAGACTCTTAGCCCTGAACTCGCCGTATGTGTATTTTTGGCTACCGTCAACGAAAGTCAGAGCCGGTCTTTTGGCGTATGCAGTGGTCCCATAGTCGAAAAGTCTTGATAGGGTAGTGATGTAATTCTCCCTGTTCGTGGTTAACTTTCTGTATAGGCTATTCCTCATGATTGTCGAATATTAGTGTGTTATATAACCTTCAGGATGCTTGCCCTTCAGATGCATTTCTTCATAGAGGGCCTGAATCCTGTCTGTATCGGCACGTGCGTCATCGGTAATTTCAACCTTCTTTCCGATGCCGACGCACTTGGTTCCCCAGTCGAAATAACCCATGTAAACCGGACATCCGACTTTCCTTGCAATCATGTGATAGCCGGTTTTCCATTTCTTTGTTGCGTGTCTGGTTCCTTCAGGTGCTATTGCAAGGTGGAAAGTATCCACTTTCTCCATTTCATTGATAAGACTGAAAAGCATTGAACTTGCGCTTGAGCGGTCCACAGGGATGCAGCCTACCTTGCGCAGGAACCAGCCTACGGGGCCTTTGAAGAATTCCTTCTTTATCATCACGTGCGCTATCGCTCCGAATTGGGTGTAGAACAGGTATGAAATGACGAAGTCCCAAGCCGATGTGTGTGGAACTCCAAGCAGTATGCATTTATTTTCGGGAGCAGGTCCTCCTACGGCTTTCCAGCCCATCCTCTTGAGGAGCCAACCGCAGAATTTCGACCATCTTGTAATCTTGTATTCCATAATGATGATACTAAATGTTTATATCTTCCAGTTCTGTCTCGCTGCGGAGATTTTTCCGGATAAAGTTCTGTCTGTCAATGGTATTGTCACCCATGTAGAATTCCATGATGCTGGCGATGGACTCGTCCTTGGCCAGATTGACGGCGTCAAGTCTCATGTTCTCGCCGATGAAATCCACAAACTCGTTAGGTGAAATCTCTCCGAGACCCTTGAATCGTGTGATTTCTACGCCGGTCTTGAGGTCCTTGATCGCCTGTGCCTTCTCGTCGTCGCTGTAGCAGTATCTTGTCTCTTTTTTGTTCCTGACGCGGAAAAGAGGAGTCTGGAGTATATAGACGTGATTTCTTCTGATGAGGTCAGGGTAATACTTCATGAAGAATGTGAGGACCAGCATACGGATATGCATTCCATCATCATCGGCATCGGTTGCGACAATGATGTTGTTGTATCTCAGATTCTTGAGGTCCTCTTCCACGCCAAGTGCGGAGATAAGAAGGTTAAGCTCTTCATTCTCAGCTACTTTCCTGTGACTCTCCTTGTAACTGTTGATAGGCTTTCCCCTGAGTGAGAACACGGCCTGATTGTTCGCGTTGCGGACTTTTGTGATGGTTCCGCTCGCTGAGTCTCCCTCGGTTATGAAGATGCTTGACTTCTCGCATTCGTCTTCTTTCCCTTTTATAGGCTTGTCGCAATAATGGAAGCGGCAGTCGCGGAGCTTCTTGTTATAGACATTGGCCTTCTTGTTCTTTTCCCTTGTCTTTTTCTGGATGCCGGCGATATCCTCCCTTTCTTTCTTGGAGTCCTTGATTTTTTCCTCAATGATAGGAACGATGTCCTTGTGTTTGTAGAGGTAATTGTCAAGGTTTCTGGATACGAAGTCATTGACAAAAGTCCTGATGGTAGGGCCCCTGTCGATTTTGATCGCTCCGTCTGCGCCTTTCACCGGGTTTCCGTTCTCGTCGCGCTCCTGTTTCTCCCACATGTATGTGGAGCCGAGCTTGGTCTTGGTCTGGCCTTCGAACTGAGGCTCCTGGATGAGGATGCTTATGGCTCCGACGATGCCCTGACGGCAGTCCTGCGGCTCGTAGTCTTTCTTGAAGAAATCCTTGAATGTCTTTGCGATAGCCTCCCTGTATGCTGCGAGGTGGGTGCCTCCGTCGCGGGTATATTGTCCATTGACAAAAGAGTAGATGTTCTCGCCGTAGCTGTCGCCGTGGGTGAGGACTATTTCAATGTCTTCTCCCTCGAGGTGAATCGGCGGATATTTCGGCTCCTCCGTCATCCTTTCATTGACAAGGTCCAGCAGACCGTTGTCCGATTTGTAGGATGTGCCGTTCAGGACAAGTGTAAGACCTCTCTTGAGATAAGAGTAGTTCTTTATCATTGTCTCGACAAAATCCATGTTGTACGCGTAGTTGCCGAACATCTGGGAATCCGGTGTGAATTTCACGAATGTTCCGTTCTTTTCGGTAACGCCTGTCTTTTTTCCTGAATCTTGGAGTTCTCCCCGCTCGTATCTCGCCCATGAACTTTCGCCGTCCCTGAAGGACTCGATATAGAACTCAGATGACAATGCATTGACAGCCTTACTTCCGACACCGTTCATTCCGACAGACTTCTTGAAACTCTTGTCGTCGAACTTTCCTCCTGTATTCAGGTTGTTTGTAGCCTTTACGACTGAATCCAGCGGAATTCCTCGTCCGAAGTCTCTCACGGTTACAGTATTGTCCTCGATTGTTATCTGAATCTGCTTGCCGTGCCCCATCGCGAATTCGTCAATGGAGTTATCGACAATTTCCTTCAGGAGTATGTAGATACCGTCGTCAGGGTTGTTTCCGTTGCCCAGTCTTCCGATATACATTCCTGAGCGCTGGCGGATATGCTTGTTCCATTCCAGCGTCCTGATCGAGTCGTTATTGTACTGTACTTCTTCTGCCATATGTCTTTAAGTCAATGCTGTTTTGTGCGTGGGTATTTCCGGCCGCATTGCGTCCTCTCTGAGGAACTGTGGCTGTCAACTGCTGCCGATAACGCATATATGTGCAAAATTACGAAAAAAAACG
>UMKZ01014222.1_pt1 | contig 10894 bp, 8 predicted proteins | sample 1966441 | NCBI WGS metagenome assembly UMKZ01 (sample SAMEA4836189, study PRJEB28245) | human gut metagenome | biome: gut microbiome; material: fecal sample | place: Denmark | collected 2008
AGCCCGGAATATCAAGGAAAATCATCGCTCAGACGATTGAAATACGGTCTCAAAGCTGCTCGTAGAGCACCACAGTTCTCCAAACGATAATCAGACGTTTCGGGCGAGACAATTTCAACGAATATATCAAACCCTGGAAATATTATATTTCCGGGGTTTTTCTTTTTATTAGTCTTTGACATTCCATCATCTTTTTGATACTATAGTATCAGAAAAATTTTGCAGACCTCCCATGGGAGAAATCCTATGGGAGGTTTTTGCAGTGAAGTGAGGTGTATAATGAAAAAAGAAAACAATTCTACACATAACCATCACAGGGGAAGCTTTTCGGGCAGGATTGGTTATGTGCTGGCAGTTGCGGGATCGGCAGTAGGACTGGGAAATATCTGGAGATTTCCGTATCTTGCAGCGAAGTATGGCGGGGGTATTTTCCTGCTGATCTACATTCTTCTGACAGCATCATTCGGTTATGTACTGATCATGTCAGAAACTGCCCTTGGACGAATGACCAGAAAGAGTCCGGTAGGTGCATTCGCACATTTTGGAAAAACAAAGCCGTTTAAAGTCGGCGGCTGGCTGAATGCAGTCATTCCAATGCTGATCGTTCCTTATTACAGTACGATTGGCGGTTGGGTAATTAAGTACCTGGTGGAATATTTCAAAGGAAATGTTCAGGCAGTAGCGGAAGATGGATATTTTGGAAGCTTTATCGCAGATTCCTGGCAGGTAGAGCTCTGGTTTCTGGTATTTGCGGCACTTGTCTTCATTATCATTCTTGGTGGTGTGCAGAATGGTGTAGAGCGAATGTCAAAGATCATGATGCCGGTTCTGGTAGTTCTGGCAATCGTGGTTACAATTTATTCTGTTACCCGTCCGGGAGCTGTTGAAGGTGTAAAATATTTCCTGATCCCGAATGTGAAGAACTTCTCCTGGATGACAGTAGTAGCAGCAATGGGACAGATGTTCTATTCTCTGTCTATTGCAATGGGAATCCTGTATACTTATGGCTCTTATGTACGTAAAGATATGGATATTGAGAGATCTACCACACAGGTTGAGATTTTTGATACAGGTATCGCAATCCTTGCAGGTCTGATGATCATCCCGGCAGTTTTTGCATTTTCCGGTGGAAATCCTGAGACACTTCAGGCTGGTCCGTCCCTGATGTTTATTACACTGCCAAAAGTATTCGCAAGCATGGGATTTGGTACAGCAACAGGAATCGTATTCTTTGTGCTTGTATTACTGGCAGCCCTGACCAGTGCGGTTTCCCTGATGGAGACCAGCGTTTCTACATTTATGGACGAGCTTCACTGGAGCCGTAAGAAATGCTGCGGTCTGATGGTAGTGATTATGCTTGGATTTGGAACCGCATCCTCTATGGGATATGGACTTCTGGATTTCATTCGTATCTTCGGAATGAACTTCCTTGACTTCTTTGATTTTATGACAAACTCAGTAATGATGCCTCTGGCAGCACTTGCAACCTGTATTCTGGTACTTAAAGTGGTTGGAATTGATGGAATGGCAAAGGAAATCGAACAGTCTTCCCCATTCCGCAGAAAGAAACTGTACAGAGTATTTATTAAATACTTTGCATCGGTTTGTCTGATCATTATTCTGCTGAGTTCTATTGCGAACGTACTGGGAATTATCAGTATGTAAGGAAACATATAACTCCTTTTAGGTGGATTGAGTAAATGACTTAAAATCTGCTTAGAGGGAGTTTTTTTATATGGTTTTACAGTTTATGCGAAAAAAATACCGTTTGTGAAATATAAAGATTTGTTTTGAGTCATTATGCTATTCTACAATCAGAAAAAGAATGATGTACCAGAGTGAGTATATTTGATAACGTAAATCAAAAACATCATAGCAAAAAAGACCATATAGGATAAGGTGAGGTTTTAGCATGAGTTTAAAGTATGAAAAAATCATAAATCAAATGACATTAGAAGAAAAAGCCCGGATGATGTCTGGTAAAAATACATGGGAAACCGTGGATTTTCCACAATATGGAATTCCGTCCATGTGTCTGTCCGACGGCCCTCATGGACTACGCAGACAGGCAGGCGCGGGAGATCATCTTGGCTTAAATGCCAGTCTTCCGGCAACCTGTTTTCCTACTGCGGCATCCGTAGCAAACAGTTGGGACGAGCAGCTTGGTGAAGAAATCGGAACGGCACTGGCAGAGGAAGCAGTGACTATGGGAGTAAACGTCATTCTCGGTCCGGGACTGAATATCAAGAGAAGCCCCCTCTGCGGACGAAATTTCGAGTATTTTTCCGAAGATCCATATCACGCGGGAAAAATGGCAGCCGCATATATTCGTGGAATCCAGAGCCTGGGAATTGCAGCCTGCCCGAAGCATTTTGCGGCAAACAGCCAGGAACTTCGACGTATGGCAAATGACTCCGTAGTGGACGAGAGAACTTTCCGTGAACTCTATACCACCGGCTTTGAGATTGCAGTGAAAGAGGGAAAAGCGAAGTCCATTATGTCTTCCTACAATGAAGTGAACGGTATATATGCAAACGAAAACAGCCATATGCTTCAGGAAATCCTTGTGGATGAATGGGGGTTTGACGGTTTTGTAGTATCTGACTGGGGTGGCAGTAATGATCATGCACTTGGTGTAAAAAACGGCAGTCATCTGGAAATGCCGGGGACAGGAAATTCTGGAGTTCACGATATTGTAAAAGCAGTGAAGGATGGTAACCTCATAGAGGAAGTTTTAGATCGGCGCCTGGACGAATTATTAAGTGTAATTTTCGACACCCATCAGGCAACAGAGGAGAAAAAAGGCACATCTTTTGACATCGAAGCACATCATAAACTGGCACGAAAAGCAGCTCAGGAGAGTATTGTACTTCTGAAAAATGAAGACAACATTTTACCTCTGCAGCCTGGAACAAAGGTAGCCGTGATCGGAGATTTTGCTCAGATTCCAAGATATCAGGGAGCCGGTTCTTCTCTGGTAAATCCTGCAAAACAGCCGGAATCTATTCTGGGTGAAATTGGAAACAGCGGTCTGGAAATGATTGCGTTTGAACAGGGATACCGAAGAAACAAAAAGAGTGATGCGAAATTGATCGAGTGTGCAAAAGAGGTGGCAAAAAAAGCAGAAGTTGTGCTGATCTTTGCAGGTCTGGATGAAATCAGCGAGTCAGAGGGATTGGACCGTACTCATATGAATATACCGCAGGCGCAGAACCTGCTGATCGACGAGATTTCCACAGTAAATCCAAATGTAATCGTAGTTCTTTCCGCAGGTTCCGCAGTGGAAATGCCATGGTATTCCTATGTCAGGGGAATCGTACACGGATATCTGGGTGGCCAGGCAGGGGCTTCGGCAATGCTGAATGTTCTGACAGGAAAAGTTTGTCCATCCGGTAAATTGAATGAGACTTATCCGGTTCACTGCGAGGATAACCCGGTTCTGCATTATTACCCGAGCAAAGAACGCAGCAGTGAATACCGAGAATCTCTTTACGTAGGATACCGCTATTACACAACTGTAGATAAGAAAGTTCGTTTCCCGTTTGGTTTCGGACTCAGCTATACTACATTTAAATACAGTGACCTGAAAGTGGATGACAGCGGAGTTACATTCCAGATCAGAAACACCGGAAAAACAGCAGGGACAGAGATCGCACAGCTTTATATTGGAAGAAAATCAGAAACAGTTTTCCGTCCGGTACGCGAGCTGAAAGGTTTTGCCAGAGTAACTCTGGAGCCAGGAGAAGCAAAGACTGTACATATTAAATTTGATGACAAAACATTCCGATTCTATGATACAAGAACAAACACCTGGGAAATTGAAACCGGTGACTATAAGATCATGATTGGAAGTGATGCTCAGACTATGCTGTTGGAAGATAAACTTTATGTAGCAGGAACTGTCTCAGAAGGCGGCTATGAGAAAGAAAAAATGCCGGAATATTTTAACGGAAAAATCCGTGCAGTAGACGATGACACATTCCGTCTCCTGTATGGCAGAGAAATCCCGGATGGAAGCTGGAGCGGCGAGATCAGGATGAATGATGCGGTATGTCAGCTTTACTATGGAAAAGGAATCCTGGGAAAAATTTTTTACGGGGGACTTCGGATTCTGTTGAAAATCAGTGAATGGCAGGGAAAGCCAAACCTGAATGTACTGTTTAATTACAATATGCCAATCCGCGGTTATGCGAAAATGACAGGCGGGTTTGTTACTATGGATATGGCGAGAGCACTGACGGAAATGGCGAATGGGCACAGGATAAAAGGTACCGCACATCTGATTAAGGCGACAGTAAAAAGAGACTGAAAATAAGATAGAAGATATCACAAAATATAATGACGGCAGACAGGACTTGGCAGGAAAAAATATGCTGAGTCCTTGTTTGCGTATTATTAAAAAAGTATGTGGATTCAATTGCGGCAGACAGTGGAAATTGATACAATGAAAAGTAAAGCATGGTGGATAACTCACCACTATAATTTCGAAAATTGAAACGGGGGGAAAGAAAGCAAATGATAAAGATTGCAATAGTAGAAGACGAAGCAATGTATGCAAAACAGCTGCAGGATTTCCTGCGGCAGTACGAGACTGAGAATGGAGAAGCATTTGACATTACAATCTATTCCGACGGAGACCAGATCGTCCATAAATATAAATCACAGTTCGACATCATCCTGATGGATGTAGAAATGAAGTTTATGGACGGCATGTCCGCAGCAGAAGAAATCCGCAAGATTGATACAGAAGTAGTCATTATTTTTATCACAAATATGGCACAGTATGCCATCCGTGGCTATGCAGTAGATGCACTGGATTATGTACTCAAGCCGGTATCTTATTTTGCATTTTCCCAGAGGCTCAATCGTGCGATTTCTAGAATGAAAAAGCGTGAAACCAAGATGATCATGGTAAACATCAAAGGCGGAACCGTCCGGATCAATATTGCAAACATTTATTACATTGAAAGCCAGGGACACACGCTGATCCTGCACACGATCCTCGGAGATTATGAGACGACCGGAGTGATGAAAGAGATGGAACAGAAGTTGCAGGGAATGAATTTCTGCAGAGGAAATAAAGGATATCTGATTAATCTGCAGCACGTAGACGGGATACAGGACGGATGTGCTTTAGTGAAAGGTGAGCAGCTGGTTTTGAGCCGTGCACGTAAGAAAGAATTCATGGAAGCGCTGACAGATTACTGGGGAGAGGTCGTGAAATAATGGAACATATTATGCCGGATATACCGAGAATTTATACCGCAATCGCAGAATGGATGGCATGTATGCTGTTTATTTTGTCTGTCAAGAAACGGTTTGATAATGCGAAAACAGGAGCTTTGATGGCAGTATTTCTGATAGTACAAAGTGTGTTTCTTATGATAACAGGCAGCGTGAAGATCTACTTCTGGATTCCATGTATGATTATCGCTGTTTTGCTGATGATCGGATTCATTTACGGATGCTGCGAGATCAGTCTGCGAGATGCCGGGTACTTTGGAATGATTGCATTTGTGGCAGCAGAATTTATGGCATCTATAGAATGGCAGGTAGTATGTTTCTTCTGGGATGGAACAGTTCCTGCTGTAGCTATACAGGGAGTTGTGCTGGCTGCGATTTATGGATGTGTAGCAGTTATCCTGTATAAAATGCTGCATATGCATCTGCCGAAAGACGGAAAAATGGGAATCAGCATAAAGGAATATATCTCCGGACTTGTGATCGCGATCGCAGTATTTGCAGTCAGCAATATCAGCTTCCTCACAGAAAACACACCGTTTTCCGGACGGTATTCTTTTGAAATCGGAAATATCCGTACGCTGGTAGATCTGGGAGGAATTGCAATCCTCTATGCACATCTGATCCAGTGCTGCGAACTGCGTGTGCGAAAGGAACTGGAAGCAGTCCAGAATATGCTCCAGAATCAGTACGTGCAGTATAAGCAGTCACGCGAGAGCATTGAGCTGATCAATTATAAATACCACGATCTGAAACACCAGATTGCAGTACTCCGAAGCGAAGAAGACCCGAAGAAACGAGAAGAATTTCTGAATCGTATGGAAGAAGAAATCCGCCAGTACGAAGCCCAGAATAAAACAGGAAATAAAGTGCTGGATACCGTGCTTACGACTAAGAGTCTTTATTGTGCAAAACACGGAATTACATTCACATGCGTGGCAGACGGAACATTACTGGATTTCATGGATGTTATGGACATCTGCAGCATTTTCGGAAATGCGCTGGATAATGCGATTGAATGTGAGGTAAAGATACCGGAGAAAGAGAAACGTCTGATCCATGTAACAGTATCAAAACAGAAGCAGTTCCTGATCCTGAGATTTGAGAATTACTGTGAAGAAACGCTTCAGTATCAGGAGGGAACACCGGTTACAACCAAGAAAGAGAAAGAATTCCATGGTTATGGATTGAAGAGCATTCAGTATACGGTGAATAAATATGAGGGAGCTGTCAGTGTGAATCTGGAGGATAACTGGTTTGAGCTGAAAGTTTTAATCCCTATTATGCAAAAATAAAAACATATCTGATATGAAGTGACCGGGTTCCAATTTGGAATCCGGTTATTACTATATATAATGCATAAATACATTGGGACAATTTTAGATAAAATATCTAATGCAAAAACAGTTTATGCAGATTTTTTACAGGTTATGCAAATTTTAACCAGAGAAAAAATGATGTGGTAGGATAAAGTCATAAGATCCAAAGAGGAGAAACAGGAATAGGAGGAAAGGAAATGAATTTGGACATGTTAAGAATGGAAGACGTTTATAAGTATGTAATGAAATGTCTTCCATATCTGATTCCGTTTATTATTCTATTAGTAGCGGGAATTGTTATTTTTATTGCAACCAGAAAGGTGAAAGTTGAGAAAAGGAAATTATGGAGAAGTGAATCCTGGATAGCAGTACTGTTATCTTTTGTGCTTGGTGTTACTGGAATTTGCTTTAATCCAATGTATTCATCTATTTGCCTTGTTTTTGCGAAGACAGAAGGCATGACGGAAGAAACGGCGGAAAAAGGAAAACAGTTATGTGAAAAAATTGCAGAAGAGGGAATTGTACTTTTAAAGAATGAAGATAAGACACTTCCATTGAAAGAGAAAAATATCAATGTATTTGGATGGGCATCCACAAATCCGTGTTATGGTGGAACAGGATCTGGTTCCGTTGATACTTCTTCAGCAGTAAGTCTTCTTGATGGACTTAGAAACGCCGGGTTTTCATTAAATGATGAATTGGAAAAATTCTATACAGACTATAATACGGAGCGTATAACTGGAAGTTTGTCAGGAAATACAGACTGGACACTTCCAGAGCCATCTGCTGACAGCTATACATCTTCTATGATAGACGATGCAAAGAATTTTTCTGATACAGCAGTTGTTGTTATTGCCAGAGTTGGCGGTGAAGGTGAAGACTTACCAAAAGATATGGAAAATACCAATTATAATACCACTGACGAAGGTGCTGGTCACGAAGGCGATTTTGCAGCAGGACAATCTTATCTTGAATTAAGTAAAACAGAAAAAGATATGGTAGATCTTGTCTGCAATAATTTTGAAAATGTTATTGTTATTTATAACAGTGCAAATGCATTCGAACTGGGATGGGTTGATGAATATGAGAATATTAAGGGCGTTTTAAATATTGCAGGACCTGGACAGACTGGATTTGATGCACTGGGAAAAGTTTTAAGTGGTGAAGTAAATCCATCAGGACATTTAGCAGATACCTATGTATATGATTTGACAGATACTTATAATTATAATAATATTGGTGATTTTAAATATGACAATGTAGAAGAATTTAAAGATATTAATGGAACGGAAGGAACAGATTATAATACAGTATCATTTGTAAATTATGCAGAAAGTATTTATATTGGATACAAATTTTATGAGACTGCAGATGCAGAAGGTCTGATTAAATATGAAGATGTTGTTCAGTATCCATTTGGTTATGGATTAAGTTATACTGCATTTGCTCAGAAAATTACAGATTTAAAGACAGATAGTGATGGGAAAATTACGGTAGAGGTAACGGTTACGAATACAGGAGACGTAGAAGGTAAAGATGCAGTTGAACTGTATTTTACTCCTCCGTATACAAATGGTGGAATTGAAAAATCAGAAGTAAACCTACTGGATTTTGAAAAAACAGATAGTTTAAAACCGGGAGAAAGCCAGACAATTTCTTTTGAATTTGATCAGGACGAGCTGGCATCATATGATGCTAAGGATAAAGGTTGCTATGTGCTGGAAGCTGGAGAATATAACCTTAGTGTAAGAAGTGATTCTCATACTGTTCTGGATTCAAAAACAATAGAAATCGCAGATGAAATTGTATATGATTCAGAAAACCCAAGATCTTCAGATGATACAGCTGCTCAGAATGTATTTGACTATGCTGCAGGAGATGTAGAATATCTTAGCAGAAAAGATCATTTTGCAAACTATGAAGAGGCAACAGCGGCACCAACAGATTATAGTATGTCTGATGAAGTAAAAACGAAATTTTTAAACAATGATAATTATAACTATGAAAACTATAATGATGAATCTGATAAAATGCCCGTAACAGGTGCTGATAATGGCGTAAAACTGGCAGAGTTAAGAGGCCTTGACTATGACGATGAGTTATGGGATAAGCTGCTGGATGAACTGACAGTAGATGATATGGTTACAATGCTCGGAAGTGCGGGATTTTCCACAAAAGAAATCAAAGATATTGGTAAAATAGAAACCTCCGAAATTGATGGGCCAGCAGGACTGCATTCTTTCTTTAATCAAAATAAACAGGGTTCCTGTTATCCGGCATCGAACCTGATGGCATGTACATGGAATAAGAATCTTGCAGAAGAACTTGGAAGTCAGATTGGTGATGAGGCAGCTGAAATTAATGTTAATGGATGGTATGGACCTGCAATGAATATTCACAGATCTGCATTTTCGGGAAGAAACTATGAGTACTTCTCAGAAGATGCTGTATTGAGCGGAAGGCTTGCTGCTCAGGAAGTAAAAGCTGCACAGGAAAAAGGGGTTTATTGTTTCCTGAAACACTTTGCATTAAATGACCAGGAAACAAATAGAAATAATCAGCTTTGTGTCTGGGTAGATGAGCAGGCGGCAAGAGAAGGATATCTGAAAGCATTTGAATATGCTGTAAAAGATGGAAAAGCAACAGCAATTATGTCTGCATTTAACTATATTGGAACCGCATGGGCAGGTGCAAGCAGTAGTCTTTTAAATGATGTTCTGAGAGCTGAGTGGGGATTCAGAGGAACTGTTTTAACAGATGCGGCACTTGACGGATATAATTATATTAATGGAGATCAGGCAGTACGAAATGGTGGAGATGCAATATTAAACCCAGATTTTGGAGGAGATACCATTATTCATGATACTGAGAGTGCAACTTCTGTAATTGCAATGAGAAATGCTACACATAATGTGTTATATACCGTGGTGAACAGTAATGCGTATAGCGAAGAAAACAGTGATGCATTTGGATTGATGACATGGGAAAAAATATACTATGGATGTTTGGCTGTTATCTGTATTCTGCTTGTTGGCGCTGAAATAATTACGGTCAGAAGATATCTGAAACGTAAGAAACAGTCACAGGAATTACAGTAAAACAGGTGATGGTCATGGGGAAAAAAATTATGAATTCATGGCAGAGTTTTGCCGACAGACATCCCGGAGCCTCCAAATGGATCCGGGAGGGTGGTCTGTTTGTAATCGTCAGTAATCTGATCACTGTACTGAAATATTTACTCCTGCTGTTCCTGCCACTGGCATTTGCCGGACTGCCGAAGATTGATTTCGGATTTCCAGGAATTGACATTACATTGTTTGGAGAGACATTTAAGTGGAACATTATTGGCTATGATGCACAGCATGGTGGACTTCCTTACTTTTGCGCATACATGGTAGCCATGGTTTTGGGAGAATGCATTAACTTCCCGATTCAAAGGAATTTCGTTTTCCGAAGTAAGGGAAAAGTTGGATATCAGGCGTTCTGGTATCTGATCGCATTCTGTATTGTAACCTGTATCGTAAATTCCATTAACTGCATCTGGGTCGCAGTAGCAGGAATGTTTGTACCGGATTGGTTATACAATATCGGAACTACAGTGCTGAATGGCGGAGTATCAATGGTGGTATTCTTCTTCGTGAATAAGATTATCTTCCCAGAGGGAGCGGCTAAGGAATAACAGTATATATAAGAGATGAAATGATAAAAAATAGGAATATTTAAGCAGAAGGACTTTCTACGGAGATAATAATTCGTGGGAAGTCCTTTTAGGTAAGAGATTTTTTCCAGACATGCAATAGAAATCGATAAAATTTTCCGCTATAATACAGCAATGAATTATCTGACCTTATACGGAAGCAAAGATCAGGCACTTCATCAGGAAGAATGGCTGGTAGGCAAACATGGCAGGAAATCAGCCAATGAATGTGTGAAATGCGGTAAGTGCGAAGAAGTATGTCCGCAGCATATTAAGATCAGAGATGAGATGGAGAAAGTTGCAGCAAAACTTCTTGGAAAATAACATATAATTGTGAGTTGTATTAAGCCTTCTGGATGAATTTCAGGGGGCTTTTAAAGATTACAGGTTTGACATTTTCATTCAAGGTGTTAAAATATGTTCTAAATAATTTGTTTTTCAAATGAAATGAGTAAAAATACAATTGACTGTCTTAAATGCATTATTTACGAGGATTGCTATAGGACATTAAGAAAAAGACGAAAGTGAGAAAAACTATGGAGGACAATAAAAGGAAAGGCCTTGGAATGGTTCTGGAAGGTGGAGGTATGCGGGGGCTGTATACAGCCGGAGTTCTGGATGAGCTGATGGAGCAGGG
>UMKZ01015486.1_pt1 | contig 10889 bp, 10 predicted proteins | sample 1966441 | NCBI WGS metagenome assembly UMKZ01 (sample SAMEA4836189, study PRJEB28245) | human gut metagenome | biome: gut microbiome; material: fecal sample | place: Denmark | collected 2008
GTTTTTAAGGACTTTTCCTTATACACATTATTTAGAAAAGGAATGTATATATGATCAATCGTTTATGTAAAAGATTAAATCAAAATATCGAAGTACGTCAGTCTTTAAGTTCCCTGCGTCAGGAGATCAAGGATTCTTCTAAAAGAGAACTTTTGTTGTCTTGGATCCATGATGGTGATCTGGACTTATCCGTATTTTTAGAAAATGAAGATGCAAAAACAAGAAAAAATGCTGCTCTTTTGATCGGTGATCTGGCACTTATTTCTGAAAGTGATGCTGTATTTCATGCTTATCAGACAGAAGATACACGTTTTGTAAAAGAGGCTTATTTAACTGCTTTAAAATCTTTAAATGCGGCTCCTTATGTGGATGTTTTCCGAAAACGTTATGAAGAATTATCTCTTTATGAAGCTTCTGACGATGAGAAAAAGCATGTAGAACATGAACTTCATGCACTTTCTGAACTGATCAATACGATCGAACCATTTAAGAAGCATAGATTTTTAGGCGGCCGCCAGACATTTCATTGTATTTTCCGCACTAACCCATTACACCCGGAAATTACTGCTGCCTTGATGGAAGAATCTTCAGCTGCTTCTTCAAAAATGGGCGTGCGTGTAAAGACAAATCATCTGAATCGTTTATTACCAATCCGCACATACAATGAATTGTTATTTCAAATTCCAGGCATGGTTTCATGTAAACCTGATGCTGATGTTGCTGCATCCGTGATCGCTGGTTCAAATTTAATGGCATTATTAGAAAATACTCATGAAGGGGATTTCCCTTTTTATTTCCGAATCGGAGTGAAAAGCCGTATGGCACTTTCTGAACGTTCCAAATTTGCGAAGAAAGTTGCTTCGAAATTAGAAGAGCTGACAGCACATAAATTAAGAAATTCTACCTCTCATTATGAATTTGAGATCCGTATGATCGAAGGTAAATCTGGGGATTATTATTTATTAGTGAAATTAAATACGATCGTTGATCGTCGTTTTAGTTACCGCGAGGAGTTCATTCCAACAAGTATCAAACCAGTCAATGCTGCTTTACTTGTGGAACTTGCCAAAGATTACATGATCCCAGATGCACAGATTCTTGATCCTTTCTGTGGGGTTGGTACGATGCTGATCGAGCGTCAGAAGGTTGTAAAAGGGAATACTTCTTATGGTATCGATCATTCTCCAGAAGCCATTGAGAAAGCGATCTATAACACAAATCTTGCAGACCAGATCGTTCATTATATCAATAAGGATTGTTTTACATTTACCCATGACTATCCTTTTGATGAAATCTTTACGGAGATGCCTTATGCGACTGGCCAGAAGACAGAAGCGGAGATTCGTGAGGTTTATGAGAAGTTCTTTCCATTTGCCAAAAGAGTTCTTGGACCTGAAGGAACAATCATTATGTATACAAGAAACCGTGAATATGTAAAACAGTTCGCTGTAAAATCTAATTTTAGAATTCTGAAAGAAATCAAGATCACACAGCGGCCGGAAAGTCATCTTATGATCTTAAAATAGGTTTTTTTAGGAAATTTATAATACAAGAACCATTCTGTAAAATCATTTATACGGAATGGTTCTTCTTATTTTAGATCGTCTTATATTTATTTATGAAATTTTTGATTCTTCGTTTTCCCTCTTCCATATCTTTTGAAAATGCTAGTGCGTGTCCTGCTCCTGAAACAATATAGAGTTCTTTCTTTGATGCACAGGCTTCATAATTTTTGATCGTCATCCACATCGGAACGTAATCGTCTGCATCTCCATGGATAAACAACACTGGAATCTTGTTTCGTTTCATGATTTCTGGGATGCTGACTTCTTTCAATCCAAATCCTGCTACTACTTCACTGATCAAATCTACCATGTACATTAATGGAAATGGCGGAAGATGAAATCTTTCTTTGGCTACGTGTTTGATGATATCCCACGGAGAAGTGAATCCGCAGTCAGCAATAATTCCTTTTACATTGTCTGGAAGGTCCAGACCTGCTGCCATTAAGGTTGTAGCACACCCCATAGAAATTCCACATAGAAAAATATCTTTGTTCTTGACTGCCAGATGCCGATTGGTATACAAAATCCATCGTTTGAGATCATGGCGTTCTTTCACTCCATAAGTAATATAGCGTCCTTCGCTTTTTCCGTGGCTTCTCTGCCATGGAAGAAGAATGCTGTATCCAAGATTCCATAGAAATCGGACTTCCGGTACGAATTCGATATCGTTTGTTGAATGGTAACCGTGCATGCAGATAATAGTTCCTTTGGCATTTTCTCTTGGGATGTAGGCTGCCTGTAGTGTTAGTCCGTCTTTTGATCTGATCTCTTTTAATTCTTGTTCTTGGTGTTCTTTTAGCCATTCTTGTTCTTTTAAAACGTAATCAAGATATGGTTTCCATTTTTCTTTTTTTCGGACATCTGGCTGTTTTTTTCTTCGACAGATCGCATAATCGAAGACAGTAAATGCAGATGCACTGACAATAGTTCCTGTGATCGCTGTTGCGGTTAATAGTTTTTGTTTGTTGTTCATATTTGGATCCTCATTTTACTGTTCACTGTTTTATTCTGTGATATCTAAGGTTGTTTCCCCTGTGATTTTGATTCCATGTTCTTTTAATAATCTAGCTGTGATTCCATCCCCATTGATCAGCGTGCCTGTAAATGTTCCATCATAGACTTTGCCACAGCCACAAGATGGACTTTTTTCTTTTAGGATCGCTGTGTGACAGTTATATAACTTTGCAATTTTTAGTGTCTCTTCGGCACCTTTTTGGTATTGTTTTGTAACATCTTTGCCATCTTTTGCGATAACTTTGTTTTGATGTATTTCTGCCGGAATTCTTGGTGTTGGCAGTCCTCCCAGGATCTCTGGACAGACTGGAATTAGTTCATGGTCTTTTAGTAATTCTATGATTTTATCATTTTTGTTGTTTTTTCCGTTATATTTGCAATCGATTCCTAACAGGCAGGCACTGACTAATATTTTCATTAATTTTCCTTTCTTCTACAAAGCTAATTCAAATCCATAACAGCTTTTTTCAAATCCATAGTGTTCATAAAATCCGTGAGCTTGTACTCTTGGCAGTCCGGAGTCTAAAGTGATTGCTTTACATCCTCGTTCTTTTGCCAATTTCTTTGCATGATCTAATAATTTTACACCATATCCTTTACCTCGGTCTTCTTCGTTTGTGATCAAACTTGATACATAGCAGGTAAGCCCTGACATCCAGAAGGTCTGAAAATAATCTCCATGGCAGAATCCATGGATGCTTCCATCGTCTTCTATTGCAAAAAATGCAAAGCTGTTTTCGTCTTGTAGTACTTTTTCGTAGACTTCTTTGGTTGTTTCATAGTCGTAGGTGTTGTAGTCCCAGAGTTTTTTGATGTATTCATAGGCTGTGTCGAAATCTTTGATTGTTGCATTTTTGATCTTCATGTTGGTGTCCTCCTTTGATGTCTGTTTTTTATTATTGTAGCATGTAAAATTTTTCTGGTAAATAAAAAGACAGGAAGCTGACCTTCTTTGGTCTGTTTCCTGTCTTTTATATGTTGTTTTGATTCATCATTTAAGGCTGTATTAGAAGATTCAAATGATTTTTATCTTCAAACACCAGATTACCATATGAAATTACACTACTCTCAAACTCAAAGAGCAAGCATCCTATTTGTCCGACAGTTTGATTACCATATGAAATTACACTACTCTCAAACTCAAAGGGGTGTCACTATCGTGCCGACAGGGTTTGATTACCATATGAATTTACACTACTCTCAAACTAACAACAATGTCAACAGGGTTTACGACATGTTTGATTACCATATGAATTTACACTACTCTCAAACTGATTATCTCATTCATGATTGTGAAATTGCGTTTGATTACCATATGAATTTACACTACTCTCAAACTACATTCTTTAATGAATCGAATTGCTTTAGGTTTGATTACCATATGAATTTACACTACTCTCAAACCCACGTTAATTTGTACATATTTATAGATAAGTTTGATTACCATATGAATTTACACTACTCTCAAACTACAATCAGAGTGGACATTATTATGGAGTAGTTTGATTACCATATGAATTTACACTACTCTCAAACCGAGGTCGTTTCTGGATGAAGCTTATCGGGTTTGATTACCATATGAATTTACACTACTCTCAAACGAGGAACTAGGGCGGCGGCCGCAGCAAGAAGTTTGATTACCATATGAATTTACACTACTCTCAAACACGTGTCTTGTAATTTATCTGAGGTTATGCGTTTGATTACCATATGAATTTACACTACTCTCAAACTCGCTGTTGCCGGGGAGTATCCTGCTTCGATGTTTGATTACCATATGAATTTACACTACTCTCAAACAGAAATTGTTTCTCGTTTATTAGAAGACTCGTTTGATTACCATATGAATTTACACTACTCTCAAACCATATGTGTCTGGTCGTTCCTCTTTTTTGTGTTTGATTACCATATGAATTTACACTACTCTCAAACCTCAATTTTCAAGTCATGCCACTACATCACATGTTGTATTCTCATATGGAATTAATGTATAACACATTTATCCCTATCAATTATATACTTATTCATCCCCAATGGCAACCGATCTTCATCACATTCTATCAATACTAGTGTAATTTGCTGATATCTTGTCCATTCCTGCAAATATTCATAATCTTTTTCTTTCAGATATCCTTTGCAACCTACTACAAAAAACACATCTATTTTCAAAAAATCATAACTGATTTTCATATAATCGATTAATTTTTCACAAAAACTTCCCTCTGTTTCTGATAATTTCACTCCAACGTATTTCAAAATATCTGCTATATTATAGTCTTCATTTAGACAGATTGGATACTCTGAAAGATTTTTTATTTCTTCCATAATCTGTAATAATTCCGCCTGATTTTCAACCATCTTGTCATATAATTCACTCATTTGGATTTCTTCTGCCAAATATGTGATCAATTTTTTCTGAATTCTGGAATTTTGTAAACTTAAGTCTCTAATCGAAAATAATAAATCGCATTGTTTGCTCATATCTAATAATTCATTTTCCGCTCCATACAACAATAATGTTTCTTCAACTTTATGAATCTGATTCCATAATTTTTGAATCAATCCTGTATATTGTTCTGAATCTTCCAATATGATTGCATTTATCCTTTCTGTTTCCAACCTGCTTTCTATTCCATTTCCATGGCTTATAAATTTCATAATATAACCGTCCTTTGATCCGAATCAATAATTGTTGAACCTTTTTTCCCAATAACATATTCCATTTTAGAATATTGTTTTTCTGTGATAACAAGCATCTGCACCAATCCATCTTTAGGTTTATGCTCTTTCACACTCGAAACAACCCCATTAGCTACCGTTGTATTTAACGCTAATTTGCTGTACACACTTTCCTGCATCATGGCAAATCCCTTCTTCAGCAAAAATTTTCGAAAATTCCGATACTCTCTTTTATCCTCTAAACTAATCGTTGGTAAATCAAAAAATACAATCACTCTCATAAATCTATAACTCATATCATCCTATAAAATTTGATCAATGATACATCATTTTCATTTAACGCATCAAAAATACTCCTGCAGTATATTTTTATTGCATTGCTGACATATTGATATTTCCCATCGATCAATACTTCATCCTCCAGCATATATATATAATCTAATTTTTCTTCCCTCTCAAATTTCTCTGGTTTATTTTTTACAACAATACGATCTACAAGAATTCGAAATGGTTCCATCAAATCTGAAGCTAAATTAAACTGGTTAAACATATTATTATGAAATAATCCTAGTTGTGTAATATACCCATTCGCAATCACTTCTCGGTTAAATCAAGACAATAAAATACCATACCCATAATTTAAAGCCGCATTAATTGCACATTCCTTGCTTCTCGAAAAATCTAATCCAAACAACGCATTAAAATAAACTTTTGCAGCATGTCCTTCTCTGTTTGTTTTATCTCCTAATTCTATTTCTTTCACATATTGCTTCAACATATCTGCTTGAACTTCATGATCATATTCTTTTAAATGATCACTTTGTTTTCTTATCTTTTCTGATACAATTTCTGTCCATATATTTTCTTTTACTTCTTTTGACCATTGGGTCTGCATTCTAACTTTAGCACTTGTATCATGACTTCCATAATATGGAATCAATTCTGATTGTGGATTATGTTTTTCGTCACAAAATACTATTTTAATTTTATGTTTTGTTAATTCACATAGTAGCATTGTTGTTAGAGAAATGGCTGTTGATTCAATGATCAACATGCCAATTTCTCCAATATAGATTCGACTTGTCATATCTGATTTGCGAACTACCATATAATCCATTTTATAATCCAACTTAGCATTTCCTGTAATTACTACAGTTCTCCAACTCATACTAATTCCTCTTCCGTTTCAAATAGTCCTGTAATTGATTGATGAACTACTTTCAATGATTTCGATGTTAACGTATTTTTCTTAACTTTCATACTTCCAGCATTCTGTGACCCATTGATTGCTTTAAGATTAGCCACAGTTGTAGCATCGCACCGAAACATTGTAATTATCTCATTGATTACTTTTGCTTTTTCCCCTAAATTATCTATAGATATAAATGCTTCCTTTCCTTTTTCTAATGTTTTCATTTGCTGCGCTGGGCGCTTTTGAAAAATACTTTCTTTTAATTTTAAATATAATTCTTCATATATCATATTTAAATCTTTCATTGTAAATCCTTCAAATTTAGCATCAGCTTGATATTGTGAATTATATTCCAAATACTTTTCAATTTTTCGTACTATCTCGTACAAGTCTTTATTTAAAATTAATTGAACTGCATTCTTTAATATAATATCTGTTTCATTTGCTCCCCTCAATCTTGCCAAATATCCATCCATCTTTATCAAACTATTCTTCTTGATCGGATATTTCTTAATAACCACATTACTATATCCTTTTCTCTCTTCCAGATATTTTTTAACTGCATCTGGTTCTCTCTTCGCAATATTTACAACATATACTGGAATTTCCACAATATGATTTTTCCGTTCTTTTTTCTTTCCATCAAATTCAACAAATGCAAATGCTGATGTCTTCGGAGTGGTGTACCCTCCATATTTTACCGGATCAAGATTTTTCTTTAAAGCTATCGCTTTTTCATTCCCTTTCTTCGCTAAAGTTTCATTAAACAACTGACCTTTTTCGCAATATGTGTATTCTGTATATAAAATATCATTTCGACTCATTATCTTCTTTATCTGATCAATACTGTGTCCACCATTTTCACTTCCATGCCATACGATCTTATCGCCTTGTTTTACATCATAATTAAATACTCTACGAATGCTGTAATTGCTATCTCTATTGTCTTTAATCCATTTTCTAGGATTCGATGTAAATCTTGCATGATAAACATTTCCAACTACTATATTCAAAAATGCATCTTTTGCATGATGGTAATCATTCACTCTTCTGGATTTCAGCAGATCATTATCATGTCGGAAATCTGAAACTAATCCAGCTTTTACATAAACAACTTCTGAATCTTTATACAATCGATTCAACAACTCTGCTACTGCTTTTGATGACTGTCTTGTTTCTACCAATTGTCTCTCAATAAATCCTGACAATTCTTCGTCCGTAAAATCTGTTGTCCTTGTCAATCGGTCGTATTTCCTTTTTGAAATCAAGCCCTTCTGACATAGCATTGTCCAGTATCCTTTCATATCTTCTCGAATCTTTGGAGACAGAATTTTATTTCGCTTTTTATTATTTACATCTTTTCGAACCAAAACCATATTATCTAAACTATCATCCTTAATTCTTGACTGTGGGTAAATGTGATCAATATCCCAGTTAGAATTTCCTTTCATCAATGCATCCACATCTATTTCATCTCCTGTATACATACATTTTCCCATCTGTGTATAATACAAATAGAGTTTTCGGCTATTGAATTCTCGTTCCTCCCTATCGCCAATTTCTTTCATCCAATTGCGTGTATCATCTTTGCACCCAGCATATAATTCCTGCAATCTTGTCTTTCTTGAAACAGTTCTTTTTTTCTCTTTTTCTCCTCCTCGTGCCATTTCAATAAAGATTCTTTCTGGCTCACATTTCATTACTTTTTTTATTTCTTCTGTAATCTGTATCGTCTGCCATATTGCACGTTTATTAGATGGCGACACGATTAAATCTTTGACTGTATTTTCATAATTGATTTTCCCTACATCACCTGCTTTTTCCGCATTTATCTGATCAATTTCCTCTTTAAAACTAAATTGTTTGCTTAGAAGCTGCATCAGATTATAATTTGTTTTCCATAATGCTTCTATGATCGTATAACTTTCCCCAGTCTCTTTATCTGCACCTCTGACACCATTCAAAAATCTGTCAGAGAAATTTCCCCATCCACTATATTTCAACTGACAGATTTTCTTTATCTGTTCTTTATCAAATACCTCTGGATATTCTCGTTCTATCATTCTTCTCATTATTTTGGAATCATCATCATAGATTGTTTTCCATTTAATGATTTCTTCTATAATTTCTTTATAATGATCTTTTTCTATTTCATTTCCTACTACTTGTTTTTTGAAATCTAAATAAGATGTAAGAGCCGATTTAAAATCAATATCAAATCCACTAATATCTTCCTGTACAATTTCTGGATCTTCCATCTTTAGGTATTCTAAAATTCTCTTTCCTGTTACTTTTGCCATTGTACAGAATAGATCTTTATAAATTCTCTGTTTTAGTTCCACAGATATTTTATTTCCTCTTATTTTTAGGTTGTTCAGTTCATTTAGTACCATATATTTTGAATATAACAAAGAGTTTTTCGGTAAAACATCTTCTCCGATTAAATAAGTACATTTATTTGTCATACGCTCAATAAATTCCTTATTTGATTGTTCTACATCCACTTTATCTCCAAAATTCCATGGATAAATTCTTCCTTCTTCTTTTCTTATCATCCATGAATTAGAACCTTCTTCTTTATGTCTCCTGCTTAATGGTCCTACATAATATGGTATCCTAAATTTTGCAATAGATATAATCTTCTCAGCTATTGTTCCATACTCATCTTCTTTCTTCAAAAAATCCAAATATTCTTTTGCGTTATCCAATATTTTCATTAATTCCTGAAGATGAACCTGATTCGGAATTGTTCCATTTTCCTTTGATCTTGCTAATGGTAACAATGTTTGATTCTCTACTTCTGCCTTTAATTTTTCTAATAATTCTTCATCTTCTTGATCTGGAACAATTGTAGATAAAATCTTTTGTAAACCTTTATAAAAATCTTCCTCTGATTTACATCGATCCATTTTATATGTATGACCATTCTTCCGAATTGCTCCAATATAATTTCCATAACCATTTTTTTCGTTGATTCCATTAAAAAAAGCTTGATACACTTCATCTTTGCAATATTTTTTCATAATATTTTTTAATATATGTAGATTTTTCCCATGTTTTTCATACGCTTTTACCTTTGCAAATGATAAATAATCTTCTCCGTCTAAGATTTCAACTAATACACTCCAATCATATACACCCTTTATTCTATCAATTACACCAGCATAATCTGGATAATTTTCTTCAATTGCAGGCATGATCTCATCTTCATATTTCGCTTCTGTAAATTTAAAACTTTTTGTACTGATTTCTTCCAATGGCTGATGAAACATTTTGCTGATATCACCCTTTAACCCTACAATTAATTTACTTAAATTGGTAATAATTGCCTTAGCACATTTTTGCTGTTCTTTATCCTCTGCCGGAGTACATTCAAATAGTTGTGCGACTTGTTTTGCTTTTACTGATTTTGCAGTCTTTTTATCACTTAATATTCGTTCTAATTCTCTTATATCTGTTAAACTTATTTCATACTCTGACACAGAATTAAATTCCTTTATCATTTCTCCGCAAACAAATGATAAATTCTTTACATCACTGATACTTCCATTAATCAAAAAATGTCCTCTATTTTTCAAAATATGATGGCATGCTAAATATACCAGACGAATATCATGCGGTTCTGGATTCTCAATTAATTCTTTTCTTAAATGATACATCGTTGGATATTGTTTATGATAATCAATATCTGTATATTCTTTATCTACAAATAATGGATACTTCTCACCTGTTGATTTATCTTCTAAATGCAATCCGCTTTCATTTAATCTTATAAAAAATGTAGGATCTTTCTTGGCAATTTCTTTTGAAAATAATTCCTGCAATAAATCTATTCTTTGTTTCTTTCTTGATAATCTTCTCCGATTTGAGCGTTTCGTTCTTCGTTCTGCTGCTGTATCTGCTGCTTCAAATAAACGAATTCCCCACATTCTTTTTCCAGCATATTTGTAAAGATTATAATTTTCATCTGTTACTGCCCATCCTACAGAATTTGTCCCTATATCTAATCCTAAATAATACTTTTTATTCATTTTCTTCCCTCTCCATTCTTGACAAAAGAAATCAATCTGCTTATAATAAAAATATCTCAATTGATTACCATATGAGATTACACTACACGGTTCAAATAACGAATTTTCGTAGTCGCCCTTTTTAGGGTTCCACATGGTGGTGGATTTAAACTCGCTTCGGCGAGTTTTTTATTTTACTATAAACAAACATTACTGTACTGTTAATCTGTTTCTATTATATCTCTTTTTATATATATTACTCAACATAATTCTTATGTTTTTTATCATTTTTGCATAATTTTTTCTTGTTTTATTTTATAAAATCATAATTTTTAGACAAAAATAAAGAGATATTTTCTTATCTCGCGAAAATATCTCCTTATTTTTAAATCTTATAATCTCTAATTAATCTCTAACCTTAATATGCAC
>UMKZ01026197.1_pt1 | contig 10866 bp, 6 predicted proteins | sample 1966441 | NCBI WGS metagenome assembly UMKZ01 (sample SAMEA4836189, study PRJEB28245) | human gut metagenome | biome: gut microbiome; material: fecal sample | place: Denmark | collected 2008
TCGTCATCGAGGCTGCAGCGCCCTTGGTCTTCCAGGGACTCTGCCGCCGCGACAACATCCGCGTCGAGTTTACGCAGACCCCGATGACGAACGGGCGCGTGATCTGGCTCGGTCCCGTCGACCTCGGCCACAAGCTCGCGTCCATCTACGTCTACGGACACGGATGCCACGAACGTCATCACGTGATGTACACCAACTTCGCGGCGATGAGGGGGATCGGTGATCCCGGCGTTCGCGACCTCGCGAACGTCTTCGAGGACATCCGCGTGGACCAGCTCGGTGCTGCGGACTACGAAGGCTACCTGCTCTGGCGACTCGTGCTCTTCAAGGCGCACGAGGCGACGGGGACGGCCGGCTGGAGCAATCCGAACGACCTTGAGCCCGCACACCTCTTCGCAATGATGCTGCTCACGACCCTCGAATTCGAGGTGCTCGGGATCGACATGTTCGAGGAGATCTCCGCGAACCTTCGCGGGGAGTGCGACCGGCTCTTCGGACCAAGGCCCATGGCCCGCGTCCTGAAGATCGTGCGCGCAGCCTTTCCGCTCGACTCCACGGAGGCGGCGGTGGAACTTGCGCACAAGGTCATGCGGTGCATCCGCGCCGAGAAGAACAAGGCGCTCAAGGCTGTCGAAGAAGCGGCAGGCGAAGGCTCTACGGACAACTTCGAGTTCCGTCAGGGCGAAGGCCAGTCGCTTCTCTTCGACGACGACGGCGCGGTGACCCCCGAGGGTGATCCGCGTCTGATGCACCCAGAGCTTGAGGCGATCAACCGAAACGCCCGATGCCTCTCGGTCATTTCAGACCAACGGCAGTGGCCCGATCGCGAGCCCGAGGAGGAAAGCTTCCGCAAGCTCATCGGCAACGGTGAATCCGGCAACGGCGATCCGAACTTCGCTTCGCCCGAGCGCCACTTCGCCAATGACCGCGAGTATCCGACGCTGCAGCCTGAGAAGGCGGCGATGAACCGCCGTCTCTTCTACAGGGCGCTCGCCAACAGCGCATCGCTCAGAAGGCTCCTTCAGAGCGCGCTCATCCACCCGCAGTCGAACCCCGACAGGCTCGACGAACGTGGAGAGGAGCTCGACGGAGATGCGCTTGCGCTCGCCTCCACGGGTGAAACGGCGGTCTTCCGCCGCGAGCTCGTGCGTCCGGGTCGCGAAGCGGTCGTCGAGATCATTCTCGACGCTTCGGGTTCCATGGAAGGCGAGGCGATCACGCTTGCCAAGGTCGCCTGCATCCGCCTCCTTGAGGCGCTCCGTGCGGTGACCGGTGTGAAGGCATCCCTGACGATCTTCCCCGGCCCGAACCGTCGCAGCGTCACCTGCGCGGCGGACTTCAACACGCCGGTGAGCCGTGCGCTCAAGCACGTCGACTTCCTTCCGGGGTTCGGTGCGACGCCGATCCTTCAGGCGCTCTTTCACTCTGCGATCGTTCTCGATCAAAGACCGGAGCCCGCGAAGATCGTCTTCGTCATCACCGACGGCTGGTTCCCCAAGGGGCCGGTCGACAACCTCGTCAAGGCACTGGAAGACCGCGGCATCGCCGTCGCAATGGTCGGCATCGGCAGGCACAGCACCCCAAAGGGGAGCATCATCGCCAAGGCCGAAAAGATCGCCGACCTTCCGCGGGCCGTTGCAAAGGTCCTTTCGGGCCTTGCGGGCAAGCTCCGCGGGATCACCGCATAGGCGAAACCCAAGGGGCATCTGAAGGCACGCGTCTTCGACTTTTCGACACGACCGGGATCGACGGAGGACTTCTCCTCCGCCGTCCGGCCGCCGTCGATTCTTCAATCATCTCTCTTCGCTTCAGGCTCCCGGCCTGAGGCCGCAGTGCGGCGTCCTCATCACGCCTCTTTCGTTTCCCGCCCATCATTCTCCGCATCATCCTCTCACGAAGAGGCCGGCGCACTGCGAAACACCATCATTCATTTCACCCCGCATCCAGCCTTGCGTCCTTCCTCTCACCAATCTCCCATGCAGCCCACAGAAACACGATTCCTCACGCGCGCCTCCGCAGGCCCCGAGCAGTGGCAGAGCGCCGTCTCGGGCTACGCGTCTGACCCGATGCGCAGGCCCGTGCCTCTCTCCGACACGGATCCCGATGACTGTCTTGTCGCGCATCCCGCCGACGGGCGTCTGCGCACGATCCTCGCGCCTGAGGATCCCGTCCGCATGCTCCTTCGTCACAGGGCCGCCGTCGAGCAGCTGAGGATGGCCGTGGGATCGCGCAAGCTTTTCGAAGCGCACCTCATGCCCGCCATGGCGGGCTGGGCCGCGATGGTCCAGGGACTTCCTCGAGACGAAAGGGGGCTCTGGTCGGGGCCGGACGGCCTCCTCGAAGCCGGCCTCATGTTTGCAAGAGGCGCGATCAATGCGGTCGACGCACGCGTGATCGGTCCCGAACTCGCGCCGGGCATTCGTGACGAGTGGACGCTTCGCCTTCGAATCGCCTCCGCACTCGCCGGTCTCATGAGCGACAGCCGCAAGCTCGCCGCACTGAAGCTCGAGGCGGGAAGCGAGGATCCTGCCACGGGCACCTTCACCGTCACGAGCCGCTTCAATCCTTCGGAAGAAACGGCACTGTCGTTTTGCGTGCACGAGATCGGGCGCGTAATGAGGCTCGAGCGCCACACGGCGCGTGAATCTGCGGGAAGACTCCCAACGCTCAACGCCGACGTCCTTCGTCTCGTCGTCCCTCGTGAAACCCTGATGTGGCTCGGCGTCATCGAGCGCCCCGACGGCGAGACCGTTCTCACGGCCCTCAAGGCCGCCGTCACCTATGCGGCCGGCCAGACGGAGGCCGAACGCCTGATTGCTGAAGCCGCAGCCCGCGGTCGCGAATGGGCGATCAACCGTCGCGCGGCCGAGGCCGCAAGACGAGAGGGCAAAAGTCCGCTTCTTCGCGGCTTTGCATCCGTCTATCGTGCCGAATTCAGCCAGAGGCTCTACGACGGACACTGGCGTCTCAACCGCGGAGACTCGCCCGTCGTGTGGGCCGACGACGGCCTCGCACTTCGCTGGCCCGAGGGCTTCACCGCCATTGCCGCCACCGCCGACGACAAGTGGCTCTTTCGAGACGTCCCCGACGAACCCGACGTTGCGGCCGAAATCCTCGTTGCCGACGGATTCGCGATGGCCGATGAAGCGGGCAATCCGCTCTGGCTCACGGACTCGGACTGCATGGCGGGCGAGGGCGCGTGGTTGCGCCTCACCGACTGCGACATGCTGGTTGCGAACGCCCGCCGAGCGGCGGACGCCGCAGGCGAATCCCTTCCCATGCGCTTTCCCGCACTCTTTGAAAAGCGTCCGTCGTCAAGCGCCAGGTCGGGCGGCACGGTGGCAAGACAGTGCTGGGCTTTGTCCGTCCCCTCTGAGCTCGAAGCTTCAGACAAGGCAGCGGCGCTCGCAAGGGCGCTCGAAGCCGTGAACACCCGGGACGACGCCGTCATGCTCGTGCATCCCGAGGGCGTCTTCGTCCCCGAGAGCCTGCTCCCCGTCGGATGGATCGAGGATCCTGCCGAAGCAGGGATCCTCCTGAGAGTCAAGGCCATGCCCTTTGCCGAAGGCGTACGTCACATGCGGGCCTCGCCCATTCGCCGCGTGCGAATGACGGGATCCTCCGCCTCGCGGGCCGGCCGATACGACCCCGGCCTCAGGGGCGCAAAGGACGGTTCGATCGAACTCACGGGCGTCGTCATCAACCGGCATTCCGTGCGCCCCGTCGTCCGATTCGTCAATGGCGAAGGGCGCACCGTAGAAGAAACCGAAGGCCACTGGCCGCGCGTCCTCAACATGGAGGCGATCGACCGCGATCCCCCGAAAGGAACCGAAGCCTTCAGGGCCCTCAAGCGCGCCGTCGGCTGGAAGCCGAGGGAACGAGCCTCAGACAAGGCATGATTGAAGGGAGAACAATAAAATGAAGACAACAGAAGCCGTCACGAGCGGCGTATCCTCCTCGCGACTCACGGGCTGGCGGCCCGCATGGGAGGGCTGGAGCGCGGCCGCGGGATTTGCAGCCGCAGGGACAACCGCCGCCATGGTTCCGGGCTGGTGGGGCGCGGGTCTTGCCTCCGTCCTCGCCCTCATGGGTGTCGTGCGCACCGCCGAAGCACTCCGGACCGCCTCCCGCCGCATTCCGCTCGCAGGCTTTGCGCCCGCCTTCATTCACGCGGGCGACCTCATCCGCATTCTTCGTGAAAAGGGGATGGACGAGAAGAAGGCTGTCGACTTCGCAAGGAAAACCGCCCGCGAGCGTCTTGTCGCCCGCTACGAAGCGGGCCGGATTGCGCTTCTCGACTCGATGCGCTTCAATGCAGGCCGCGAAGGCAGGCTCGTCAAGAACCTCTGGATCGATTCGAGTGGACTCCCGCACACGCCCAGGCGCTCTATGAACTTGCCGCCACACCCGTCAAGCCCGTGATCGTCCCGAAGCGCATCCGCAAGGCGCTCTCACTACCGGACCCGCTCGGGGCCGGAGACATCGGAAGTCCCATCATTCACGGGATCGGTGCGACCGAAGAGGACGACATCGTGCGTCCGCTCTCGAGTCTCGGCGGCGGCACGCTCATCGTCGGCACGACTCAGGCAGGGAAGGGCGTGATGCTCACGAGCCTCGTCACCCAGGCGATCCTTCGGGGTGAACCCGTCATCGTCATCGACCCCAAGAGCAGCAAGCGTCTTCGCAACGCCGTCTGGAAGGCGGCCGAGATCGCGGGTCGTCCCGCTCCTCTCGAATTCCATCCCGCCTTTCCCGAAACGGGCGTCAGACTTGATCCGCTCGGCGCATGGACGCGTCCCACGGAACTTGCCACCCGCATTGCGGCCGTCATGCCGCCCGACAGCGGGGCCTTCGGCAACTTCGCCTGGATGGCCGTCAACGTTGCCGTCGAAGGTCTCTTCTACGTGACCGAAAGGCCGAGCCTTTTGGGGCTTCGCCGTCTTCTCGAAGGCGGCATCGATCCGCTTCTCAAGAAGGCTCTGGCCCGATCCTTCAGGGACGCAGGGATCGACGATTGGGAGGAGCAGGTCGAGCGCATGGACAAGCGCAACATCTGTCCGCCTGCCGCCAATGCCGGCATCGAGCTCACCGCTGCCGTCGCCCTCTGGGAGGAGACCGTCGGCAAGAAGGACGAAGGGGACGCGAACGCTGTCGTGGGCGGTCTCATCGCCGTCTTTCGTCACAACCGTGAACACTACGCGAAGATCACGGCCTCGCTACAGCCCGTTCTCTCGATGCTCACAGGCGGCACGCTTGCCAAGAGTTTTTCGCCCGATCCGTTCGATCCCGACGATGAGCGTCCGATCGTGACGGTGGAGAGGGTTGTTGAAGGCGGCGACATTCTCTATCTCGGCCTTGACGCGCTCCCCGACTCGACCGTCGCCGGCGCGCTCGGTTCCATCATCCTCGCCGACCTCACGGCCTATGCCGGCAAGCGATACAACCGAGGCGAATCGGGTACCGACGTGAAGTCCGTCTCGCTCTTCGTGGACGAGACCGCCAACGTCATCAACGGTCCCATGATCGAGCTCCTCAACAAGGGGCTCGAAGCCGGCATTCGCGTCACCGCAGCCATGCAGACGGTGAGCGACCTTGCAGCAAGACTCGGGAGCGACAGCCGCGCCCGCATGGCGCTCGGCAACTTCAACAACCTGATTGCGCTGAGAAGCAAGGACCGCCTCACGCAGGAATTCATCTGCGAAACGTTCGGGAAGACCACCGTCTGGTCGACCTCCGCCTCGCTCTCCTCATCGGCCGACGGTTCTCCCGTTCCGGACTTCCGCGCCTCCGTCACGCGCAGCATCCAGGGGCGGCGTGACGAAGTCGTCCCACCCGACGTCCTTGGCCGACTGCCCAACACCGAGTTCTTCGCAAGCGTCTCGGGCGGCAGGCTCTACAAGGGGAGGATTCCGATCCTTCTCTCCGACGACTGACCGCATCCATTTAAATCCCTTTGGAACAAAATGATGAAGTACATGCTGACCGCGACCGCGCTTGTTCTCATCCTCATGGTGATGTGGCTGCCAGCCAGAACCCCGCCCGAGATCTTCGAGGAGACGGCCTTGAGAGAGGCGCTGATGCTGAGAACGGGCGAGGGGATTCCCATGCCCGAGACGGCCGCGAATCTGGCGGTTGAATATCTCGACGGGCTCGTCTGGGTCTCGGGCGTCCCCGACCGCTACACGCTTCGACCCTACAGCGGCGCTCCGATGACGAAGGACGAGTTTGCCGAGATCGGAAGGGCCGCCGAGCGTACGACCCAGACCGAGTGGCTGCGTGCCATGAAGAGCCTCTTCGTGATGGCGACCCAGCGCCTTGCCGTCATGACCGCGGGCACCATCGCACTCATGCCCTTCATTCTCGCGCTGATTGTCGACGGATTCGTGAGACGCCGCATCCGCGAAGCCGAGTACCACGCGCCGAGTCCCACCTGGTGGACCGCCTCCCTCTCCCTGCAGCTCCTTGCGGTCTGCCTCGGGATCGTGGCCATCATGCATCCCAACTATCCGCCTCAGTGGCTTTCCGTCTTTCCCGTTGCGTTCGCCCTGGCCGCTCGCATGACGGCAGCGACCTGGCACAGGTTCATTTGAGTTTCCCATTGGAATTCCCCGTCCAATGAGATGTCTCAACGTTGGGCGGGATTTCCTTTTCCAGAAAACCCGGCCTCAGGCCTCCTGCTTATTCACGCCTCCATCGGCGAAGGCCTGCAGCGTTCTCGTCACGGCCTTCTTTTCATCATCCGTCAGCACGTCCGTTCCAAAGAGATGGTGGAAGAAGAGGGCATCGTAGGCGAGGGTGTAGACCAGAGCCCTCTCGGAGCCGCAAGCCTCCTGCTTGACGCGATCGAAGTAGCGCCTGTACCAGTCGCGCACAGGCTCCATGAACTTCCTGTTCTCTCTTGACGCCATGGCGAGTGCAACGAGCGGCGAAGAGCCGCTGTCGATTTCTCCCGACGTGAAGCCCTTGTACCACTCGGCATAGGCCTCGAGCATCGGACAATCGCTCTTCGCCTTGTTGGTGAGTCCCGTCTGAACCTCGCCGAGATGCGCTGCGTATTCGTTGACGAGCGCCTCAATCAGTGCCTGCCGGCTTGGGAAGTGGTACATGAAGCTTCCCTTGGAGACTCCCGCCTCCTTGATCACGCGGTCGATGGAGAGGCTGTCAGTGCCTTTTTCAATGATGATCGCGCGAGCTGCAGCGAGGATCTTGAGCCTCGTCGCGCGGCCGTTTGCCCTGCGCCTCACGACGTGCTTTTCGTTGTCCTCGTAGGAAACGTCTTCAGCGGCGTCGTTTTCAATCTCACTCATTTTCTTGCATCTCCAGTCGTCATTTGCAAAGGGCGTCTCAGACTGCATAGTCTAAACCAATCGGGGTTAACCCTGTTGGTGAAAGACCCGATGGGCGTCCTCTTGTCCTTGTTGCTGTCTTAAGTATACAGTACGGACTGTACTAATAAGCGTCCGTAAGACCTCAGCGGTCCATGGGTTCATGGATGGCAGCGGATGCATGAAGGAGAACTCAAAAATGCAGAAACGCGAATTCCTCAAGGGCAGCCTTGCTGCTCTGGGCGTCTTCGGTTGCGGCGCTGCCGCCGCCAGGTCCGAATTCCCCGAAGCCAGGGACATCAAGTGGGACGAAACGTTTGACGTTGTCGTCGTGGGCTCGGGCATTGCCGCCACGTGCGCCGCCAACGAATCGATCGACCTCGGCGCGAAGCGCGTCATCATGGTCGACAAGATGCCCGTCTTCGGCGGCAACTCCGCCATCACGGGCTTCTGGATCAACGTCCCGCGCACGCCCGAGCAGCTCGCTCACGGCGTCAAGGACGACAGTCCCGAACTCTTCCTCAAGGACACGCTCAAGGCCGGGGAATACTTCAACGACCCGAAGCTCGCCCATGCGCTCTGCTTCAAGGCCCTCGAGTCCTTCGAATACATCCGCAAGCTCGGCTGCGAATTTGCGCCTACGCCCTTCATCCAGGGTGGTCACTCCAAGATCCGTTCGCTCGCCCCGAAGGTTTCGGCCGGCATTTCCGTGATGCTCCCGCTGCACCGTCACTTCCTCAAGCGCGGCGGCATCATGCGCAAGAACACGATCGTCGATGAAATCATCAAGGACGAAACGGGCCGCTGCGTCGGCGTCGCCGTCCGCGAAAACTATGTCTTCGACATCAACTCCCGCGACAACGACCTGACGAACAAGACGGGCGTTCGCAAGTACTACCGTGCCGAAAAGGGCATCGTGTTCGGTGCCGGCGGCTTCGTCAACGACTGGCGCATGTGCTCGCTCATCGACCCGAAGATCACGAAGGAAACTGAAGGCACGAACCATCCGGGCGCCACGGCCGGCGCTCTCTTCACGCTGATGCGCGCGGGTGCCATTCCCGTTCACATCGACTACATCCAGTGGGGTCCCTGGTGCTCGCCTGATGACAAGGGCATCGGCATGGGCGCCGATGTCTGCGACTACATCAAGCAGTACGGCTTCGCCATCGACCCGAAGACGGGCCGCCGGTGCTTCAACGAGCTCGGCAACCGCACTGAACTCACGAACGACATCTTCTCTCTCAAGAACGAAGACGGCTCCCAGCGCTTCGCCGTGCTGATCGCCGACAGCCAGTTCGTGCCCAAGGTCTCCATCGAACGCTACCTCACCAAGTCGCTCAAGTCGGGCACGACGAAGAAGTTCGAAACGCTCGAGGAACTCGCCAAGTTCTACGGTCTCCCGCTCAAGGAGCTCAAGGACGAAATGGCGAAGTACAACGGCTGGATCAAGGAAGGCCGTGAGTTCGATCCTGACTTCAACCGTCCGCTCACGCCGAACGAAGGCGTGTTGATGGGCAAGGGGCCCTGGTACGGTCACCGTCTCACCTCCAAGCTCCACTACACGATGGGAGGTGCGCGCATCAACGAAAAGGCCGAGGTCATCGGTCAGGACTTCAAGCCGATTCCGGGCCTCTACGCTGCCGGCGAAATCACGGGCGGCGTCCACGGCGTCACGCGCCTTGGCGGCAACTCGGTCCTCGACGGCATCGTCTTCGGCCGCATCGCAGCCCAGAGCATCATGGCCAAGTAATCGTGAGAAGGAGAAGCATCATGAAGAAACTCGTTGTCATCGCCATGGCCGCTCTTTTCACGGCCGGCGCCTACGCCGCCGATGTCGCCATTCCGACGTCCGCCAAGCACAAGCAGGACTGCACGATGTGCCACCAGGACGGCTTCAAGCCCGTCCCGACGGAAAAGTGCCTGACCTGCCACGCCGACATCAACAAGGGAAGCTACACGCTCGCCAACGGCAAGGAAAACCCGCACGTTTCGATCCATTACCTCCCGGAAACGGTCGACTGCAACCTCTGCCATCGAGAGCACGGCAAGTCCCAGAACTACTGCCAGGCCTGTCATGCCGACGGTCTTGGGTTCAAGGTGCCGTAACCCTGGCATAAGCTGTCATCCGCCGTCACGTTAAGCGTGATGGAACACAAAACGCGCCCTGCGGGCCTTTCGGTCTGCAGAGCGTTTTTTGTATGGAAAATTCTCGAAACAAAATACCCGGGAGGCCACGACATCAATAGTGGAAAGCACTGTGGCGCTGGCTGACTGGTCGGGCAGAATGAAGATAAGGACAGGGAAAAGCCGGACACCTCGATTCGCGACGGCGTGAACAAAGCATGCATCACGACACGCGCGAGGCGCACCGTCCGGCCGTTTCCCTTCCTTTCCGACACAACCATTGTCGGCGCAGCCCTTTGGCAACTGCGCTGGCCCTTGACTCGAGGTTGCAACATGCTCTTGACGGACAATGACCGAAACGCTCTCGAAGCCTGCGATGAGAACGGCGTCACGAATGTAGGACGCATCTTCGCCTTGCTCGACAACTTCGTGGAAGAGGGTGTCCAGCAGGGCCGATTCTCACGCGAAGAAGCCGATGCCGATCTGGAAATCGCGCTCTGGCGCTCGTTCGCGCTTCTGCAGTGCGACGACTACGTTTCATATGCACAGGCGGTCGAAGTGCTCCAAAAGGCCGAAGCCGCGGCCGCCGGGAGCGGTGTCTGGCATTATCGCCTCGCCGCCGCGCTGACGCACGTCGGTCGACTCCGGGAAGCCTTCGACATTGCCCGTCGGGGCGTCGAAGCCGAACCCGGCTATCCCTGGGGATGGCTCCATTATGCAAAGCTTCTGGCACACTTCGGGGAGACCGAAGCTGCACAGGCTGCCGTTCAAAGAGGCCTTGAGCTCGTGCCGGGTGACGCGGAATTCATGACGCTCGAAAAGGAGATCCGGGACGGTGCAACGCTTCCGGAAATGCTCTTTCACTACATTCGCCCGGAACATGACGAAGACCTTCAGAGCAACCGCATGGATCTCAAAGAGGTGATGGAAAAGCACCAGGCGCTCCTGTGCGTGGTCAAGGATCCGGAAGGCTTCGAGGCGGCCTGCGCGGCGTTCGAATTTGACGAAATGAAGCCTGACGAGGAGTTGCCCTATCTTTTGTCGGCCCGCATGCCGGTCGAAGGCGTCCGCGTCCCTGTGACTCTGCGCATGAACGAGGCCGGACTCTCGCACATGCCGCCGGTCTGGATCCGACATGCCCGCAGCGCCATTGCCGACACGATGAACAAGCAGGATTTGAAGGCGGGCGACATCGTCAACGTCGCTTTCGACCTTGATCGTAGCATTCATCTCATTTTCATGCCCGACCCTGCGACCGGAGAGTCACGCGAGCACCACTTCAAGCTCAATCCGGCCGTCAGCGGCCTCGGGGATCGGGAGGCGCCCGAACGCTCCGAGGATTTCCCGCCCGACGTGGTCAAAATGCTCGAGATCGTCGCCGACCTCGACGAGAAAGAGGACTATCGCGGCATCATTC
>UMKZ01000244.1_pt1 | contig 10829 bp, 10 predicted proteins | sample 1966441 | NCBI WGS metagenome assembly UMKZ01 (sample SAMEA4836189, study PRJEB28245) | human gut metagenome | biome: gut microbiome; material: fecal sample | place: Denmark | collected 2008
TCCTTCGGGGCGACCTCGAGCACCGTCTTGCAGGCGGCAATCACATAGCAGGGGTCGATCTTCTTATCTAGCTTATCGTAGGGCGTCGGCACGCTCACGATGTAAGTATTGCACACCTGATACTCGGTCGTGAATTTGATGCCCGATTTCAACGCGTCGACGAACAGCTCGTCAAGCCCCTCCTCCTTGAAGGTGGTATGCCCGGCATTCAGAGTTGCCACAAGTTCCTCGTTGTAGTCAGTTCCCACGACCTCCACGCCGTGCGTGGCCATCATGAGCGCGGTGGGCAGTCCGATATAACCGAGACCGATAACGTTAACCATTCTTTATTCGCCTTTCCCTGAGAACTTATATCGGTATGTAAGGGCAACAAACTTTGCGTTACCCACGATGTAGCGCTTCCAAAGCCTGCCAGGCTCCTGTATAAACCGGTAGAACCATTCCAAGCCGTGATCCTGCATCCACTTTGGCGCGCGATCGGTCACCCCAGCCACCACGTCGAAACTGCCGCCAACGCCCATCACGAAAGGAATTCCTATTTGATTAAGGTATTTGTGCACCCAATACTCTTTCTTAGGAGAGCTGAACGCGACAAACATCATGTCCGCCCCAGATGCAGCCATGTCCGTCACAATCTGCGGCTCGTCGGCCTCAGTGAATTAGCCATTGCGATAACCGACTATCTGAATGCCGGGATAACGCTCCTCGAAAATCGCCCTAACCCTCGAGACAACTTCCTCCTTCGCGCCGAAGAGGTAAACCTTGTAGCCCTTCTCAGCGGACAGCTCCACCAGGCGCTGGAACAGATCAATGCCCGTCACGCGCTCGCTCAGGGGCACGCCCAGCTTCTTGGCAGCCCACACGATGGAGGCGCCGTCGGCGTTGATGAGCGGGCAAGCGTTAACAATCTCGGCCAGCTTCGGGTCGGCCTCCATCAGGTTCACCTTCGAGGCGTTCACCACCACATGTTGGGTGGGCACGCCGGCAGCAATAACCTTCTCAACCTCGGCAACCGTCTCGTCGAGCGAGAGAGCATTAACGTATGTGTTGAGAATGGGATAGCGCCTGGATGCTTTTATAGTTTTTTGAGAATTCAACAATTGCCTAACTTCCCTGTGCTGTAAGCACGACGCCCACGGTCTGAATAATCAGCTTCAAATCGCTCCATGCGGAGCACTTCTTGATGTAAAGCAGGTCAAGGTCGACCCACTCGTCGAATGCGATGGAGTCACGGTTGCGACGCGTCTGCCAATAGCAGGTGAGGCCGGGTTTGACCAGCAACCTTTGGCGCTGGTAGTCGTCGTAGGTCGCAACCTCAGCCGGCAATGCGGGACGCGGGCCCACGATGCTCATATCCGATCGCAGTACATTGATGAACTGGGGAAACTCGTCGAGCGACAGCTTGCGCAGCCACTTGCCCACGCGAGTGATGCGCGGATCCGCGGCGATCTTGAACACTGGGCCGCTTTTCTCGTTAAGCTCCCTGAGCTCGGCGAGCCTGTCCTCGGCATCCACGCACATGCTGCGGAACTTGTACATGTTGAATTCTTTGCCATCCTTACCAACGCGCTTCTGCTTGAAAAAGACGGGGCCCTTGGGATCGTCGATTTTGATGGCGATGGCCACGATTACGAACAACCAGCTAAAAGATACGAGAACAAAGGCGCTGAAGACTATGTCGAACGCTCGCTTTGTGAAGCGGTAACCCAACCGGCTCTTCTGCAGGCGCCGCACGGCCTCAGAAACCTCTGGGTCTTCCCCGTGCTTGCCAGCCGTCATCTTCCCTGCTTTGAAACCTACCCGGAGCACGACCGGTGCCGACGTGGTGCGAGCTACCTGGGCATCATCCACGGCCACCGCACTTGAATCTGACCGAACGGCCTCGCCATCTTGGCTAATAGCCTTCCTAGCGAAACCCGAAGCTATCTCCCTATCAAACGAAGCACCTTGCATTGACGAACTGCTCAAGCTACGCAGGTTCATCTACTAGCTCCTATGCTCCGCCACGCGGTACTCGTTGCAGATTTGGCCGCCATCTTCGCCGTAGAGGACCACTACTTCGATGTAGCCCTCGTCGCGGAGCTTCCGTACAGCACGATCGATAGTGCGTACGCAACATTCCATGTGCTGGGCTAATTCATTTTTGGTAAGGCGTACGCTGCCGTTTTCCATGCATTGGGAAACGATGAAGCCAAGCAAGCGCTCCTGCGCAGGAGTAAGTACGGGCTTCTTCTGCGTTTCAGTTATTTGGTTTTCAACGTTTTTGGACAATTTCCAATCCAACCTTCACAGTTTTAATTCGTCCTAGAATATTCAGATCGATGTAGGCCAGGCGCTTATGCCTGTCCACCTTGGCAACTAGGGCTTCATATCCTTGAAGCGGGCCCTTCAACACCCTAATCTGGTCGCCTTCGATGATTCCCTCGCTCATTTTCATAACGTGGTCTTCATCACCTACGAATGCGCTGATCAGCGTTTTTTCCTCATTAGAAAGTGGGATGAACTTCTTTTTGCCTGTTTCGGTTTCGCCTGAAAGGAGTTTTGTCATAGTTGTTACCTTGTTCAGTTCTTGGCGAAATGAATCGGGTGTTTTGGTATCTACGAATACGTACCCTGGGAAAAGGGACTTCCCTTCGGGTTTTCCAAGCCCCGAAATAGCGTTTGCGAATTTCGTATTTGGGAACGAAAACGGTTTTGAACGTTTCGTTACTTGCCTGTTTTTGGATTTTCAGCACTGTGGCATCTTCTTGACCGCCGATCACTTGCACTACATACCACATGGGAACCTCCTTTCGTCGTGTGGGTTGGGAGGGTGCTCCAATGGAGACAGGCATTTTTGGCATGTTTCATTGCTGCTGTTTGCTGAACAAAACATGCTTGATTACTTCAGCTGAGGCTTTATTCCTTTTGCCAAGAGAGCCAGTCCCCCATTGGAGCACCTGCTGGCTTGCCCTTCTTCGCACAAAAACCTGTCTTGTTTGAGCGAATGACATAAAGAACAGGATCTGGGCATGGCTTCGCCATTGCGTTTTCGCGGGGTGCTTTCTGATGATTTCAAGCTGCTAACGAAACGCGCTTCTAGCGACGATTCCGCGCACTCTTGGATTTGTTAAGCCGAATGGCTTGAAGGAAGGCTGCTGTATCTACCCTTGACAGCCTTTTTCAAGGCATTTGTTATATGTGGGTGGTCCAATGGGGACAGGCACTTTTGGCATATTCGTTGCTGCTGCAAGTCGGAAAAAGTATGCTTGGCTTTACCAGCTGATGCTTTATCTCTCTTGCCAAAGGGGTCAATTCCCATTGAGCCACCTGCTGCAAGCGTTACAGGCGGGCATGCTTGCCGCGGGTTCGGAATTTTTGCCTTGCTTGTTGGTAGAAGCCGTAGTGGGCTACATTGTGAGCATCGCTAGCAATGTAGGTGTAGAGGTTTTCTTCGAACAAGCGCTTGGCGGGCTTCTTTTCCGCCCCTGTACGGCCACCCACTATGAAATCGGCTGAAGCTTGCAATTTGCAACCCATTTCAACCAGGTTGTAGGCAATTTCAACATTCTCTTGAATGGCCTTGTAACGCTCTGGATGGGCAATAATCACATCCAACCCCACGCTTTGCAGCTGGTAAATGGTGCTTTCGTACTCCCTGAAGTGGTATTCCGTAGCCCGCGTGGAAAGCTCCAGCAAAAACTCGTTACTTCTCTGAAAAGTCAACTTCGGCGCCCATTCAATACCCAAGTCCATCAGCTTTGCATGATTGACTTCAAAACCCATGGTTAAGGGAAAACCATTTGCATGCTGCTCCAACAAACGAAAAGCTTCCCACATGGCATCGAAATCGAAGTACGGGTCGCGGCAATGGGGCGTGCACACTATGGAAGTAATGCCCACTTGCTTTGCTGCTTCCAGCATTTTAAGCGATTCTTGCAAGTTGCGCGCACCATCGTCTACCCCGGGCAGTATGTGGCAGTGCATGTCGCGCATTTATCTGCCGCCCCTTCGGTTAGCGCCAGCAGAACGGCCTGTAACCCGCGGAGTATTCGAACGGCCAGGCATCTGCGGAGCATTCGCACTATCTTCCGGCTTCGCTCGCTTACCGTCCTGCGTGTAATAGGCGTAGTAATATTCGCTACCCGTACCCTCACAGAAGGTTGCGCATGTGCCAATTACGTTAGCGTCAGCCTTTTTCAGCTGCTCGTAGGCATCTTGTAATTCCACACGTTTAGTAAGGCCTGGCTTAACTATCAATACCGTTCCGTCCACCAACGTGGAAAGAATGGCAGCGTCCACGAACGTGCCTACCGGAGGCGTATCGTAAATCACGTAATCAAAGCGATCTTCCAGTTCACGCGTTAGATACGCATAGCTCTTTGAAGAAATAATGTCCGCCGGGTTCGGGATGTTCGGTTCGGAGTCCAGCAAATACAAATCGTGCACCTTGGTAGGTACTACCGCCTGCTCGATTGTTACAGCATCAGTAAGTACCGAATACACACCTGCTTGGGCGCGAACACCCAAAGCGTTTGCCAAGCTCCGGCGGCGCATATCCGCTTCTACCAAAAGCGTTTTCTTGCCAGAAGTGGCAATGGCTTTTGCCAGCTCTATCGAAGTGATACTTTTGCCTTCATTGGGCACAGAGCTCGTCATAACAATAGTGCGCAGCGGACAGTCGGGTGACATAAAGCGGATGTTCGCAAACAGCGTCTTCGCCGCGTTTTGAACCTCCTGCATGTTGGAGGATGCCTTTCTCTTCTTTGCCATGGGTACCCTCCTTTACTTGATTACGGGAATTCGGCCAATAACCGGAACGGGCAACAGCTCTTCCAGTTCGTCGGCATTGCGTACACGGGTGTTCGTCATGTCCATAAGGACCACTGCCGCAATGGCAATGAACAAGCCAGCCAGGAAACCTACAGCCGTGTACATAATGCGGTTGGGACCGGAAGGAGCGCTGGCTTCAACAGCTTTGTCGATAACGTTGATGCTTTTAATGTCCATAACCTCGCGCGCAACACTATCGGCGGTTTCCGCCAAACCGTTTGCCACAATGGCTGTGGTTTGAGCCGATTTGCCCGTTACCGAAACAGTGATAACGCGCGTGGTGGTTTCGCTGGATACCTTAACGTCGTAGCCCTTCAAGCTATCCATCTGCAGCTTCGATGCCGTATCAGATTCAATACGATCACTTTTGATAAGCGTGGCTACGTCGTTGGTAAGCATCTGGCTTGCCGTAAGGTCGGTGCTGGTAAGCACCGAAGTATTCTCATTGGCGCGTGTAAGCACGTACATAGAAACCGTAGAAGTGTAGGTGTTCGGTAAAAACGCCCAAGAAAACACTGCCGTTGCCAGTGCGCATGCAATGGGGAGTGCAATTACCAACTTCAAATGCTTCTTAAGAAGCGCGAACAATTCTAGGAGCTTCATTATCGAGCCGTTCCTCCTGTGGTGTCAGAGCTTGCGGAAAGAGAACCTTGACCAGCTGCTACCTGGTCTACCGCGCTTGGGTCTTTACCTTGGTTAACAAGGCCCATCATTTCGTCCCATTTGTCTTGCACGGTAATGGTGTAGGAAACACCATCGATGGTCTGCGTAGTGGAAGGCACGGTTGCCGAATAGAACGTTACGCCTGTGCTTTGGAATTGCTGAGCCAAGGAAGCAATGTCTGAAACGGAAAGATCGGTGGTTACACAGCCAGCCAATTCCTGAATGGTGCCCGGCAACTCTGTGGGCTGCTGATCAAGCACCTGCTTGACGATAGCCTGCGCTACCAGCTTTTGATTGTCAGCACGTTGGAAATCGCCACGGGTATAGCCGTAACGTTCACGAGCGAAGGCCAAAGCCTGGCTGCCGTTCAACAGCTGATAACCAGAGTTCAGCTTTTGACCTGTATTGCTAGCACCAGTTTGATTGTTGGAAACGGGAACATCTACCCAAACGCCGCCCAGGTCGTCTACCAACTGTTCCAACTCATCGAAATGGACTTCGGCATAATGAGAAATGGGCACACCGGCGAACTGAGATACCGCCGTTACGGCACCGGCTGCCCCACCGAAAGCGTAAGCGGCGTTGATCTTCTGAGTGCCGTGGCCTTCAATTTCAACCTTGGTATCGCGCGGGATGGAAACCATGGTAATTTTGCCGTTGGTAGGATCTACGCGCAAAAGAATCATCACGTCGGAACGGGATGTTGCGTCGTTGACGCGAGCATCGGAGCCAAGCACCAGCATATAGAACGCTTGGCTTTTATCCTCTACCGGGTTGGTTTTCAGCATGGCAGCCCTCATGCTGTCTTTGTCTTCCTGGCTTTTGAAACCCATAGCTGAATCAAGGGAATGCAGGTACAGCGCGAATGCACCGCTTACAATGGCGAAGATGGCAACAAGAACGCCCAAAACAGCAAGGGCTCGGTTGCGTGCTTTATGAGATTTGCGCTTCTTACGAATGCGCGTTAATTCACTATTGGAATTTAGGCTTTGGTGGTCCTGAAAGCTTGACTGCTTAGAAGCGCCCCCTCCCCGCTAGGTTATTTTGGTTTGAAGCATTGTTCAGCGAATCGTTGTTCTTGTCGTGCAACACGCTTTGTAACTCCTTACCACCTAAACGGGGACGAACCTGCTGAAACCAAATGGTTTGGCAGGGCTCAGTCATTTCGATTTTGCGGCATGCTCTTACCGCTTAATGTTTTAGCAGAAGCTATATTAGCGCCTTTACCTGGTGTCTTTCAACCAACATTGGCAATTTCCATCCATCCGAATTTTCCGAATGCATCCGGAAAACCTAATGGTGTCGGGGGAATTGACTTTCTTTTCCAGTACAAAGTTGCAACATATTCGCTTTTGAGTTGCCCCCCCCCCAAGCAAAATTCGGCATTTTGGGAGGTGGGACATGTGTTGGTGTTGTTCGCTTCGAATGGGGTGTACCCGCCCTTTTGGTTAATGGACGCGTGAAAGCGTTTTCTTTGCTGGGAATTTACGCAGTGATTAATTGCGCAAAAATGTTGTCGCCGAACATTTGTTGCACCACATTCAAAAGGGCATTATGAAAGTCCAGGCATGCGCCAGTAAATCAGCGAGCGGGATTCTGGCGAGTGCAGGAAGCTTGAGTAAACATGCCAGTGGCATGTTCAGTTCCAAACTATGCGCCCGAACGGGTGCATCCTGCTCGACAAAATCGAGCAGGATTGGCTGGCCTTTTCGCCGCCCCGACCGATTGAAAGCTTCCTGTACCGCTAGAATCCCGCGCAGCGTCATTGCGTTTCGCGAGAACGCACGCTGGCTGTAAGCCAGCGTAACTACTAATGGCGGAAGTGGCGATGACCAGTGAACACCATGGCAATGCCGTGCTCATCGCAAGCCTCGATAACCTCTTCGTCACGGATGGAACCGCCGGGTTGGATAATGGCCTTGACGCCATAGCCTGCCAACGTATCAACGTTATCGCGGAACGGGAAGAACGCATCGGATGCGCATACCAGGCCTTCTGCGGGAACACCCATGCGTTCGCACGCCTCATGCGCACGTTCGCAAGCGAGCTTCGCAGAGTCAACACGGTTAGGCTGACCAGGGCCCATGCCAATCCCGGCATGATCCTTCGAAACCAAAATCGCATTAGACTTAACGCCCTTGCAAACCTTCCAGGCAAAGAGCATTTCATGCAATTCGTCTTCAGTGGGCTTCTTCTTAGTAGGCACCGTGAACTCTGAAGGATCCTCATCCACGCGATCTACCTGCTGACAAAGCATACCGCCATCAACAGAACGGAATTCAATAGCCGCAGGAGCATCTACCCCACCAGTCTCCAAAACGCGCAGGTTCTTCTTCTGCTGAAGCAGCTCAAGAGCAGCTGACTCATACGAAGGAGCAATGAGTACCTCTACGAACTGCTTGTTCCCATTGATATGCTCAACCAATTCGAGGGTGACCTCGGCATTAACAGCGATGATACCGCCAAAAGCGCTCTTCGGGTCACAAGCAAACGCCTTGTCGTAAGCCGTAGCAACATCGGCTGCGGTTGCGGAACCGCAGGGATTCTGATGCTTCAGGATCACAACAGCGGGCTCGTCAAACTCACGAGCGAGCGTCCAACATGCATCAGTGTCGAGGATGTTGTTGTAAGAGAGTTCTTTGCCATTGAGCTGCTTAGCGTTAACCAGAGAATGCGGCGTAGCAAACTCAGGAACGCGGTAGAACGCAGCGCTCTGGTGTGGGTTCTCGCCATAACGAAGACCCTGCTGCTTAACGAGGTCAACAGAAAGAGCCTCAGGGAACAGCTCGTTTACCTCGCCCAACTGGTTGCCGAGCCATGCAGCGATAGCGCCGTCGTAAGCGTTGGTAGTCTGGAACACGCGAAGAGCAAGCTGGGTACGCGTTGCGAGTGTGGTTGCACCATCGTTTGCACGCATTTCGGCGAGAATGCTTCCGTAGCTTGCAGGATCGGTAACAACGGCAACACTTGCAAAATTCTTTGCAGCAGAACGCAGCATAGAAGGGCCACCGATGTCGATGTTTTCAATACAGGTACCGAAATCGGCTCCGGACTCTACCGTTTTCTCGAATGCATAAAGGTTTACCACCACCATGTCGATCATCTCGATGCCGTGCTCAGCAGCCTGAGCCATATGCTCGGGGTTGTCGCGCTTAGCAAGAAGACCACCATGAACTGCCGGGTGAAGCGTCTTCACGCGACCATCCATCATCTCTGGGAATTGGGTTACCTCATCGATGGGGGTAACGGGAATGCCCGCCTCCGCAATAACGCGAGCCGTGCCACCTGTTGAGATGATCTGCGCACCGAACTCTCCGGACAGAGCACGAGCGAATTCCACTACACCCGTCTTGTCCGTTACCGACATAAGAACACGCTTTACCTTAGGATCTGCCACCTGGTACCGCCTTTCCGAATTGTCTGGCTATTGATATTCGTTACGTTCAGCATAGCAGCGCCAGCCAAACGCAAACCTTCGAAAGTGAAAATGCCCGCCCAGCGGGCAGTACTGTTAGTTAGCTTGAAATGTGCACCTTACGCGTTTCAGGGCAAACGTCTACCCGCCCTTCGGCAAGAAGCTGGATCACGTGAGGATACAGCTCATGCTCGGCCGAATGAATACGCTCTTCAAGAGCCTCGATGGGCTCACCTTCGCGAACCTCAACAGGCTGCTGAGCGATAATGGGGCCCTTATCGTAATCGGCATTAGCGAAATGAACCGTAACGCCAGTTACCTTCACACCAAAATTGTATGCATCCTCAATGGCATGCGCGCCTTTGAAAGAAGGAAGCAGAGCGGGATGAAGGTTCACTACCTTATCAGGGAAAGCGTCGAGGATTTCTGCGGTAACCATACGCATGTAACCGGCCATAACCACGTATTCAGCACCAGCTTCCTTCAAAGCGTCAGCAATACGCTGGTTAGCCGCCGAAGTGTCGGCATACGCCTCGCGATTCATCACCAAGACGGGAATTCCTGCCTTTTTGGCACGTTCAATGCCAAAGGCGTCAGGACGCGAAGAAACAACCAAGCTGATTTTCGCACTGAGCGTGCCTTCTTCAATATGGTCGATGAGCGATTGGAGGTTAGAGCCGCTACCGCTGATCAAAACGCCGATGTTCAACGGTTCTTGCACTTGAGCAGTCATGCCCTTCCTTTCGTTGCTAGGCAAGGCATCGATAAGACACCTTCATTTGTCGCTACCGCAATGAACGTGCCAATCGATGCCCCGAAGTTGGAAAAGAACCCTTCGACGTGCATCGACCGGCATCAACATAAAGCGCGATTGGTCGCTTGAGCCAATCGCGCATAATGATTACCTACTCTTCGGCAGACGGATTGTCGGCAAAGAGCTTTTCCTGATCAACATAGGCAACCTCGCCCGAGCCAGGAATGATACGGCCTACAACGGTAGGTGTTTCACCCTCGGCTTCCAGGATGTCCATAACCTGATCAACCTTGGAAGGATCAACAACGAGAACCATGCCCAAGCCCATATTGAAGGTCTTCAGGGCTTCGTGCTCATCGAGATGAGCCGCACGGCACACGAACGGAATAACCGGTGGCATGCTCCAGGTTCCCACATGAAGCTCTGCGTCCATGTTTTCGGGAAGCGCACGATTCAGGTTCTCAGTAATGCCGCCACCCGTAATATGGGCAAGGGAGCGAACGGCGCCAGGGAGCTGGCGCAGAACGGAGCGAACAGGCTTCGCGTAGATGCGAGTGGGCTCGAGCAGCGCGTCGAGCACGCTCTGGCCGCCCAGAGACTCCTGAGGCATACGCAGCTCATAGAGCGTCTTACCGTCGGTAACCACCTTGCGAACCAAAGAATAGCCGTTGGAGTGAATGCCGGAGGAAGCCAGGCCGATAAGCACGTCGCCCTCCTGGACCTTAGCAGGGTCGAGCATTTCAGGACGATCTACCACGCCTACGCAAAAACCGGAAAGGTCATACTCATTGGGATCCATTACGCCAGGATGCTCAGCCATTTCGCCACCGATAAGAGCAGCGCCCGACATCTGGCAGCCATCAGCAATGCCGGAAACGATTTCGGCAACCGCTTCGCTCTTAAGCTTTCCGATGGCAATGTAATCGAGGAAGAACAGGGGCTCAGCGCCTGTTGCAAGAATGTCGTTCACGCACATGGCAACCAGGTCGATGCCCACGGTGTCATGCTTGCCAGCGAGCTTAGCCAGCTGAATCTTAGTGCCAACGCCGTCGGTACCGGAAACCAAAATCGGATCGGCCATGTTCTTCGCCACGTTGATGGAGAACAAGCCGCCGAAACCGCCGATATCGCCGCGAACCTCATCGCGGTACGTGCGATGAACCGCATCCTTGATGGCGTCTACTG
>UMKZ01053236.1_pt1 | contig 10827 bp, 10 predicted proteins | sample 1966441 | NCBI WGS metagenome assembly UMKZ01 (sample SAMEA4836189, study PRJEB28245) | human gut metagenome | biome: gut microbiome; material: fecal sample | place: Denmark | collected 2008
CCTTGTGTTGCCGAATTATCTAAACTTAACGAATTAAACGACGCAATCAAGTCAATGGGTGGCGAAGTTGTAGGCATCAACACAGAAACCTTCGACGGAAATAGAAACGCTATAAAAGAAGCAAAGACTATTCTCGAAAGCCAGGGGGTTAAATACCGCAATCTTTCCATTGACTCTTCTTCAGATGCAGGTAAATACGCCTCCGATATTATGGCATTTCCTACAACAATACTGGTCGATAGAAATGGTAATATTGTAGGTGATCCGATGCTCGGCGGAATTGATAATCAAGACAACTATGATACTTTGATGAAACAGATTCAGTCTGTAATTGATGCAGACAGCACAAACAAATAATAACCGCTTTTTGTCTTTACGATATAGGAGGCTGCCGACTGACGGCATATACAAAGAAAATAGTCAGTCCAACATAGACAGCAAGAACCATCGTAATCAAAGACAGCAGTACAATGCTGACAGTGCGCAATGCCTGCTTATTACGCAGGCATTTGCAAGTCAGCACAATACCAGTGATTGCGATTACCAGCAGAAGAATGGCGGTTCCGATAAACAGTGCCGTCGCTCTTGTCCGCCATTTTGATAATGTACTCCATCATGTGGGGCGTAAGGATATAATACGCCTCCTGCTGATTTTCCGCTTTGACACAGAAGCGCTTCATGAAGCGCTCGTTTTCCATTGTAACATTGCTTTTCATATTACTTCGGTCTTTTCTCGACCTTTCGGAAACATACACCTCTTGTTTTGATTGTCTATTGCCATTATATCAATCTCTGTATTACTGTCATAATCATTCAACCAGTAAGAACCGATACGGGACGGAACAAACGGAATTTCTTCTTGTTTGCATACACTTGCAAATATATCCTTACATATGTCCTCATATGCAAATGCCACGAATTTCTCAATAAGCCTCCTTATAATAAATTAGATTATGATAAATTCATTTATATTACATATTCATTTACCAGGAAGTCAAGGTCATTCATGAGATCTGTTTATAATCCAGCTATTTTACAGAAACCTCTAAGAATCGCACAAAGTTATTCTAAGTCGCCACTGTCAAATCACTTTGATTTTCTTGAGATAGCTGACAAGATTCTGCCATACTACAAGGCATGGTATGATTCCTGCCCTGAATGTGAATATTTACTTCACACAGAAGACTGAAAGCATTTTGAGTACCGAAACTACTATGATAGCTATTTCAAGCCACTTATGGAACAACTTAATATTAATCGTACACCACATTGCTGCAGACATACATGTATATCTATGTTGGCGGGAACTGGTATTAATTAGACGATTATCAAAAAGATTGTGGGACACTCTAGTGCTATGACACTCACAGAGAAAATATATACACACTTTAATAAGTGGTTTGAATTCCTTCCGTATTAACAAGACTCTCAAACTCGGGTCTTTTCCCTGTAACATGCATAAAAGTTTGAATTCCTTCCGTATTAACAAGACTCTCAAACCAAATACTACATGGTGGCATTCTGTGTACTGTTTGAATTCCTTCCGTATTAACAAGACTCTCAAACTAATATTCTGTCTTGATGTTCCTGCCACATGTTTGAATTCCTTCCGTATTAACAAGACTCTCAAACCCTGTGTAGGTAAATTTATCATAGATAACGGTTTGAATTCCTTCCGTATTAACAAGACTCTCAAACGACTCACCGATGTAATTCTCGAACCATGATGTTTGAATTCCTTCCGTATTAACAAGACTCTCAAACTGGAGAAACGGCGCAGAGTACATCAGCTTGGTTTGAATTCCTTCCGTATTAACAAGACTCTCAAACGTAACATCAGAACAGGATAGAGATGTAAATGTTTGAATTCCTTCCGTATTAACAAGACTCTCAAACATGGAATACCTAATCTTTCACATTCACAGAGTTTGAATTCCTTCCGTATTAACAAGACTCTCAAACTGCACCCATCGGAACACTGGAACAATGTTGGTTTGAATTCCTTCCGTATTAACAAGACTCTCAAACTCCAAGCCAGCTGACCGGAACATCTCTGTAGTTTGAATTCCTTCCGTATTAACAAGACTCTCAAACTGCAAGCTCCTCCTCATGCTCATAAGATATTGTTTGAATTCCTTCCGTATTAACAAGACTCTCAAACCTCAAATCCGGTTCTCGCCGAGTCGTTATCTTCTTACGATAGAAGGTTGTTAATACACAAGGTCCAGCACACAAAGATCTTTATCTATAATAATATATCTGTCACTTTCAATGGAGTCTGATTTTACTCCTTCCAGATTAATCAGATACATCTTCGTATAAAAACAGTGTTTATAGATTTCTCTCAGATCCTCGGTACTGAAATATTGCTTCAGATTCAACACAAAAACAATATCAACATTACAGATCTGCTTCATGGTTCTCAGATAGTCTATAAACTTTTCAGTCAGATTATCATAACAGGGATCCATATGTACATTACAATATTTTATCAGACCTGCTGCCTGAAAATCAACATCATATGTCAAATTATATTCGGAAGAACTCGTAACCTTATCCATAAACTGGATAACCTTCTGATTCACAGTCGCAAATTCTTCAAAATGATCTTCCAATATTTTTTCTGAAAGATTTTTATAAAGCTGAGATAGAATCCTTTTTTCCTCACAATTAACCGTCAACGGATTATTAACCACTACCGTCCTTTTTTCCATAGACAGTTCCTTTTCAATATCCGAAAGGATGAATTCTCCTTCTTCTCCTCCTGCCTGTCTGCAAATATGATATACAACCTCTGAAAATTTTACCGGTGATTCAACAGTTATGTTCAAAACCTGATTTTCGGATAACTCCACTTCTAATCCTAATCTGGGATTCACAAGTTTCATATGATCACCACTCTTTCGTCTGTGTCGAGAATTTCGCTTTTTTTCGTTCCAACAATAAATTCCATTTTTCCAAATTGCTTCTCCGTTATCTTCAGCACCTGTACCAGTCCATCCGCAGGCTTATTTTTCCTGATATTTTCCACAATTGCTTCTGCCATTGTGGAATTTTGTGCCAGCCTACAGTACACCGATTCCTGCATCATCAGAAATCCTGTCTTTATCAGATACTTGTGAAAATCCCTGTAATCTTTTCGGTTTGCACTGGTGATAACCGGAAGATCAAAAAATACCATTACTCTCATATATCTATAACTCATTTGTCCTATAAAATTTTATCTGCGATACATCGTTATCATTTAATGCATCAAAGACACTCCTGGTATATATTTTTATCGCATTCGTCAGATATTCATTTCGGTTACCGATTGTTACTTCTTCTTTTAGTAACGAAACCATCTCATGTTTTTCTTCCTTTTCAAAAAATGGGAAGGTCATCTTTTTCACTTTCAGATCCACAAGCGGGCGAAACGGTTCCATCAGATCACAGGCCAGATTGAACTGATTAAATACATTATCATGGAAAAGCCCCAGCTGTGTGATATACCCATTGGCCACCACGCAGCGATTAAATGTTGACAACAGCAGTGAATAACCATAATTCAGCGCAGCATTCGTAACATTTTCCGCACTTCTGGTAAAATCCATACCAAATAAAGCATTAAAGTAAACTTTCGCCGCATGCCCTTCCCGATTCGTAACATCCCCAAATTCTATTTCGTTAATATACCGATAAAGCAGATCTGCTTCCTCGCATTTCCAATGCTGCAGATGCAACGCCTGTTTCCGTATTTTCTCCGCCACAATTTCTGTCCATACATGTTTTTTTATATCATCGGTCCATGCAATCTGATTCCTGACTTTTAATGAGGTATCATGCGCTCCGTAGTAACTGATGAGTTCTGACGAAGGATTTCTCTTTTCATCACAGAAAATCACTTTGATCTTTTTCTTTGTCAGTTCACATAAGAGGGCCACGGTCAGCGACACCGATGTGGATTCTATCATTACTGTTTCAATTTCCGAAAGATGAATCTTTGTCACATCATCTTTTCGGATCACCAGATATCCCATCTGGTAATCCAGCTTCGCCGCGCTGGATATGATCACCGTCCGCCAGCTCATACTTATCCCTCCCTCTTATTTTTTCAGTAAATCCATTTCTGTTTTATACATACCGGTAATCGAATAATTTACAAGTTTACATTCTTTTGCCTCTGTCATATTTCCGGATATTCGGATTCTTCCTACCTCTTTTGGTCCTCCAAGAACTTTCAATGAGAAGACTCCTCTCTGAAAGGATGTATACTGAACGATATCACATATAATCTTCACCTGTTCTTCGATATCAAGAAGCTTAAATGCTCCTTCTCCATCTGCAAGACACTTTCCTATGCTTCTTGGATGTCTTTGATAGATGGAATGCAGATGTTTTTCTGTAAGTTCTCTGTACAGTTCCAGATTACTTTCACAGGTGATTTTTTCATCCCAGTGTAAATTTGTTTTCTGTTTTTCTGATAACAAAATCGCCTTATTCATTTTTTCCAGCTTGCAAACATATTGTATATATTTATTCTTCAGGCACATTGCCGTTGCATTGGAAAATTCAATATTTTTTCTTGCATCCATTCCAATAATGTATAAGAAATATCCATTGTATTTTATGAGTGCATTCTTTTTTATCCTGGCATTTATCACTCTTGGATTTTTATATCCTTTCTGTAGCAGAAAATCAATCAAATCCTTTTCCGTTTTTATCTGAGCAGCATAATAGCTATGTATCACTTCGAAACATTTCTTTCTCTTTTTTTCCGGTCCATGTTCTATGAAGATAAAATATGAAGGATTCAGAGAAGTGTAACCGCCATATTTGCTTACGTCCTGCATTTTTTCATCATTTATTTTTAGTGGAACATAATTATCCTTCTTAGCAGAATACTTTCCAACCGGCTGAAGATTAAACAATTCTCCCCTCTGTTCAAATGCCTGTCTTGTAATGATCGGCGTATTCCTTCCCATCGTTTCCTTTACCAGACGAATCGTTCCCGGTCCCTGTTCGCTTGTTGCGATCCAGGCTTTTTCTCCATTTCTTATGATATCTTTACTGTACATTTTATAAAGATTATAATCATAGTTTCTGCCATCACGTCTTGCTTCTGTCTTTACAAAATTCATAGGATTTCTGGTGAATTTCATAAAATAAACATTTCCTACGACAATATTCAGATACGCATCCTGTGCATGGTGATAATCATTGACCAGCCTGCTTTTTAGCATCTTGTATTCTTTTCTGAAGTCAGATACATTTCTTGCCTTCGCATATACAATATCCGTTCCCGGCAGCATCGCCTTCATAAGCTCTGCGATTCCTTTTGCTCCCTGTGCAGTTTCTACTAACTGTCTTGCGATAAATCCGGCAAGCTGATCTTCTGACAGACGTTCCGTGGATGTCAGGCGATTGTATTTTTCATCATTCATAAATCCCATTTTATGAAGTGTATGCCACAGATTCCGGACTTTTTTATTCCTTCTGATCTTTTCCGGCACCGGATAATCATTCTTTTTCTCGTTCTGGTTGATTGTTTTTGACACCAGAACAAGATTATTTTCAATATTGTTGTCATTCGTCAAGCTTCTTGGATAAATATGATCGATGTCATATCTGCTATCATCAAATAGATCTTCAATATCAATGGGTTCTCCCGTATATACATCCCTTCCCATCTGCAAATAATAAAGATACAATTTTTTACTGTTTAATTTTCCGGATGCATTTGCATTTTTTATTTCTGCCGCCCAGTTTCTTTCGTCCCTGATGCTTTCATACAATTTTAACAGACGTTTTTCTCTTGAATTCTTTCTTCCCTGTTCTCCTTTTTCTTCCTCTGTTCTAGTCATCTCAATAAAGATACGTTTTGGATTATGTCCCATGATCTGCGTAATTTCTTTTAATGCCTGAACAGCCTGCCAGATCATACGTTTCACAGGTGCACTGTAATAGTACTCGTCCAGATCTTCAAATTGAAATTCCTGCAAGGTTTTTCCTAACGCTTTTCTTCTCTCTTCCAGTTCTTTTTGAAAAGTAAAATCTTCTCTATAGATCAACTCCATAAAATTCAGATTATATTCCCACATGGCCCGGATCAGAGAAATTTTCTCACCTGTACTTTTATCACATCCGCTCAGGCATAACATACTTCTAGAAAGTCTTGCCCAGTCCTTAAATTTATAACCTGAAATCCGCTTTGCCTGGTATTCTGTCATCCATCCGTCAGAAACATACTGATTCAGTTTTTTTCGGAACATCGACTTGGCATCCCCATAGATAGTTCCGTAATAAATAATTTTTTCTGCTATCTCTTGAACTGCTTCTTCTCTCAGACGTTCTCCAAAAACGCCATACATTTTTCCATAAGATGGCAGATACGCATTGATCTCTTTGTCAATACCTGAAACTTCAGATTCTTCCGTAATCAGTCCTCTGTTTATCAAATATGTGCAAATATTCTTTTTCGTAACTTTCTTTCCCAGTCTGAATCCCTGGAATACTTCCTTGTAGATATCCTGTTTTAATTCCGGTACGATTCGTTTTCCATGAATGCGTAAATTATTAATTTCATTGAGAACGCAATAGCTCTCATATAATAAAGACTGCTTTGGCAAGACTTTTTCTCCGGAAAGGTACGTACATTCCCGGATAAGATTCGTGATAAAACGTTCTGAAGTCTGTTCTATATCAATCTTCTGTTCCATATTCCAAGGTAATACCTGTCCTGATTCCTGTATCTTTGCCCATCCTGTTTTTGATCCGCTGCCTACAGGTCCGACATAGTATGGAATGTTACTGGAAAACAGCATCAGGATCCGTTCAGATACCGTATATCCACTTTCATCTTTTTCTTTCAGAAAATCGAGATGGTGTTCTGCGTTTTCAAGAATTTTCTTTAATTCTTTTCGATGTACCTGGTTTGGAATGATTCCATTTGCACCAGTAATCTGTTTGGGCAGAAAACGTTCTAATTCCATCTCTTTGCGAATAGCATCTGCATCCGCGTCATGAACCTCTTTCAGATCTTTCTTGATCCTGTCATAGAGATCTTTCTGGCTTCTTTTTTTCATATTTCTTCTGTACTTTTTCGCTTCTGCCAGAGAATCCACTGAATTCGTGGAATTGGAATACGCACAATAACTTCCCTCTTCTCCGGAGCGGAACATCCTATCATATATTTCCCGATCCAGATTTTTTCTATACACCTTTTTCAAAAGATGCAGATCTTCTTTATGTTTTTCGTACATCTGCACTCTGGCGTCTGAGAGATAATCGAATCCATTCAATACAGACTGCAGCTGACTGTAATCATAGAGTTGTTTCATATTTTCTATGATCAGATAGCGGTCTTCTCCAATCACAGCTTCGATTTCTTCTTTCTCATCTTCAAAAGCAGCCTGCTGAAATGCAATCTTAATCTTTTCATCCGCCTCGATTTCAAACATGACTCTGGCATCTGCTTCCATACCGCACAGGCATTTGATCCGTTCCATCTGTGCTTTCTCCGATTTTTTGATATCGATTTTAGATGCTATCTGATCCTTCTTAGCAGTCCTTGAAATATTCTTATCTTCCAGAATTTCTATGATTTCCTTATAGGTAACCGAGCCATATTCTGAAACACCACAGATAGCATTCATTACCAGTTCACCTACATCTTTTATCATATCTGCATTCAGATCACTGGATTCTGTATTCAAAAGAAAGTGTCCACGATGTTCGAACATGTTGATAATCGCCAGATACAGGAAGCGTGAATATCTTTCTTCGTCTTTTATTTGATCTCTTAAAAGTGCCTGCCGCAGATGAAAAATCGTAGGGTATTCTTTGTCATCGAGGTATTCTTTGTCTCCATAACCAGGATCTGCAAAAATGCTATCTTTTGTGGTCAGTCTGACATCTTTATCTTCATGATAATACTTGCTGTTATCCTGTCGAATATAAAACAGTGGATCATGTTTCAGTATATCCTCTGCAAAATATGACCGGATCAATCCGATTCTTGCCTTATGACGCTGTAACCTTCTTTTTGCGATTCGATGGGTTCTTCTGTCTAATTGGGATTTTGCAGTTTCATATTCCCTTACAAACCAAAAATCTTTTCCTTTTACTTTCAACAGATGATACTGTGTATCCGTAACAGCACCACCCAGTGATCCTGTACCCATATCTAATCCCACATAATAATCTTCTCTTTTATCAGAATTCATAAAAAAGCCTCCAAAATATATTGACATTTATAATTTCTAATGCTATGGTAATCATGTATTAACAAGACGAGTTCAAATAAGGGGAAACCCGAAACCGCCGTCTGGCGTCGCATGGTGCGGCATAAAAAAAGTCGTGTGCAACGGCTTTTTTGTTTTCTATTATTCTATCATATCTTAGTCATTTCAACCATTACTTCTATGTATTTCCATTTATTTTTATCATTTTTGTATAATATTTACACTCTATGTTGATTGCACTTCTCAGGTTACTGTTCACTCCGTACGATTCCTGTCAGAAAAGGGGGACGCTTATGAGTACATACCAAGAATTCATGGTAATTTTATGACCTTGCCCATTGTAGCGATTTTGAATTATAAAAAATAATTTGTAACTCTTACCTTTGCACCGGAGCGGATAAGCTTCATCTATCGCCCGGCTTTCCTGGGAAGTGTATTATAAACTGGCTATCCAGCATGGATAAGGTTCCCAGTGCAGCCAGTTAGGTTGTATTTATGATGTAATGAATCGTATGATACTGGAAAGTGACTGTAATAAGGTGAAATTTGATGAAATGCGCCTAGCTGAAAAACAGATGGAACGAATACCGTTATGTACTATTTAATCAATTTTGTAAGATATTCAATCAACTCCTCTTTCGGTGTGTCTTTCTTAATCAATGCAAGAGAGATATGGTTTGATATGTGGATATAAGCAAGGCGGGCAATCCGAACTCCTACAACCGCAAACCACTCTCAAAAAAGGAAATTGCGACCCTGTGGAAAATCAAAGATTCAAATGTGTATGTGACAGTTATTCTGATTTGCAAAAATGTGTCTTACACAAGACAGTATTTTTCGTGTTAGTTACCTGTCAGTTACCTGTTAGCTACCGTCATATTTTTTTGTGTTTTTGTGGTGCCTGATGGATTCATCGGAATATAAAGAAATCCCCGAAAACTCGATGTTTTCGGGGAAAATTGTTCTTTCTGATATTCGGTTTGAATTAACGTTTGCTGAACTGTGGTGCGCGACGAGCGGATTTGAGACCGTATTTCTTACGCTCTTTCATACGTGGGTCACGTGTAAGGTATCCAGCTTTCTTAAGAACTGGTCTGTACTCAGAATCTGCCTCAAGAAGTGCTCTGGCGATACCATGACGGATTGCTCCAGCCTGTCCTGTGTATCCGCCACCTTTTACGTTAACGATTACATCAAATTTGTCTGCTGTCTCTGTAGCAACTAATGGCTGACGAACAACAACTTTTAATGTCTCAAGTCCGAGATACTCATCGATATCTCTTTTATTGATTGTAATATTACCTGTTCCTGGTACAAGGTAAACTCTTGCAACTGATTTTTTTCTTCTTCCTGTTCCGTAGAATTTTGCTTTAGCCACTGTAATGTCCTCCTTTCAACCTTTCCTTAAAATGTAAGCTCAACTGGCTTCTGAGCCTGCTGCTCATGATCCGGTCCAGCATATACATGAAGCTTCTTAATCATAGATCTTCCTAAAGGTCCTTTTGGAAGCATTCCTTTAACTGCGAGTTCGATAACCTTCTCTGGTTTCTTAGCCATCATCTCTGCTAATGTAGTCTCTTTCATTCCTCCTACATACTCAGAGTGATTGTAATAAATCTTCTGGTTCATCTTCTTACCTGTTACCTTAATCTTCTCAGCGTTAACAACGATTACATAATCACCTGTGTCAACGTGTGGTGTGAACTGAGGTTTGTTCTTACCTCTTAAAACCTTAGCAACTTCTGATGCAAGGCGTCCTAATGTATATCCTGTAGCGTCAACTACATACCATTTTCTTTCAATCTTATCTGGATTAGCCATATAAGTCTTCATGGAATTCCCTCCTGTAATTCTTTAACGTTTATTTTTTTTGCTTCTCTATCGAAATCAACATGATTCCGGGGCTTTGGCCTCATGCTGTTTCTTCTTTTGCCATACTGTCATATTATATTATACTGACCCGTGTGTGTCAACCATTTTCAATACTTTTTCCGAACTTTTTCCGAACTTTTTTTGCACCCCTTTTCTCATGTTTTCAGTCTCTGATTCTATCTTTTTCTTTATTTTCTGATATTTCTTTCTATTACTTCTATATCTTTCTTTTTGCATTCATGGTATCATAGTTGGGAGGTTTTGACTCAAATCATAACTTATGATTGATAAAATGATGTTGGGGGGGGGAATTATTGATATGCAAAAGAAAATTGACCTGATAAATGGTCCTATTTTATCTTCACTTACAAAACTTGCTCTTCCTATCATGGCAACTTCGCTGATCCAGATGGCTTATAATATGATCGACATGATCTGGATCGGACGCCTGGGAAGTTCCGCCGTCGCTTCTGTCGGCGCTGCCGGCATGTATATGTGGCTTTCTAACGGACTTGTTACTTTAGCAAGAATGGGAGGTCAGGTTCACGTTGGTCATGCAGTTGGTGCAGGGCGCACAGACTTTGCAGGGCGTTATGCCGCCACTACATTTCAGATGACACTTCTTCTCGGCGTTTTGTATGGGCTGGTATGTACGATTTTTTCCAAACCTTTGATTGCTTTCTTTCATTTGGCAAGCAGATCCGTTATAAATGATGCTGTCAGCTACCTGATG
>UMKZ01007184.1_pt1 | contig 10795 bp, 11 predicted proteins | sample 1966441 | NCBI WGS metagenome assembly UMKZ01 (sample SAMEA4836189, study PRJEB28245) | human gut metagenome | biome: gut microbiome; material: fecal sample | place: Denmark | collected 2008
GCAAGGATAGCTTTCGCGTCCTCGTTGAGCGGCGTGCAGACGAGGACCTTTTCACTTCGATTCACCTTCAACTCAATGCTGGGGTTCACATCCAGCGACACCACGGACGCAACCGCGTTCACCTGCTGGTAGAACAGTCCGCCGCCGAGCAGCATCACCGCAAGGCAGGCGGCAATGAGCGATGTCCATCTTCTCTTCGTCGTTTTCTTTGTTGTCATGGGAATTACCGTTCCTTTCCGCTCTTCGCAGCGGGAGAGAACGCCGTTCACATCATCCGGCGCGGTCTTTTCGACCGCCGAGGCCAGATGGCGCTCCATTTGCTCGTTGGTCATCGGGCGTCATCTCCTTCCAGAAAGCTGTGCATCTTTTTCAATGCTCTGTGATATTTCGACAGGACGGTGGGAAGCGGCAGTTCCAGCAGTGCCGCGATCTCCCGGTGCTTCATGCCCGTGACCGCGTGAAGCAGCACAATGCGCCGCTCCTCGTCAGCAAGGTTTGCCAGCGCGCCTTGCAGCAGCGCACGCTCGTCGGCATCCAAACCGCATTCCTGCGCGGGAATGGCATCCCATTCCTCCTCGCTGAGCGCGGCATGGCGTTCTTCGCGCCGCAGGCGCATTAGACAGAGGTTGCGGCATACGGTCAGAAGCCACCCCATCGGCGAGCCGGTGGAACGGTACTGCGCTGCGCAGTCCCACACCTGCACATAGACATCCTGTGTGAGATCCTGCGCATCATGCGCATTTTTGAGGTAGGAAAGCGCTAAGCCGTACACCGCCGTGCGCGTGCGCTGATACAGCGCCGCCAAAGCGTCACGGTCACCACCGGCAATGTGGAGGAGCAACTGCTGCAGCTCGTGTCGATCCTCTGCCGGAGCGTATTCGGTTGTCATCAGCAAGCTGAGCATAGGCTTCCGTCTCCTGTCATCCATGTAATGCACGGAAAGGACGATTTATTGCACGGGATTTTTTATTTTTATGATTTTGTTTCTTTCGCCTCATCGAACTGCAACATTCTGTGATCCTCCGTCAGCACCTTCATCTGACTGATGGCAATGGCATTGAGTTTTGCCAGTCGCTCCGCTTGCGGGACTCCTTCGTTGATGAAAACCGCATTCAGGTTCTCCAGATTGGACAGGCACACGAGCTGCGATACATTGGCATAATCTCGAATGTTACCCTTGAGATCCGGATGGGCATCGCGCCACTCTTTGGCCGTCATACCAAACAGCGCCATATTCAAAACATCGGCTTCGTTGGCATAGACCAGCGAAATCTGCCGCGCAGACAGCTCTGGCGGGATCAGATTTTCCTTGATAGCGTCCGTGTGAATACGATAATTGATCTTGGCAAGGTTGCGTTTGATGTCCCAGCCGAGCCGCTTCATCTCCTCGGTCTTGAGGCGCTCAAACTCTTTGATTAAGTAGAGTTTAAACTCCACAGAGATCCAAGAGGCAAATTCAAACGCAATTTCCTTATGTGCGTAGGTCCCACCATAGCGACCAGCCTTGGAAACAATGCCGATGGCACCGGTCGCATCAACCCATTTCTGCGGCGTCATCACAAAGCTGTTCAGCCCTGCCTGACTTCTAAACGCATCGAATTCGACACGGTTAAAATTCGGATTGTAAAGCGTTTCCCACACACCAAGGAACTCGATGGTGTTTCTGTTGCGAAGCCAGTTTTGAATAATGTAGCGCGGATTATCACTATCCTTGATTTTTGCAATGTCTGTCAAGCTGAGAAAATCATCCCGCTTGAGATCCCACTGCACGTTGATTTCTGTTCCGCGAACGACAAGCTTATCCATTTTCGCCGCACCTCCTCATAGTTAATTCTCTCAGCAGCCCTTGGCAGCCCGCCAGCACATCCTGCCACGTTGCCTCGAAATCGCCCGTGTACCACGGGTCGGCAACATCGCCGGGGCGGTCGGTGTAGTCCTTCAGGAGGTGCAGCTTGCCGTCCGGATCGCCGCCGCAGATGCGCTGCATATTCCGCAGGTTCGCGCTGTCCATGCCGATCAGCAGATCGTATTCGTCGTAGTCCCGCTTCGTAAGCTGCCGCGCCGCGTGACCGCCGCAGGAAATTCCGTGCTCGGATAGCTTGCGCCGCGCCGGAGGATAGACCGGATTTCCAATTTCCTCCCGGCTGGTTGCCGCCGACTCGATGTGGAATTGTGACGCCAGCCCAGCCTTCTTGACCAAGTCCTTCATCACGAACTCGGCCATGGGGCTGCGGCAGATATTGCCGTGGCAGATGAATAAGATTTTTGTCATTGCTTATATATCCCTTCAAAAGCCTCCAAGCCTTGATATTTCAGGGCTTTTGGCGCTTCTTTCATTTTTCCTGTCATGCCGGAAACCTACGCGGATTTCCGTACCTCTACGCAGATTTTCGGGCAAATGGTGTAGTAATTGGTGTAGTGGCTGCGATTGCTTCAACCTGATTTTCTCTGCGGCTCCGGTGCGGCAAACCCTCTAAAATCAATGATCTTTGCCATCTGCTCGGCTGCGCGGTCATAGCTCGCGTGTGTGTAAACATTCAGCGTGACGCCCACATCGGAATGCCCCATGACATACTGCAAGGTCTTGATGTCCATACCAGCGTTCGCCATGTTCGTGCAGAAGGTGTGCCGGAACACATGAGGCGTGATGTGCGGCAGAGGCTTGTCCGGGTGCAGCTTTTGATACTTCTTCATTGCCCAGCGCATTTCATTCTCGATGTGCAGGGCAACCTTCGGACTGTCGTTCTTGTCCAGCAGAAGAAAACCGCTGTACCCGTCGATGATCGTTTCCGTTTTCACGCGCTTGCGGCGGGAGAGAATATTTTGCAGGCTCCGGTAAACCTCGTCCGTCATAGGAATGTAGCGGCAGCCGCACTCGGTTTTGGTTTTCTCCACATAATACTTGCCACCGCGCTCCCGGACAAGCTGATGATCCACCCGGATTTTCCGCCCGGTAAAGTCCAAATCAGCCTTTGTCAACCCGCAAAACTCGCTGACACGCATCCCGGTTCCCAGCAGCACCACAAACTCGTCGTAATACTTGCAGTAGGTCTTGTCCTCCCGGATGAAATCCATCCAAAGCGTCTGCTGTTCCTCTGTCATGGCAATGCGCTTCTGTGAATCATTGGAAACCACATCGACCAATTTGAAGTCAAAGGGATTCCGACGGATTACATCCTCATTGTACGCCATCTGGAAAGCCGGTTTGACAACGCCCCGAACGCTGGTGAGGGTGCTGTATCCCTTTCCGTCCTCGTGCAGCTTCATGATCCATTTCTGCGCGTCCGAAACCTTGATGTCCCGGATGGAACGATAACCGAAATCTTCCTTCTTCACCAGATTCAGCACGAAGTTATAGCCGACTTTGGTATTGTAACGTACGCCCTGCTTGATGCTGATATAGCGTTCCAGCAGTTGAATGACGGTAATTTTGCCTGCGGCATAATCAATGCCATCATCGAGCTGCTTCTGGATTTCCTTTTCTTTTTCCCGCAGTTCTTTCAGATCGGAGGAATACACCGTCTGCCGCTTGCCGCGAATGTCTGTATACCGATATTGATAAATCAGGTCTTTTCTCTGGCTCTCTCCTGTCCGCAGGATACGTCCCTTGTTGTCCTTTCTCTTTTCGGACATTGTCAAACTCCTTTCCGTGATGGAAAGAGCCCTGATATGACACACTTATTGTATCATATCAAGGCTCCGATTTACACCACAAATTTCAAATAGAATACGCCTGCTCGATGAACTGATCGAACAGGCGGCGTTTAATCAAGCGCTTGTTTCCCACCCAGAGGACGAATTTGCACCGGTCCTCGTTGGTGATCTCGCGCAGTTTGTTGATACCAATGCCGGAGTAAGCCGCAGCCTCCTCCAAGCTCAGATTGCTCTTTTCCCAAATTGGGATTTCCTTCATAGGCAGTTTACCCTCCATGCAAAAATAGCCAGACAGGGCGAGGCAGCAACGAAGTCCGGCAACGGACTTCCAAAAACCTCGAAACATACCCGGTCTGACGGTTGATTTACGATTATCCTTTTCTTCTATTTTTCTGTTGTTTTGGTTGTCAAAGGCAGAAAAAGCCTGACAGGACAGGGATTTCTCCGGCAACCAGCCTGACAACGGAGTGACAACAGGATTTGCAACCAGCCGTACTTTTCAAAACGGCATCTCGATCTGATCCGTGATCTCCAAAAATCCGTCCGGGATTTCTGCGGCTTGGTTGCCGCTGCCCGTTGCAGCCCTTTCACGCTCCCAGCCCTTTTGCCTGCCGTACCCGGCAAAGCTGCGGGGATTGGAGAAATACGTCCAGCCGGTCACGCACTGGTTCATAATCTCGTTGATCTCGCGGATCTCCCATTGCTTCGGCTCATCGAAGGCGTGATTGAGTGCTTCCTTGTAAAGCTGCTTGGAGCAGACGGTGTTTCCCGTATAACTGTCCAGAAACGCCTGAATCATACCGGCTTTCGTGTCCTCCGGCATGAAGTCCTTCTGATGTTCTTTGAGATAGCGCACCATTTCCGGGCTGAACGTCAGCTTCCAGCCGCCTGCCCAGTAGATGCTCATTGCCTCCGCCCACACCTGCTGCAAGTAGACTCTGGATGCGGCTTCATCCTCCAAAATGTGAACCTCTGCCTGCTCCGGACAGACCTGCACCGGCAAGAAGCGCCGGTTGCCGGATCGGTCAAGGGGCAGAAAGTCCATTGCATTTGACGTGCCGCCGAACACACATTGCCGCAAACGGTCTGCCGGGTGGGTTTCATACGGAATTTTATAGACTTCCTTCTGGCGGCTCAGAAACGACTTGATTTCCTCAATACTCTTGGCATTGGCTGTGGCAATCATCTCGGACATTTCGATGATCCAGTGACCTTGCAGTTTGCGGTACACATTTTCATCGTCCAGTTTTCGCAGATCGTCAGAAAACCACTCGTCCTTGCCTGCCAGTAGGCGAAAGAAGGTGGACTTTCCTGCGCCCTGACCACCCACCAGACAGAGCATAACCTCAAATTTGCAGCCGGGGTGAAATGCCCGGTGAATCGCACCCAACTGGAACAGTCGTAATGCCTGAAAAGTGTATTCGTCTGCTTCCGCACCGAGAAAATGGTGCAAACAATAGCGGATGCGCTCCGTGCCGTCCCATGTAAGGCTGTTCAGAAAGTCCCTGATCGGGTGATAGCTGTTCTGATGGGCGGCGAGATCGGCAGCGTCTATAATCTTCTTCTCGCTTGTCAGGTCGTAATTTTCTTCCAGATACAGCCGAATATACTTCATGTCCGTGTCGGTCATGGAGGCGCTGGGGCTTCGGTCGTAGCCGATGGGCTTCACAATGTCGGTGCGGTCGGTCAGCAGATTGTAGGCAATCGCGCCGGAGAGCAGTGGATCGTGCTGGAATACCGTCAGGCAGTTCTTGATGCTGTTGCGGACACCGCCCTTTTCGGTAGTGTCCAGCATGGCTTTGACTTCCTCAACGTTCGTCGGCGGTGTCATGCTGCCCGCCTGCATTTTGAGCTGCTGCCTCATCTGCGGCGGCAAGCTCTGCCATTCGCTGCTCAAGTTTCCTCACTTCCTCTCCATATTCGATCACAACGGATGCCCGCGCCTGTATATCCCCGCCAAGCAGCTCGTCCAGCAAATATTCAACCAGTGAGAGCTTCTGCAATGCTTCCACAAAGCGCGGATGATAACCGTCCTCCGGCGTTTGCGGGGCATAATCCTCCTTCCAGCGGCATAACAGCCGGTAATAGTCCAACAGCACACGGAAGCAGTAGCGTTCCATGTGCTGATAATTCTGTTCGTCGGTATTTTGTTGTCGCGGCTTGCTCATTTTACCCGTGCCATCCTCATACGGAATAGCAAAATCCTGTGCCAGCAAAGTTGCCGCCTCCTTGCTGCCGATACCACGAAGCCGGGAAACGAAGTCGATCACGTCCCCGCTGGCACCGCAGCCAAAGCAGTAATACCGGCGATCCAGCTTCATGCTGGGTGTTTTATCTTCATGGAACGGGCAGCGGTACATTCCGTTTCGCTCCACCCGGATGCCGTATCGCTCCGCAGCCTGCCGGGTGGTCACAGTCTGCTTGACAGCTTCAAAAATGCTCAATAGGCAATGCCCTCCTTAGTGTTCAATTTCCTGCTTTTTCTGCCGCGTCGTGGTGTTCTGGCGCTCCTGCTCATGCTGCACTTCGTAGATGTTGTAATGGATTGCCCAGAGCTTTTTCGCGTCGGCATGGAGCGGCGCAAGCTCTGTCTGAATGTCCCTATATTCCTGCTCCAACTGCTCCCGTTCCCTGCGCCATGCGGTGATGGGCAGCTTGCCATCTTTGAAATACGGTTTCAGCTTGCGTTCCGCCATGTAGAATGTCCGCAGCTCGTTATCGTGTTCCGCTTTGTATTTCTGCCGGGATTTCTCAAAACGGACGGATTTCAGCTTATCCGCAGCGGGCTTGCCGGATTTGTAGTAGTCCACCATGCGCAGCAGCTCGTCTAATTCTTTGATGCGGACTTGCTTTGCAGACGCAGAATTTTTCAACGTGTCGATTTTGTCCTGCATGGAGTGAAGCGCATTTTCCAGATCGTCCACAGTGTAAAGGTTTTTGGATTGCAGAAAGCTAAACGCCTCGACATAGCGCTGTAAATTGGCGTTCTTCGCCTTATTGCTGTACGCACCCTTGTTACGATTGACGCAATGCAGCGCCAGCAGATCGTTCAGCATGGGCGGCTGGGGCTTGGCAAGCTCGGCTTTTACGTTCTTCAGCCAGCCGATCAGCGCGGCGATTTTCTCTTTCGCCTCCCGCAGCAGCGCGTTGGTTTTCCGAATGAAGCGGTTGAGATCGCCCTTGTCGGTGCGGATGCCCTTTGCCTCCATTGCCCGGACGGTGGGACCTTCGTGCTGGGTTGGAATCTGCTCCACCCCCTGACGGGCAAAGCTGCGGTGGTCAATGCGACAGTCTAAGCCTTTTTCGGCAAACTTGGCGTTACACAGGTCAGCCCATGCCTGCCGCCATGCTTCCAGCGTTTCGGGCTTTCCCCAATCTGTCGTGGGAACGGCGTTGAACACATAATTGCCTGCCTCGTCCAGAACACGCTCGCCGTGTTCGTCCAGCACATATTCCCGCCGCTGCTTATTGCCCCACCTACCGTCCGGCTCAATGGGACGGATGGGACACATGACATGAAAATGCGGATTAGAAAAGCCGCCGTCCTCGCGGTCTGGCTGATGCACGGCAAAGTCCACCACCATGCCGCGGCTCACAAACTGCTCCAATAAAAATTGCCTTGCAAGGTCGATGTTCTCCTGCATGGAAAACTCGTTCTGCAAGGCAATGTCAAAGCTATATGCAAGCTGGGCTTTCTTTCCGCGCTCGGCTTTCTCCACGGCATTCCAGAGCGTTTCACGGTCTGCATACTCTGGCGGCGCGTGAGATGGCAGCAGGATTTCAGAACAGACCACACCGCCTTTGCGGGTATAGTCGCTGATCTCGCCGTAATACTCACTGTGCAGCTTTTCCCCGGCACGGTAGGCGGCAGCAGCCACGGCAGATTGCCCCGCGCTGCGCTTGATCTGCGTCACATGAAAATGAAACAGTGCGATGGTCAGTCACCTCCCGCGTGGTTGCCACCGGCTTCTTTGAGCAATCTTTGTGTGTCTGGCAGCGCAAAGACCTGTTCGGTAAAGGCGTAAAACGCGGTTTCACTCAAATCCTTCGTCTGCGGTGCAACGCTCTCAATGGCAGCGCCGCGAGTGATAAGCCGGTGCGCCCGCTTGCGCCGTTCTCCCTTTGCATAGTAGGCGGCGCGGTTTCCAAGACGTTGGATTTTGTGCTGCTCCTGCACAAGCTGCCGCTCGAACGTTTCTTGTTTGGCTTGCAATTTTTCAATTTCTTTTTCGTGCATGATTTCAACCTCCTGACTGCTATAAAGATAGATACAAAAAGACCGCCTACATTTTCGATAGACGGTCTAACTTACGGTATGGATTTTTCAGACTTTGCGGCGGGAACGGTCTGTGCCAGCAGACTGTTTCCGCTGCAAAGTGCGCTGGGTTAGCTGCTATGGCAGCGCAAGGGATGCACTCCCTTGTACGGAGCAACGCGACGCAAAACAGCCCGGACTTCAACCGTCCGGGCTGCCTGCCTCGCAGAGCGCACATACTCCCGTCAGGAGAGTATAGAAGTGCGCCCTTGTTACCAAGGGATTATTTGATGGAAACCTGCTCGCCATCAATAATAATGCGATCACTTAGCACATTCAGTGCAGCATCCATCGCCTCATTGATGGCTTTGCCAACACGTGTCACTCCGCACTGCGCAGCCAAAGAACGGTACAACCCGCTTTTATCGGCGGTTACATTTTGTTTCAGGATCTCAAACATTCCAGCGGCTAATTCTTCTGGCGCAATTTGTTTGATGTCACGCTCAATATCGCCCGGACCTCTGAACTGAACCTCTTTTCCGTTATCCAGATACAGGAATCCATTTCTTCGGATAATGCCGTAACGCTGGCAGCCGTACATCTGCTGTTCGTAGGCTCTCTGCACGACATTTGTGACCTTTTCACGTTCAAAATACCACACGATACGCTTCAGGAATAAATCTTCCGATAGAGGCGCCTCCACTTCCAAAATTTCCTTAACGATTGCCTTGAAATCTCTGTAATGATGTCGTCGGCAAACCTCAAAAAAATCCGCCGCCTTATACGAAGGAAATTCAAAATGTTTTTCGACTGCAACCTCTTCAAATGTTTCTGCCGGCTGACTATCTACCGACTTTACTTCTGATTTTGTTGGATTTTTGACCGCATCCGCAGCTGCCTCCAAAAGTCGAAGTTGCTCAACCGATTTGTTTCTGAACCAGTCCGTAGACCAGATACGATAGAATTTCCAACCCATGCGCTCCAAAATTTCCTGCCGCAGACGGTCACGGTCACGCGCATTTTTGGATGAGTGATATGTTGCGCCATCGCATTCAATTGCAAGTACATAGTCAGAGCTGTCCGGCAACTTCAAACCGAGGTCAATACGGAATCCAGAGCAGCCGACTTGCGTATCTACCGCAAAGCCTTTGGATCTCAGATAATCGCACACCTCAAGTTCAAAATCGGAATCGAATTGTTCAAACGGACTGGCGGAAATTACCCGTTCCAGCGCAACGCTGCCGTTCTCGGCATAATCGAGGTATTCACGAAGCAGCTTTGCACCTTCTGCGGATGTATGCTTCAAGTCAATGTCCGTATAGTGCATGGAAGAAACCAGTTGGACATTGCATTTTGCACGGGTAACGGCAACATTCAGTCTTCGTTCACCGCCGACGCGGTTCAACGGACCGAAATTATGCAGTAGGCGCCCTTGCGCATCAATACCATAGGCAATGCTGAAAATGATCGTATCGCGTTCATCACCCTGCACGGTTTCGAGATTTTTGATGAAGAAAGGCTCTTTCCCATCGTTCTTGAAGAAGTATTCCTTTTCCGGTGTGCTTTGCCGCCGCTTGGAAAGCAGTTTATCAATCAAGTCCTGCTGCGCTACGCTGAACGCAACTACACCAAGACTGCGGTTCGGGTATTTCTCAATATTCTGATAGATCAAATCAACAATAAACTCTGCTTCCTTTCGGTTGGTATGGACTTTGCGGTCAAATACGCCGTCCACGTGATAATAGTCTACACCGATTCCCGGAGCATCGACCTTAGAAGACGGGAACGTCACAAGATCGCTGTCATAAAAATTCTTGTTGGAGAAAGTAATCAGCTGCTCATATCGACTGCGGTAATGCCAGCGCAGCCGGAGCTGCTGCATGGATGTCGAACACAGATCTAAGATAGATTCAAAGTCCGTTACATCTCCGGTTTCTTCATCGTTGTCCTCCGCTTCAATGGTACTTCTTTTTCACCAGTATAGCAGGAAACCGCTTGCTCGTCGAGAGAAGAATACAGCCACGCCTGAGATTCTATGGCTTCCAGCAATTTCGCTTTCTTCCAGCCGAAGTGCAGCACGGCGCGGATGTACCACGCCCGTTCCTCGTGGCTGCCGCACCTCTCTAAAATCGCCACATTCTGCGTCCAGCCGAGGTGCATCGCCAGCCGCATGATTTCAGGAGTTTTCTCGTAGGCTGCGTAAAACGCGCGCATCCGGCGCACATTGCGGGGAGAGAAGCCATCGGCTGTGGGATAGGCGGCTTGCAGGTATTCCGACGCCGCGACAGCCGCTCCTTTTTCGCTCCTGCCGCTGACCACTCGACCAATCTCGCAGTACAATTCCATCTGTGAAAGCTGCTCAGCCATAAGTCTGTCCAGTTCGGAAAATAGGATGCTGTAATCTGTAGGCTTGCGGATGTTCATGGGCTTTCTCCTTTCTGGCGTTGTGTGCCTGTTCTGTAAAGTAGAAGCAGCGGAATGGCAATGCCATCCCGCTGCTGTTTCAATTTTAAGGGTTTGTTTCCTCCAGAGGGTTCGGTCGGTATCCGTCCATCAGAGTATCGTTCTCCATGATGAAGGGGTGTGTCGTATCCTGACCCCAAGAGGTGTCGTATTTCTCCATCAGGTAGTCGCTCAGTTCTGTGCGGTTCTGGAGTTTCACCAGACGGTACGGCTCCTGGAACGCCACCTTTTCGATGAAGTACATCGTACCGTCCTCCGCTGGCAGCAGCACACCGACATGACCAATGAACAGCGTGTTGTCTTCATCCGAGAATTTATCATGGAAGACAACCGAGATCATGCTTGCCCTGCTGTCTGCAAACACGATGCCGCGGGCTGTCCAGCCCTCCTGAAGCGCTTTTGCCTGCGCTTCGACCTCTGTGC
>UMKZ01039899.1_pt1 | contig 10719 bp, 8 predicted proteins | sample 1966441 | NCBI WGS metagenome assembly UMKZ01 (sample SAMEA4836189, study PRJEB28245) | human gut metagenome | biome: gut microbiome; material: fecal sample | place: Denmark | collected 2008
CGGATGGCCAGCACGGCACGGCCGTGGCGGCTCTTCATCATAGCGTGGATCAGGAAGCAGGTGATGACCACGCAGAGGAACACGTTGGTGAAGTTGGAGTACTTGGGGATGTTCTTCAGGCCCTTGGAGCCATAGAACAGCTTAAAGCCCAGCACATCATCGATGTTGTTCAGGGTAATGCGGATGATCTCACCAAAGCCCAGCGTCAGGATGGCCAGATAGTCGCCGGTCAGGCGCAGGGCCGGGATGCCGATGAGCACACCGAACAGACCAGCCACGATGCAGGCCAGCACCAGACCGATGGCAAAAGAGACACCGTCCGGCAGCGGGCAGAACTTGGTGAACAGGGCGCAGGTGTAGGCACCCACAGCCATGAAACCGGCATGACCCAGCGGCAGCTGCCCCAGATAGCCGGTGGCAACGTTCAGGGAGACCGCCAGGATGATATTGATGCCCACCGTCATCAGCACCTTGTTCTGGTAGGTGGACAGGATATTCCGGGTCAGGTAGGAAAGCGCCACGAACAGCAGAGCCACCAGCACCGCGTTCATCAGGTAGCGCACGGGCATTTTGATTGTTTTACGGTTCTTATTCATCTTCCTGCCCTCCTTATACCTTTTCCTGCACCTTGCGGCCGAGGAAGCCGGTGGGCTTGAACAGCAGCACGATGATCAGGATGGCAAACGTAACGGCATCCTTCCAGGCGGAAAGGCCGATGGCGGAGACAAAGCACTCGCACAGGCCGATGGCAATGCCGCCGATCATTGCGCCCGGGATAGAGCCGATGCCGCCCAGAACGGCGGCAACAAAGGCTTTCAGGCCCAGCATGGAGCCCATAGTGGGGGTAGCCTGCGGGTAGGAGCAGCAGTACAGCACCGAGCCGATACCGGCCAGCGCGGAGCCCACCGCAAAGGTAAAGGAGATGGTGCTGTTGACATTGATGCCCATCAGGCGGGCAGCGTCCATATCCTCAGAGACAGCGCGCATGGCCTTGCCCAGCTTGGTCTTCTGCACCAGAAAGGTCAGCACCAGCATGGACAGCACGGTGACCACCAGCGTGATCACGGAGGTCAGGCCCAGGGGCACACTGCCGATCATAAAGGTCTTGTTGCCGTAGTAGGAAGGGATGACCTTCGCGCCGGAACCCATCACCAGCTCAGCGGTGTACTCCAGGAAGAAGGAGACACCAATGGCTGTGATCAGCAGGGAGATGCGGGGCGCGTTGCGCAGCGGGGTGTAGGCGACCTTTTCGATCACCACGCCCAGCAGAGTGCAGGTAATAATGGTGGCGCACACGGCCGTCACCGGGCCAAGGCCCAGCTGGTTCATAACGAACCAGGACATGTATGCACCCACCATGATGACATCGCCGTGGGCAAAGTTCAGCAGCAGGATGATGCCGTACACCATGCTGTAACCCAGTGCGATCAGTGCATAGATGCTGCCAAGGGACAAGCCGTTGATCAGCTGACTAAAGAACACTGTCATTGGATGGACACTTCCTTTCTTTCTACCAAAAAAGCGGAGACAACCTGTTCCGGCGGCCTCCGCAAGGGTACATCATTCTCTGGTTCCGGCATTCAGGCCGCACACCGGTGTGCGGCGCAGAAGCGGGATCAGAACATTTCCTTCAGTTCGGGCTTGCCGTCCACGTAGGTCAGGATCGCAGTCTTCTTGACGGGATCGTGGTGCTCATCAAAGGTAAAGGTGCCGGTGATGCCCTCGATGGTGCCGGAGGCAATGGCATCGTTGACAGCCTGCTTGTACTCATCGGTACCGGCCTCCAGGCCGGCATCCTCAGCAGCCTGCACGCCGTAAACCACGGTCTTGGCGGCATCGTAGCCCAGAGGAGCAAAGCCGTTGGGGTAATCCTCGCCGTACTCGGCCTTGTAGGCATCCTCGAACTCGGGGCTGGAGCCCTTTGCGTAGTTTGCGCAGAAGTAGCTGTCCTTCAGCTGATCGGCAGTGGCATAGCCCTCCAGACCATCCCAGCCGTCGCCGCCCAGGAAGGGAACATTCAGGCCGACGCTCTCAGCCTGAGACAGGATCTGGCCCACTTCCTCGTAGTAGTTGGGGCAGAACACGGTCTCGGGGCCCTTGCCCAGGATGCTGGTCAGCTGGGTCTTGAAGTCCACGTCGCCCTCGGAGTAGCTCTCCTGATCGACGATGGTGCCACCCAGGCTCTCGAACTCGTTGACAAAGTTCTCAGCCAGACCCTCGTTGTAGTCAGCGCCCTTCTTGAAGATGACAGCTGCCTTGGTGTAGCCCAGCTTCTGGTAAGCGTAATCAGCCATCTTGATGCCCTGGAACGGGTCGGTAAAGGTGGCACGGAAGACATTCTCGTTCACGGTGTCGGTCTCGGCATCGTAAGTAACGGCCTCAGCGGTAGCGGAAGCAGTGACCATGGGCATGTTGTAATCTGCGCTCTCGGCAGCAACTGCCAGGGTGGGGGTGGTGGTAACATCGCCCACCAGAGCAGTGATGCCCTCGTCCACCATCTTGGTGAAGCAGTTGACAGCCTGCGTAGCATCACCCTGCTCATCCTCGGTCAGGATCTCGATCTGCTTGCCATTGATGCCGCCGTTGGCATTGACCTGCTTCAGGTACAGGGAAGCGCCGTTGACAACGGCCTGGCCGTAAACGGAAACGTTGCCGGTCAGGGGGCCCATCACGCCGATCTTGATGGTGTCACCGGAAGCAGCGGCAGAGCCTGCAGCGGATGCGGCAGTGGAAGAAGCGGCAGTGCTGGAAGAGGAGCCGCCGCAGGCGGTCAGGACACCGGCAGCAGCCACGACACCGGCAGCGGTCAGAAAGTTGCGGCGAGAAATCATCTTTTTCATAATACAATATCCTCCTGTTGGAAGTTTTTCGTATGATAGATGCACAAAGCAGGGCGCTTCCCTCAAAGCCGCCCTGCTTTGTGTGTGTATTCATTATAGTCTCGCCGGGCGGGTTGTGCAATTCACAAACCGTCCATACTTTTCCGGGCATTTTCCGGCATTTTATGTGAAAGCCACCAAAAAATCCATGTTGTTTTTGGTTATTTTTTCATTTTGTTCACTTTGTTTCATCGTGAAATGAAGGGCTTTCACCCATGTCAAAAAAGTTACAGCGTCGTTTTTTCTTCTGCCTGCCGATAAATAGAGGTACGATAAAACACCATGGAGAGCACGGTGCCCACAAACCAGCCCACAGGCCAGGACAGCCAGATGCCGTTCACGCCCAGCCAGCGAGAAAACAGCATGGCCAGCACCACGCGCAGGAACAGGTCGGAAAGGGTGGTCGCCATAAAGCGGCCCATCATGCCGCAGCCGCGCATCAGGCCGTCTGAGGTCAGCTTGAAGGCCAGCAGCAGGTAGAAGGGAGCGATCGTCTGCAGGAAGGTCAGGCCGGTGTTGATGGCCTCACCCGTGGGGCTGTTCATAAAGAGCATGAGCAGCTGGCGGCCTGCCAGCAGGTACAGGGCCGTGAAGCAGAGGCAGATGCTGCCCAGCAGTCTGACACCGGCCCCAAAACCCGCCTTGACACGCTCGTTCTTCCCTGCGCCCAGATTCTGGGAGGCGTAGTTGGAAATGCCGCTGCCCAGCGTGGTCAGGGAGGAGATGAGCACATTGTTCAGCTTGGTGGCCGCGGCAAAGCCCGCGATCACGCTGGCACCGAAGGAGTTGACCACGCTCTGGATGATGATATTGCCCACTGAGACAAAGCTCTGCTGCAAAATGCTGGGAATGGCCACCACTGCAATCTGGCCCAGCATCTTCCAGGAGAACCAGACCCGCTCCCCCTCACTCGGGACAGCACGCACCCGCCGGGCCACCACCCACAGGGAGAGCACGCAGCTCACCCCCTGGCACAGAAAGGTCGCCCAGGCCACACCGGCAACCCCCAGATCAAAGGCAGCCACGAACAGCACATCCACCGCGATGTTTGCGGTAGAGGAACCCGCCAGAAACAGGAACGGGGTGCGGCTGTCGCCCAGCGCCGTAAAAATGCCCGTTGCCACATTGTAAAGGAACAGGAAGGGCAGGCCCAGGGTGTAGATATCCAGATACTCTGCCGAGTCGGCCATCAGCTCCGCCGGGGTGCGGATGAGCACCAGCAGGCTCCGGCAGCCCAGCAGGCCCACCGCCATCAGGGCACCGCAGAGCACCACCGTGCCGATGAGCGCCGTGGAGACGGCGGTTTTCATAGTGTTGTAGTCCTTTGCGCCGAAGTACCGGGAAACGATGACAGAGCCGCCGATGTTGCAGCCGAATGAGAACGCCAGAAAGATCAGGGTGATCTCGTAGCTGTTGCCCACAGCGGCCAGAGCGTTTTCACCGATCAGCTTGCCCGCCACAAGGCTGTCGGCAATGTTGTAGAGCTGCTGGAACAGGATGCTGCCGAACATGGGCAGGCAGAACTGCCACAGCACCTTGGACGGGGAGCCCACGGTCAGGTCTTTGTTCATGTAAAAAAAAAAACCTCCTCAGTCTTTGGTTCTCTCTTGTCTATCTATCATTTTACCGTCCCCTCTTCGGAATGTAAACTCACAAATCCACACACTCCCCCATCCTTTTCCCGCTTTCTGCCGGATACGCACCCGCCCTGGCGGGCATCCTATCAATGTTTACAGCGGCAAACATCCGCAGACCCTCTTGCGCAAGGGTGCGGGACGTGGTAGGATAAAGGCAGTTAGTTAGTTCTGACTATCTATATAATATCTCATCGAAGATCGGGAGGTTACTGTGATGAACTATCTGGAAATTGAATCTGTGATCGGCCGCGAGATCCTGGACTCCCGCGGAAATCCTACCGTTGAGGCCGAGATCACTCTGGCCGACGGCACGGTTGCCCGCGGCTGTGCCCCCTCCGGCGCTTCCACCGGCGAGTTCGAGGCTCTGGAGCTGCGCGACGGCGACAAGGGCCGCTATCTGGGCAAGGGCGTGACCAAGGCTGTGGAGAACATCAACACTGTCATCGCTGACGCGGTGGTGGGCATGGATGCCTCCGACATCTACGCCATTGATGCCGCCATGCTCCGGGCCGACGGCACCAAGGACAAATCCAATCTGGGCGCAAACGCCATTCTGGCGGTCTCCATTGCCGCCTGCCGCGCTGCCGCTGCTTCTCTGGAAATGCCCCTGTACCGCTTTCTGGGCGGCGTGAACGGCAACCGCCTGCCCGTGCCCATGATGAACATCCTGAACGGCGGCGCACACGCCGCCAACACCGTGGACACGCAGGAGTTTATGATCATGCCCGTGGGTGCGCCCAGCTTCAAGGAAGCCCTGCGCTGGTGCGCCGAGGTGTTCCACGCTCTGGCCTCCATCCTGAAGGCCAGGGGCCTGGCCACCTCCGTGGGCGACGAGGGCGGCTTTGCCCCCAACCTGTCCAGCGACGAGGAGACCATCGAGACCATTCTGGCCGCCATCGAGAAGGCCGGTTATCAACCCGGCAGGGACTTCATGCTGGCCATGGATGCCGCCTCCTCCGAGTGGAAGAGCCCCAAGGGTAAGGGCTTTTACAAGCTGCCCAAGGCCGGCACCGAGTACACTTCCAGTGAGCTGATCGCACACTGGAAGAGCCTGGTGGAAAAGTATCCCATCATCTCCATTGAAGATGGCTTGGATGAAGAGGACTGGGAAGGCTGGCAGGAGATGACCCGGGAACTGGGCGGTAAGGTCCAGCTGGTGGGCGACGACCTGTTCGTTACCAACACTGAGCGTCTGGCCAAGGGCATCCAGCTGGGTGCAGGCAACGCCATCCTGATCAAGCTGAACCAGATTGGTTCTGTTTCCGAGACGCTGGAGGCCATCAAGATGGCCCACAAGGCCGGCTACACCGCCATCAGCTCTCACCGCTCCGGCGAGACCGAGGACACCACCATTGCTGATCTGGCCGTTGCCCTGAACACCTGCCAGATCAAGACCGGTGCCCCCAGCCGCACCGAGCGCGTTGCCAAGTACAACCAGCTGCTCCGCATTGAGGAGGATCTGGGTGCAAGCGCCGTTTACCCCGGCATGGCCGCCTTCAACGTAAAACGCTGATTTCCTCAGCTGCAACCCGCTTTCTTTCCTGTTTCCGCGCAGAATAAAAGGGAGCGTCCCATGGTTTTCCACCGTGGGACGCTCCCTTTGTTCAATCCAGATGGATCTGCCGTTTGGCTGTCTGCAGCGCCCTGCGCAGGGAGCGGTAGAGCAGCAGCATGATAACAAAATTTCCCACGCCGTGCATGGCATCGTAGGAAAGGCCGCTGAGCCACCAGCTCAGGGCAAAGGCCGGAGTTTTTGCCACCAGATACACCGCCGCACACAGGCCGCCGAAGCACAGGCCGTAGATGCCGCTGAACACCGCCCAGCCAAGGGCATTGTCCATCCGGCGCAGCAGCCATGCCAGCAGGGCCAGCAGATACCAGACATACAGGTACATGGCCCACCACAGCCCAAAGCCGTACAGCACACCCTGCAGCAGGATGAACACCGTAACAGCCCCCGGCGTTTCCCGGGGCAGCTCCAGTGCAAACAGGATGACGAGCAGCGTCACCGGTTCAATGTTGGGCAGACCGCTCATGGCCTGCTTGCTCACCACCAGCAGCGCACCCATCAGGCCGCTGAGCACCAGCCGCAGCACCCGGATGTGCACAGTCTCCTTACTTCGTATAGGTAAAGGCATAGCTGTCGCCATCGTGCAGCGCAATGTCTGCCACGCCCACGGTGGTCATCTCGCCGGTGGCATCGGTCAGGCACCACCATGCCTGGTCCTTATCCCAGTCGGCAGTCTCGCCGTTGACGGTGGTCACAAAGCCTGCCGCAGCCTCCTCTTCGCTGATGAGCCCGGCTTCCACCAGAGCATCACTCAGCTTCTCGCCATCGGTCACTTCCAGCGTAAAGGTCTGGCTCTCGCCATCCGCGCCGGTCACGGTAAACTCTGCCTTGACCTTGGCATCCTCAGCCTGCCCGGAAGCAGCCTCAGAGGAAGCGGCTTCACTGGAAGCTGCCACAGAGGACACAGCCTCAGAAGAGGCGGCACTGGATACCGTGCTGGAAGCTGCACCGCAGCCTGCCAGCAGCCCGGCAGCCAGAGCGGCACTGATCAAAACGGCCAGAAATTTATGCATGGTTTTCATAGAAAAAGAACTCCTTCGTTTGTTTTCCGCGCGCCCTGCGCGCAGGGTCTATCATATCATGGGTGCACCCAAAAATCAAGGCACAGCGCAGTTGCGATGATGCACCAGCGCTGTGCCGTTGTCAGATCATTACTTTTCCAAAAACGCCTTCTGGTAGCTTGCAAAGGCACCAATCTGGTTGGCCTCGCTCAGGAACCGGCAGGGCACGATCTCCGGGCGGGGCAGGCTGCGGGCCTGCGCTTCGCTGAAGGGATGGCCCCGCAGGATGTACTCCTCATACACCTCGTTCAGGGTCTCCACAAGGATGGGCTGCTTGCTGATGCCGCCGCCGATGGCCACTTTTTCCAGATCCAGCAAAACGTTCAGGTTGTAGATCTGCACGGCAACGGCCCGGCAGAAGCTGCGCAGGGTCTCGTTGGCCTCGGTCTCCCCAGCGTGGACCGCCTCAAAGAAGATGCGTCCATCCATGGGTGCATCGGCGGGCAGGCCCTTGCGGGCGCGGTAGCCGCTCAACAGGCCGCTGGTACTGCACTGGCAGGCAACGCTCTTTGTGGGGTCGCTCCAGGCATCGGCGTTGGTGTTCATAAAGCTGTACTCGCCTGCCGTGCAGTCCCGGCCGCGCACCAGCTTCCCATCAATGATCAGGCCGCCGCCCACACCGGTGCCGATGATGAACACTGCTGCGTTCCTGCAGCCCTTCAGCACACCCCGCTCCAGCTCTGCAATGGCGGCCGCTTTGCCGTCATTCTCGATCCAGACACGGCAGCCGCAGGCCTCGGCCAGCCGGGGGCCGACAGGCGTGCCCACATTGTAGGCCAGCGAGGGTGCTCCGCCGCCCCTGACCACACCCTGCTCGGCATCGATAAAGCCTGGCAGGCTCAGGGCAATGCCGTCCACCTCGTCCTTGTGGGGCAGGTAGATCTCCCGCAGGGTGTTCAGGAAGTGTTCCTGCGAATCCGCCGGGGTGGGCGTGCTGCCCGTATCGGTCCGGTTCAGCTGCTCATCCATCACAGAATACTTGATCCCGGTTCCGCCCACATCAAAAACCATTACTTTCATGTACAGACCCTCCTGCGCTTTTTTTCTATTATTGCAAATCGCTCTCCAAATGTAAAGAGCCATGCGCTCCGCCATGCCGGAAAACAAAAAAAATCCCGCGCTGCGGCAAAGCAAAACGCAGCGCGGGAACGAAGATAGCTTAATTCAGGATCGTGTCAGCGCTCAGCGGGCGACAACATACTTGTGCAGGGTCTTGCGGACTGCGCCGTTGCCAGCGTACAGCTCCTTGACCATGCCCTCGATCTGCTCACCCAGGCCGACCTCGTACAGGTCAACACCGAACACATCGGCACGGCTGTACAGTTTCTTCAGGCAGCTGAAGTCCTGCTCGCCTTCCTTGACTTCCAGAGGAGCCACGATGGCCTGCAGCTCAGCCAGCATCGGATCGGGAGAGATCTCGAAGGCCTTGCCGTTGTCATCAATGCCCTTCAGGTAGCGGGCATAACCTGCCAGCACCAGGGGGATCAGCACCAGGTTGGACTTGTCCAGACCGCGTGCCTGATATGCCTTGATGGTCTCGCCGAAGCGGATGGCCAGCTTCTGAGAGGTATCGGTAGCGATACGCTGGGGAGCATCGGGCATGAAGGGGTTGGGCAGGCGGCGGTTGATGACAGCGCCGATGAACTCGTAGGGGTTCAGGACACCGGGATCAACGACCACGGGCATTGCCTCGATATAACCGATCTTCTGGATGAAGGAACGCAGATCCTCGTCGGCCATCTCGGCGCTGATGAGGGTGTAACCCAGCATGCAGCCGTAGATGGACATTGCGGTGTGCAGGGGGTTCAGGCAGGTGCACACCTTCATCTTCTCGATCTTGTCAACGGTCTCGCGGTCGCAGTACAGCACACCGCCCAGCTCCAGCGGAGGACGGCCATTGGTGTAGTGATCCTCGATGCACAGGTACTGGGTCTCCTCTGCGTTGACAAAGGGAGCAGTAAAGGTGTGCTTCTCGGTCACGATGGTGTAGTTGTCCTCAAAGCCGTCCTTTGCCAGCATCTCCTGCACCTTTGCGTCCGGGCGCGGGGTGATCTTATCGATCATGCTCCACGGGAAGGTGATCTTGGTCTCGTCCTGCACATAAGCCAGGAACTCTGCGGGCACCAGACCCTGCTCCACCCACTTGGAAGCATATGCGTGGACAGCGCTCTTGACCTTGTCGCCGTTGTGAGAGCAGTTATCCATGCTCTGCACGGTCAGGGGCAGCTTGCCGGCCTTGAAGCGCTCGTACAGCAGAGCGGTGACCTTGCCCATGGCCAGAACGGGGGTCAGGCCGCGCTCCAGGTCAGCAGGAGCAACGCCGTAGCCCTTCTCGGTGATGGTGAAGGAGATCATCTGCAGGCTGGGGTTCTGGAAGATCTCGACCAGACGAGCCCAATCCTCGCCGAAGGAGTAATCAGCCTTCAGGCTCTCAGTCACGGAAGCAATGACCTTCTTCTCGATGTCGCCGGTGGACTTCAGGCAGACCAGCAGGCTCAGGTTATCATAGGGCTGATAAGCCTTGTCGATGATCTCGTAGTCAAAGCTCTCAGCAACAATGACACCGCGGTCATACTTGCCGCTGTTCAGGGCCTCGTTCAGGATGGCAGCGGGGAAGGCACGGAAGATATTGCCTGCGCCGAAGTGCACCCAGGTGGGCTCTGCGTGGGTCTTGGCCTTGACAGCCTCTACGTCAAACTTGGGCAGCTCGTAGCCCTTTTCTGCCCACTCGGCGGACAGATTGCCGTTCTTGATATCAGACAGCTTCATAATAGTACTCAGCCTTTCTTTTTCTCTTCATCCAGACGGTCCAGCAGGTCCCAGACACCCAGCATGTACTGGATACCCAGAGCACGGTCATACTTGCCGTAACCGGGGCGGCAGTTGCCGGGGCCTTCCTCCCACAGCTGACGGCCGTGGTCGGGGCGGATGTAGCCCTCAAAGCCGCAGTCATGGTAAGCGCGCAGGATCTCGATGATGCCGGTCTCGCCGCAGCAGTCGCGGTGAGCAGCCTCGGAGAAGTCGCCATTGGGGAAGTGGTGGATATTGCGGATGTGAGCAAATGCAATGCGGTCGCAGTGCTTGCGGACGATCTCGGAAACATTGTTGTTGGGGTTTGCGTTCAGGCTGCCGGAGCACAGGGTCAGGCAGTTGTACTCGTCGTCCACCATGCTCAGGAAGCGGTCAATGCTCTCAGCATCCACCAGCAGGCGGGGCAGGCCAAAGATATCCCAAGGGGGATCGTCCATGTGGATGGCCATCTTGATGTCGCACTCGCGGCAGGTGGGCATCAGAGCTTCCAGGAAGTACTTCAGGTTCTCCCACAGCTTTTCCTTGGTGACAGGGGCATAGGCCTTGAACAGCTCGTCCAGCTTTGCCATGCGCTCAGGCTCCCAGCCGGGGAAGGTCATGTTGTACTTCTCGGTGAAGCCCAGGATGTAGTCGGCCATGGCCTTGTAATCGTCCTGGATCATGTCCTTCTGGTAGAACAGAGCAGTGGAGCCGTCGCCGACAGGGTGGAACAGGTCGGTACGGGTCCAGTCAAAGATGGGCATGAAGTTGTAGCAGATGAC
>UMKZ01007241.1_pt1 | contig 10673 bp, 10 predicted proteins | sample 1966441 | NCBI WGS metagenome assembly UMKZ01 (sample SAMEA4836189, study PRJEB28245) | human gut metagenome | biome: gut microbiome; material: fecal sample | place: Denmark | collected 2008
AAATCCCACTAAACCCTATAGGTTGCGGATTTGAGGAATAAGACTCTCTTTTCCTCCTTTTTTTACTAAAATGCGAGGTTTTACATGAATTCTTCTGTGGATATTCATAAAATTAGTTAAACTCTAAGGGGGAGCGCTTCATATTTGCGAAGAAATCGTTAACTTTGCAACCAAATGAAAATAAATAAGGTAGTAGATGCCCTTGAACAGTACGCGCCTCTGCCCTTGCAGGAAGGATATGATAATGCCGGCCTGCAAGTTGGATTGACAGAGACGGTGGAAGTATCAGGGGCATTATTGTGTCTTGACGTTACTGAGCAAGTGGTGGAAGAAGCGATAGAAAAGGGGTGCAACCTCATCGTTAGTCACCATCCGCTGATATTTCGCAAACTGGCAAGAATATCAGACGAGAACTATGTGCAGCGCACTGTGCGTAAAGCCATCAAGAACGACATTGCCATCGTGAGCATGCATACCAATATGGATGCGGCTACGGGTGGAGTCAACTTTAAGATAGCAGAGAAATTGGGGCTGAAGAACCTGAAGTTCTTTGCAGGCGAGAAAGAAGTGGATGGCGTGAAAGGTGGCGAAGGCGTGATAGGCGAAGTGCCCGAAACAGAAGGGTGGGCTGCCGATGACCTGGTGCTCTTGCTGCGCGACAAGTTCGCAGTAGAGAGTGTGCAATGTAATCAGTTGCTTCGTCGTCCTATCAGGCGCGTGGCTCTCTGCGGTGGTGCAGGCTCGTTTCTTCTTGACGCTGCCATACAGGCTGGTGCTGATGCCTTTATCACAGGCGAAATGCACTATCATGAGTACTTCGGTCATGAGCAGGAGATTCAGATCTGCGTCATTGGTCATTACCAGAGCGAGCAGTACACCAGCGAAATCTTCAAGAGTATCATCGAGGAGAAATGTCCGGGAGTAAAGTGCTTGATCTCTGAAATCAACACCAACCCGATCATTTATCTTTAGAAAGTTGAACAACAATACGGACTCAGTCTATAGAAGTTACAGGAAAGCAATATACATTAAACACATATAATTTATAATATAATGGCAAAGAAAGATCCTACAGATTTGACAGTAGAAGAGAAATTGAAAACCCTCTTCCAGCTGCAGACTACCTTGTCGGGTATCGACGAGAACCGCGCATTGAGAGGCGAGCTTCCTCTCGAAGTTCAGGACTTGGAAGACGAGATTGCTGGTCTTAACACTCGTATCGAGAAGATACAGCACGAGATTGAGCAGTTCCAGAAGGCTGTAAGCCAGAAGAACGGCGAGATCCAGGAGGCACAGGAAAGCTTGAAGCGCTATCAGTCACAGCTCGACACAGTAAGCAACAACCGTGAATATGATACTTTGAGCAAGGAAATCGAGTTCCAGCAGTTGGAAATCGAACTTTGTGAGAAGAAGATTCGTGAGGGTCAGCAGAAGATTCAGGAGAGACAGGCTGACTTGGCTTACACACAAGAGCAGAAGGCCGACCGCGAGAAGGGTTTGGTAGAGAAGCGTTCTGAGCTCGATGACATCATGTCGGAGACACGTGATGAGGAAGAGCGTCTGAAGGAGAAGGCGCTCGACTTGGAGAAGAAGATCGAACCTCGTCTGCTTGCCAGCTTCAAGCGTATCCGCAAGGGTGCCCGCAACGGTCTGGGTATCGTATATGTACAGCGTGATGCCTGTGGTGGTTGCTTCAACAAGATTCCTCCTCAGCGCCAGCTTGACATCAAGATGCACAAGAAGATCATTCCTTGTGAGTATTGTGGCCGTATTCTCATCGACCCAGAGTTGGCTGGTATTAAGATCAGCGCTCCAGAAGAGGAGAAGCCAAAGCGCAAGCGTTCTATTCGCAAGAAGAAGACCGAGGATGCTGATTAATATAGCAAACTAAGAATAAGGGTGTTTCGTCCTGCCATTCATTAAGCATGGCTGATGAAACACCCTTTATTCATGCAACAATATCGCTGTCTTCTGTATTTCATAACTAATTGAAACAATTTGTATAGTATTAAAACAACTCATGACTTTATGGGTGATGGATAGATACTCTTTTACTTTTGAATGTTAAAGTAAAGAACTTTACTCAAAATAATTGCTATTTACAATAATTTTTGTACTTTTGCAACGAAATGGGTAGCAAAATCCACATCTTGCTAAGTGTGGCACAGCCTTTGCTATGCATTATTCATCATCAATACAAACGAATATGACAAAGAAAGAAGAAGACTTTAACTATAAGATAGACTTAGACCTCATGCGTCAGGGCGCAGAGACCCTGCGCAACGATGACGGATTCTCTTTCCCCGATGAAGACGAGGACGGTCTCTTCGCCGACAACGACGATGACGATGATGTTCGTGACAACGCAAGCAAGAACACTTCCTCAGCCAATCGACGTCAGGTAAATACCAAGAAGAAGTCAAAGACCCCCATCATCGACCATTTCAGTAACGACCTAACCCAGGCAGCTTCCGAAGGTAAGCTCGACCCTGTAGTGGGACGCAGCAAGGAGATAGAGCGCGTGATCGAGATCTTGGGACGACGCAAGAAGAACAACCCTATATTAATAGGTGAGCCTGGTGTGGGCAAGAGCGCCATCGTGGAAGGACTGGCACAGCTCATTGACAAACAACAGGTGTCCGGATTGCTCTTCAACAAACGCGTAGTAGAGCTCGATATGACTGCCATGGTGGCAGGAACCAAGTTTCGTGGGCAGTTCGAAGACCGTATCAAGGGGCTCATCCGTGAGTTGGAGGAATCGCCCGACATCATCGTCTTCATCGACGAGATCCACACCATTGTGGGAGCAGGGAATGCGCAGGGAAGCATGGATGCAGCCAACATTCTGAAACCAGCCTTGGCAAGAGGCGTAATACAGTGTATCGGCGCCACTACCCTCAATGAATACCGCAACTCGATAGAGAAGGACGGTGCCTTGGAGCGCCGTTTCCAGAAAGTCATAGTAGAACCTACCACTGCTGAGGAAACACTCCAGATACTCAACAATGTGAAGGAACGCTACGAGGAGCACCATCATGTCGTCTACAGCGATGATGCCCTGCAGGCTTGCGTCAAATTGGCAGACCGCTACGTCACCGACCGTTTCTTCCCCGACAAAGCTATCGACATCATCGACGAGGTAGGTTCACACATTCATCACAGCCATTCCTCTGTTCCACAACCCATCCTCGACCTGCAGGAAGATATTGTGAAGGTGAAGGGATGCAAGCAGAAAGCAGTTGCGAACCAGAATTTTGAATTGGCAGCCAGCTACCGCGACCAACAGGCACAGATGGAGAATCGTCTGGAGAGCATGAAGCTGATGTGGGAACGTGGCGAAGGCGAGGAGGTCCTGCCTGTAGACGAAATCGACGTGGCGCAGGTGGTGAGCCGCATGACGGGCGTACCCGTTGAACGCATGGAGGAAGCAGAGAGCAGTCGTCTGCGCAAGATGGGCGCCACCCTCAAGAGTGCTGTCATCGCCCAGGACAAGGCCATCGACACTATGGTGAAAGCCATCCAGCGCAACCGTGTTGGGCTGAAAGAACCCAACCATCCCATTGGGGCCTTTATGTTCCTGGGACCTACTGGTGTGGGAAAAACTTATCTCGCCAAGAAGTTGGCAGAACAGATGTTTGGCTCTGCCGACGCCCTGATTCGCGTTGATATGAGCGAGTACTCTGAGAGTTTCAATACCTCTCGTCTTGTAGGTGCGCCTCCGGGATACGTAGGCTATGAGGAGGGCGGACAGCTCACCGAAAAGGTAAGACGCAAACCCTATTCTATCGTGCTGCTCGACGAGATAGAGAAGGCCAACGACAAGGTGTTCAACCTCCTGTTGCAGGTCTTGGACGAAGGCAGACTCACTGATGGCAACGGCCGTCTCATCGACTTCCGCAACACAGTCATCATCATGACCTCCAATGCGGGAACGCGCCAACTCAAGGAGTTTGGCCGTGGCGTGGGTTTCAATGCGGGCAGTGCTCATGGCAACCTGCTCGACGAAAAGGACAAAGAGTATGCACGCAGCATTATACAGAAGAGCCTGAGCAAGCAGTTCTCGCCTGAGTTCCTGAATCGTCTCGACGAGATCATCACCTTCGACCAGTTGGGCCTCGATGCCATCAAGCAGATCATCGATATTGAACTGAAGTCGCTCTTCAAGCGTGTGGAGGACATGGGATACCACATCCGCATCACTGACAAAGCGAAGGAGTTTGTGGCCGTCAAGGGTTACGACGTGCAGTTTGGCGCCCGTCCTTTGAAGCGTGCCATCCAAACCTACATCGAAGATGGCGTTTGTGAACTGTTGCTGGGCGATTCGCTGACTGCGGGTGAAACTATCGTCATTGGCAAGAACCCCAACAAGGATGAGTTGACCTTCAATCCACAAAGTTAATATAGGTTAATGCGCAAAAACAATTTCATCGGTTGAAATTATTTCATTACCTTTGCAGTTGTTTTAAAAAAGCAAGCCATGATGGCTCAGTTGGTAGAGCAACGCATTCGTAATGCGTGGGTCGCGGGTTCGAGTCCCGCTCGTGGCTCATTTCTGTTGTGCGAGATTAGCACATCGGTAGTGCACAGGCTTCCCAAGCCCGTGAGGCGGGTTCGACTCCCGTATCTCGCTCAAAGAATAAGGTGTTAGAAATAGAGAAGCCCTGGCTCACGGCAAGGGTTGACAAGGTGGAGTTACCGACAGGAGCTGTCATTGACGAGTATTATGTGTTGGAATACCCCGACTGGGTGAACACAATAGCCATCACGAAGGAAGGTAAGTTTGTTTTTGTGCGCCAGTACCGTTATGCCTTGGGCAAGACGGTGAACGAGTTGTGTGCGGGCGTTATTGAGAAAGGTGAGGAGCCTATGGCTGCTGCCAGAAGAGAGTTGATGGAGGAGACAGGATTTGGTGGTGGCAACTGGCAGGAATGGATGACTATTTCCGCCAACCCAAGCACGCATACCAATCTGACTCACTGCTTCTTGGCGACAGACGTTGAACTGTTGAGTGAACAGCACTTAGATGAGGGTGAGGATGTGCAGGTGCGCATCTTTACACGCCAGGAAGTGGAAGATATGTTGCAGAAAGGCGAGGTTTGGCAGAGTTTGATGGCAGCCCCTTTGTGGAAGTATTTTGCCCTTAATCAATAAGGCTGTTGAGAAGTTATGTTTATAGTCATTCTGTTTATCTTTTTGGGAATCCTGTCGGGAGTTCTCTGTCGCAAGCTGTCGACAGGAGCACGCATCTTACTCACCGATGTGGCTGCGCGATGGCAGGGCAGAATCGTCACCTGGCTCATCTGGCTGTTGCTCTTCCTGTTGGGCATTGAGGTGGGAAGCAACGAGATGATTGTGCGCTCTCTGCCCACGCTTGGTGTAGAGGCGTTGTTACTCTCTTCGGCTGCCACCTTGGGCTGTTGTGTCTTAGCCTGGATGCTTTGGAGAGTTTCGAAGAACAATACCGTGCAGGAGAATGCGAAGAAAGAAACTTCTGCCGAGAAAGAAGGGAATCCTGCCGAGAAAGAAGGCTTGCAAGGATCTTCTCTCATCCGTGGGCTGAAGGTGATGAAGGGAAGTCTCATTGTGGTGGGATTCTTCGTCATAGGCTTACTGGGCGGAATAGAGAAGATGGTGCCTTCATGGCTTCTTGATGGAGACGTGAGTTTTGTGGCACTCTGTGGCTTGCTGCTCTTCGTGGGATTGGGCATCGGACTGAATCCAGAAATGAAGAAGGAGGTTCGTTCGTTGAGTCCTCGCATGGCATTGTTGCCTGTTGTCACGATAATAGGCTCGTGGTTTGGAGCGTTGCTGATATGGACAGTTCTTCACCGCACCCTGTCCGACTGCATGGCGATAAACAGTGGCTTCGCCTATTATTCGCTGTCGAGTATCTTCATCACCGAATATCGTGGTGCCGAATTGGGAACCATAGCCCTCTTGGCTAACATCATACGCGAGATGCTTACCCTGTTGGGTGCTCCGCTGATGGCCCGTTGGTTTGGTCCGCTGGCACCTATTTCTGCAGGAGGAGCCACCACGATGGACACCACCTTGCCCATTCTCTCGCAGACCGTGGGTCAGCGCTATATAGCTCTGAGCATCTATCATGGTTTTGTGGTCGACTTCACCGTGCCCTTCCTCGTCAGCTGGTGGTGTATGGTTTAATTTAAAAGTACTTGCGTAAATGGGAAAATTAAAGAAGTTAAGAAAGAACAATTTATATATGAAACATGATAAAAGCAGCATTATTTGATCTCGACGGAGTGGTGCTCGATACAGAGACCCAGTACTCCGTATTCTGGGGAATGATAGGTAAGGAATATCATCCAGAGTTGCCCGACTTCGCCCTTCGCATCAAGGGACAGACGCTGGTGCAAATCTACGATAAATATTTTTCCGATGATGCCGTCTTCGCCCATGTGGAAGACTATCAGGGCGTAGAAGCAGAGCAAGTCCGTATTACCCGCAGGCTCGATGAGTTTGAACTGCACATGAAGTACGACTATATCGTGGGCTTCGAAGCCTTTGTTGCCGATCTGCGAGTGCATGGCGTGAAATGTGCCGTGGTGACCAGCAGCAACATGGCAAAGATGCGCAGCGTGTACGAGCAGCATCCAGAGTTGGAGTCTTACTTCGATCGTGTGCTTACCAGCGAGGACTTTGCCCACAGCAAGCCTGATCCCGACTGTTACCTCAAGGGTGCTGCCTGCTTTGGTGCGAAACCAGAGGAGTGCGTAGGACTGGAAGACAGTTTCAACGGACTGCGTGCCGTGAGGGCATCGGGCGCATTCACCCTTGGACTTGCCACCACCAATTCGCATGAAGCCATCGCTCCATTTTCCGATTATGTGATCAATGATTATCAGGACTTTGGCTATGAAGACCTGTGCAAGGTGGTAGACGAGAGGGGCAAAAAGTGAAAAAAAAGGCTTTTTTCTTTGTAGTGTGCCTAAATAGCTGTAACTTTGCACCTGATTTCAAAAACAGACAAGAGAAAAATGGGATATTTATCGACTGACAAGAAGAAAATCACCACCAAGACCTTTGCTGAAATGAAGCAGGCTGGCGAGAAAGTTACTATGCTTACCGCTTACGATTTTACTACCGCAGGCATTATCGATTCAGCAGGAATCGACAGCATATTGATAGGCGACTCTGCCTCTAACGTCATGGCAGGCAACGCCAATACACTGCCCATCAGCGTAGACGAGATGATCTATCATGCCCGTAGTGTGACACGTGCCGTCAACCATGCTCTCGTGGTATGCGACATGCCCTTTGGCAGTTATCAGATAAGTCGTGAGGAGGCGCTGCGCAATGCCTGCCGAATGATGAAGGAGACGGGTGTGGACGCACTGAAGTTGGAAGGTGGTATCGAAATCATCGACACCGTGAAGTCGCTCATCGATGCAGGTATTCCTGTACACGGACACTTGGGACTCACCCCACAGAGCGTCAACAAGTTTGGCGGTTATGGCATCCGTGCCAAGGAGGAAGCCGAGGCTGAGAAGTTGATCAGCGACGCCATCGCCCTCGACAAGGCTGGCTGTTTTGCCATCGTTTTGGAGAAAGTGCCAGCCAAGTTGGCTGCCGAGGTGACACGCCAGGTAAAGGCTGTAACTATAGGTATCGGTGCAGGCGCTGGTTGCGACGGACAAGTATTGGTTTATGCCGACGCCTTAGGAATGACCCAGGGTTTCAAGCCAAAGTTCTTGCGCCACTTCGCCCATGTGGGTGAGGAGATGACCAAGGGGGTACAATCGTATGTCGATGCAGTGAAGACAGGAGGCTATCCTTCTGCCGAAGAATCTTACTAAATTAAAGTATGGATACACAGAATACACCAGTACATCTGAAGTTATGGCATCGTGAGTTCTGGATGCTGGCTCTTGCCAATCTGCTGCTCATGATGTCGGCTTATGGCTTGCTGCCCACCTTGCCTTTCTATCTGTTGGGCAGAGGACTGGACGGCATGCAGACAGGACTGGTTATGGGAATATATGGAGCAGGACTCTTTGCCCTGGGCGGGTTCTGCTCTTATTATGTTCAGCGCTATCGTCGCAACCATGTATGCCAGTACTCCATCCTGGGCTTGGTGCTCTGTATGGGCATGGCTTATTATTTAGAGTTTGTGCTGGGAGTGGAGATTGAGTTCCGACTGTTGCTCTTGGTTCGTTTTGCCATCGGAGCCTTCTTGGGACTGGCAGCGATGGTACTGGGCAGTACGCTGGCGATAGACATCTGCGAGTCGTTTCAGCGCACGGCAGCCAATCACATCATAGCATGGTTTGGCCGACTGGCTTTGGCCATGGGACCTTTAGCAGCACTCATAGTCTACAGCTTCTGGGGCTATTGTTACATCCCCGTATTTTCGGGTGTGCTGGCACTTGCATCCTTTGTGCTGATAGCGATGGTGCGTTTCCCCTTCAAGGCCCCATCCGAGAAGATGCCACTGTTCAGTCTTGACCGCTTCTTCCTGCCGCAGGGCTTGCCTCTCTTTGTCAATCTGATACTCATCATGATGGTGGTTGGCGTGCTGTTGGCTCAGGTTCACAGTGTTACCTACTATGCTATGTTGTTGGCAGGATTGGCCATGGCATTAGTGGCTGAGCGTTTTGCCTTTGCCAATGCCGAACTGAAGAGTGAGGTGCTTACGGGTATCATCGTGCTGGCAGCGGCTGTGCTGATGGAGTTCACCCATCAGGCACGTGCACTCGATTACATGCAGCCAGCCATGATAGGCTTTGCCTCTGGCATCATCGGAAGCCGTTTTCTGCTTTTCTACCTCAAGCTGTCAAAACACTGTCAGCGAGGCACCAGCCAGAGTTCTTTCTTCCTGGCATGGGAGACGGGCATCAGTCTGGGCTTCCTCCTGAAGTTTGGTTTCCTCTCTTCCGACAGCAGCCGTGCGCCTTATGCGTGCTTGGGACTGCTGGTCATCAGCTTAGGGCTCTACAATTTCTTCGTACACCCCTGGTACATGAAACATCGCAACAGATAACTCCCCAAACTACTCATATATTTAGATAATAGCATTTAATCAAAACACTTAACCAATGAAAACTAAAACAAATCTTTTGGCAGCAGTATGTCTTGCATTCTGTTGCCTCACAGCGAACGCACGGCAGGTGAATTGCGGTTCGCATTCTCATTCCAAGGACGAAAATACCTGTCATCTGTCTTCTGCCGTAGAGCAGGAGAGGGTACGACTTCGCGACAGTATCCTTACTAACATTTCCGGTGCAAAAATAGCAGAAAAGGCCCTGCTTATCAGTCGGTTGGGAGCTAAGAACGATAGAAAGACTGACTGCCGAGCTGCCTTTGCCAAGGCCATCAGGAAGGCTTCAGCCATGAAGGGAGCAAAAATTGTGGTTCCCGCGGGTACCTATTATATTAAGGGACCTATCGTGCTGGCCAGCAATGTCTGTATCGAACTGCAGAAGGGCGCCACACTGAAGTTTGCCCCCGATGAGAAGTTTTATCCCGTGGTTAGCACCAGCTGGGAGGGAACTTTCCTCTATAACTATTCGCCCTTCATCTATGGTTATGGATGCCATGATGTAGCTATTATCGGCGAGGGAACCATCGACGGAAACGCCATGACGACTTTTGCCCAGTGGCGAACCAAGCAGAAACTTGACAAAGACTTGAGCCGCAAGATGAATCATGAGGAGGTGGCACTGAAGGACCGCCAGTTCGGTAAGGGTCACTGGTTGCGCCCACAGCTCTTGCAACTGTACAACTGTCAGGGCGTAACCATTGAGGGAGTAAAGATTTCCAACTCTCCTTTCTGGTGTGTGCATCTGTTGAAGAGCGAGAACATCATCTGCCGCAATCTGCGTTATGATGCTAAACTTGTGAACAACGACGGAATAGACCCAGAATGTTCGCGCAATGTACTGATAGAAGGCGTGGAGTTTAACAACGGCGACGACAACGTGGCGATCAAGAGCGGACGCGACAATGACGGCTGGAACGCCAAGATGCCTTCTGAGAACATCATTATCCGCAACTGCCATTTCAAGGGACTGCACGCTGTGGTGATAGGAAGCGAAATGTCGGCAGGTGTAAGAAACGTGATTGTAGAAGACTGCGACTATGCGGGCTATTGCAAGCGCGGCATCTTCATCAAGACCAATCCCGACCGCGGTGGTTTTGTAGAGAATGTGTATGTGAAGAACTGCAGTTTCGACGAGGTGGAAGACCTCTTTTATGTCACCAGCCGTTATGCTGGTGAAGGGCAGGACAATCATCACTTCTCTACCATCAGAAATATTTTCATCGACGGACTGAAGTGTAACAATGTGAAGCAAGCAGCCCTTGTGCTCCAAGGTACTGAGGCCAAGCCTGTATTCAACGTCATGTTCAACAATGTGGATGTAGCGAAGGCAAAGATAGGCCTTAGTTTCGAAAATGCCTTGGATGTCAATATAAGTTCCAGCCACATCGGTGGCAAAGTAGGTACGCCTACGACCGTAACTCCTCACGATAATCTTTTCGGAAAGGAGAAATAGAAATTTTAAGAAGATATTCTGTTAATATCCCTCAAATGTTTTGGCGTTTGAGGGATATTTTGTACATTTGCGATGTGAAAATTACAATTATTTTCAATTTTCCAATACGAACCTGAATAAAGTAGAAGATTATGCAAGATTTTAAATCATTGGCAGGCG
>UMKZ01012077.1_pt1 | contig 10649 bp, 7 predicted proteins | sample 1966441 | NCBI WGS metagenome assembly UMKZ01 (sample SAMEA4836189, study PRJEB28245) | human gut metagenome | biome: gut microbiome; material: fecal sample | place: Denmark | collected 2008
GGGCAAGGCCCCTTGCGTTCTCTTGGGGGATCTAAAGGGGGACATTCTCTCACGTGAGAGAATGTCCCCCTTTGCTCGCTTCCCCGCGTCAGGCGGGGAGAACCGCAGTCCTTTCGGGACGCAAAAAAGAAGGGACCACCGTTCGGTGGCCCCCAATTTTTTACAGCTTGCGGAAGCGGTCCGCAATGACCGCCGCCGCGTCAGCGGTCGACAGCGCACCGGTGTCAAGGTAAAGATCATACCCCTCCGGCGCGCCCCAGGTCTTGTGGGTGTAGCTCTCGTAATACTTGCGGCGCTGCTTGTCCATCTTGCGGATCAGGCGGATGGCTTGGTCGCGCGTGAGCTTTTCCTGCGCCATTTTGCGCTGGATGCGGTGCTCGTCCGGCGCGGCGACGAACACGGTGAGAAGCCTCACGTCTTCGCCGCGCAGCACATAGTCTGCGCAGCGCCCCACGAACACACACTCCTCGTGGCGGGCGATGCGGCGGATCTCGTGGCTTTGCAGGGCGAAGAGCACTTCGCTCGTCGGTTTGCCGCGCAGCACATGGTGGTTACCCTCGTGCACGGTCTGGAAGAGGTAGGGGTTGGTCGCCTTTTCGTCCGAGGGGGAGAGCGTTTTTTCCGAAAGCTCGCCGTACTCGCACGCGAGGCGGATCAGCTCGCGCTCATAGACGCGGATGCCGAGGAGATCCGCTGTTTTCACGGCCACTTCGTGGCCGCCGCTGCCGAACTGGCGGCTGATGCTGATGATGCGATTTCCCATAGTATGAATCTCCCTCCGCTTTTCTATTGTTTCAGCGCGTTGAGCGCCGGCTGGGGAATCGAGAATGCACGATCCGCCGGCGTGATGACGGCGGAGAGCGACACCGGAGCGTCGGAGAGGATGAGGTGCAGCGCGCCGCTGCACGAGATGTTGACGGACTGGAGCTCGCCCTGCTCGCTCACGCGGACGGAGATGCGCCCGGAGGAGAAGGTCACATTCTGCGCCTTGATGTCCGGCGCGATGGCGGCGGCGAGCTCGCTCATCGCGTCGGAGTCGAGCGAAAGACCGTAGAGATAGCCGTCGCTCACCTTATCGCAGCCCGCGCTGCCGTTCAGAATGGACTGGTAGCAGAGGTCAATGAGCGACGTGGCATCGACGAGCTGCTGGCTCGCGGTGTCGACACTGTTGCCGTCTGCGTCGCAGATCTTGCTGCCGGAGAAGTAGACGGCGAGGGTGTTTTTTTGGATGCTGCCGTAGCTCTGGCCGTCGATGCTGCTGCGGTCGTACTGGAGCGTGCTGTTCAGCACGATCGGGCCGCAGTCGGCGGAAAGGGCAATGTCGGCGGACAGATCGTCCGCGGTCAGCTCGCCCCAGGCACCCAGCAGACGGAGCGCGTTGTCCGTCAGCGTGGAAGCGTCGTCATTGCTGCCCGAATGGATGGCGGTGAGCACATCATCGGGGATCACCGGCGCGAGCGCGTCGGTGAAGTGCGCGGCGGCCTCCACGCGAAGATCTCCGGAGTTTTCCGCCGTGAAGCTTACGTCCATCAGCTCGCCGCTCTCGGCGGTGAGATCCACGCGGATCGCGGAAAGCGATGTGGCGTTCGCGATCTCGTCCGAGGTGAGAAGACGCAGCAGTGTGCTCGCGTCGTCGCCCTCGGCGGTGAGGGTGTAGCGCTTTTCCTGCCCATCAACGGATTTCGTCACCGTGAGCGTGCGGCAGAGCTCGGCGGTCTCATCCATGAGCTCGGCGTAATTTGGGAATGCGCCGCCGACAGCGTAGGACTTGCCGTTTTCAAGGTAGATCGCGCCGTTTGCGTAGTAGAGCGCCGCGCCGTCGCGGTCGATGCAGGTGATGGGAGCGCCGTCCTTCTTCGTGCGGGCGACGGAGGCATTCGCGCTCAGGCTGATTTTGCCATAGGAGGCGTCGACCGTGACGTCCATGGTCATCGGGTCCTCTTTGACACGCGCCTCGACAAGGCGGTAGGCTTCGAGGTCCTTCTTAAAGTCGGAGTGGAGGAAGAACGCCGCAGCCGCGCCGAGCAAGACTAAAATCGTGATGAGAATAGGGAGAAAGCGGCGGTGCCTGCGCTTTTTCGGCGCGGGCGGTACTGCGGGCTGCGTGAGCACGTTTTCGCGTGCCTCGTGCTCCTCGCGAAGAAGCCGAAGTTCCTCTTCCGCGCGCGCAAGGCGCGCCTCGATGGAGTCGGGATCGGCTGCGGGAGCGGGTTCGGAAGTGGGAACGCTTTCTGCGCCCTCGACCGCGGCGGTGACGACCGGCGCAGCGGTCGCTGCTACTGCCACGGCGGTGGGGACTGCCGTAGATTCAGCGGACACAGGCGCATCCGCCTGAGTGGCATCTTCGACCGCTGTAGACGCGGGGGCACCCGTCTTGGCAGGGGCTTCGTCTGCTGTGGACGCATTGGCGTCCTCGCCGCGGACGATCTGCTCGGCCTGCGAGACGGCGCTCGCACTGCGCGCCAGCGCTTCGGCGCGTCTGCGCGCCTTGCGCTTGTGGCGGTGGACGAGCAGAACGATGATAAGGATCAGAACAGCCAGTACGGCGAGCACGCCGAGCCAAATGCCCCAGACGTCGAGCGTCCGCACGGCGGCAAACTCAACGCTGTCGCCGCTCGTGGAGAAGGTGAGGTAGCTGCCCATCGTGCCGCAGTCGGCCTCCTGCCAGCTGCCGCCGTTTTCACGGGTGTAGATGCGCAGCTCCTTCTGCCCGTCGGGCGGGAGATAGCGCACGGTGTGCGTGTCCTGCCCGTCGTCGGCAAGCTCGATGCGCCACTGCTCGAGCACTTCGGCGTTGGCAACCATCGAGGGCATTTCGCCGCGGCTGAGGCAGGAGAAGTAGCCCTTCACGCGGTCGAGCACAGTGCCGGACTGCACGTCGAACGCCGCGGGCGTGAGCGGCTGGGCGGTCACGGTGATGGCGTCGCCGTCGTTGTAGTTGCCCTCGACCAAGATGACAGCCTGTCCGCTCTCTCGCGCCTGTTCAGAGGCAAGGCCGGGGGTGTAGGCCTCGTAAACAGCGGTGACGACGGTGTCAAAGTGCAGATTCGTGAGGTCGGTGCGGTCCCAGTGGACGTGACAGCCGCTCTTGGCGGGCGGCTCGGGGATGTCGCTTTCGTCGATGGAGTCGCCGTAGTTGAAAGTGCGGCTGAGCACAGTTTTATCGTCAGCAACGAAGGTGAGCGTGAAGGACTTCATGCTCTCGGGCAGGTCGCTGAGTGCGAGCAGCTGAGAATAGCTGATGGGCTCGGCCCGTCCGGCGTAGCCCTGACGGTTGATGCCGGGGAGATCGTCGGAGACATAGTAGTTATGCTCAAATGTACCCGTGTCGCTGCCGGAGATCGCACCCTGGTACTGCTGGCAGTCGGTGATGTCGACGAGCGAGTAGTTCCAGCGGACGCTGCTGCCGCTGCCGTCGACATTTTCCTGCACGCCGGAGCCGACGATGCCGCCGACATACTTCTTGCCGCTGAGCGTGCACTTGGAGAAGTTCCCGAGCACCGTCGCGCCGGTGAGACCGGCGATGCCGCCGGTATAGCTGCCGTTTTCGTTCGTGATGGTGCAGGACGACGTCTCACACGCAGTCAGATAGCCGAGGTCCATGCGGCCGACAATGCCGCCGACATAGCTGCGCTTGCCGGACACATCGCCGGTGTTGACACACTTCTGGATGATGGACTTGTATTCATACTGCTTGCGGTAGATGTTCGAAAGGTGGCCCGTGACATCGTCCTCGGGGTCGAGCGTGTATTCGATGGCCATGGAACCGGCGATGCCGCCGGTGTTGACGTCGCCGTACACCGCGCCGCTGTTGCGGCTGAGCGATACCTTACCGAGCGTGACGGAGTTGATATCGACACTCGAGGCGTCGACGATCAGATCGCCCGTGCCGCCGGTGAGCGAGGAGATGGCGGAGAACATCGTGTTCGTGAGCTCGTTGAACTTGCTGCTGATGTTGCGGATATCGGCGGAAAGAGCCGTGCTGGTGTTTTTGACGTTTTCGGTGATCAGCGAGAGCTGGCTGTTCGCCGCGGTGACCGAGCCGACGACCATGTTGATGTTCGACACGGTGACGACGTCGGAGACGTCAAAATCCTGATCGAAGCTGACGTTGATGTCCGGCAGGGTGGGATTCTCAGGATCGAAGTCATCGGGGTCAAAATCACTGTCGATGCTGATGCTCGGCTGGGGGATGGCGTCGGGGTCGACGTCGATGGTCACGTCGTTCGCCGCGTCCGATGCGTCGGAGAGGTAGCCCGAGATCAGGTCGAGACGGTCGGAAATTTCGCTCGAGCCGTATTCGGCGTCGTTGACGGCCTTTTTGACGAGCGAGTCGAGCTCCTTGATCTGCGACTGGATGCGCGAGAGCTGGCTGGCAGAGACCTGCGTGCGCACATAGGGCTCCATCTGGCCAGCGATGCCGCCGACGTCCTTTCGCCCGCAGATCGCGCCCTCGTTGCTGCACGCGAGGATCTGGCCGCTGCTGCGGCCGACCACGCCGCCGACATTGTAGCCGATGTGCTGGTAGCCGACAGCGGCATAGTTCGTGCTCGACGCGATCGCGCCGGAGGAATAGCCCGCGATGCCGCCGGTGTCGGTGGCGATATTGAGCGTGTCGAGTCGGGACAGACTTGCAAGGTCAAGCGAGAAATCGAGGCTCAGGTCGCTTAAGTCAATGCTGGGGTCAGTGCTTTCGATATTCACATACGCGCGGCCGCGGCAGGAGACGATGGAGCCGAGGTTCTCGCCCACGATGCCGCCGGTCATGCTCTGGCCGAAGATCGCGCCAGAGGCTTCGCACGCGCGCACGATGCCCGTGGCGAGGTTGCGGCCCGCGATGCCGCCGACGCTGCGTTTGCCGGAAACACTTCCGTTGAATGTGCAGCTTTCGATCGTGCCGTGATTTTCACCCACGATGCCGCCGATATTTTCGCTGTCGCCGGACGGGGTGACCGTGCCCTCAACATTCAGGTTTTTGATGACGGCGTCCTTTTGCAGCACGCCGAAAAGACCGGCGGGGGAGACGCTCTGTGTGATGGAAAGGCCGCTGATGGTGTGGCCGTTGCCGTTGAACGTGCCGCCGAACGTCGGGATGGGGAGCTCGTCATCGTCGGTCAGCTCGATATCGTTGTCAAGCACAACGGTTTTACCGCGCGACCAGGAGTCGAGCGTGCAGGAATGCGCGAGGGATCGTAAGTCTTCTGCGCTCTTGATGTGGATGGCGCCGTCCCCGTCTGCCAAGACCTGCGTGACAGGGAGAAGCGAGATGAGCAGCAGGCACGAGAGTGCAAGCGCGCAGAAGCGATAGAAATGATTAGTCTTCTTCATCGTCTTGCTCCTCATTTGCAGATCCGGAGATCAGATTCAGGTCGATGTCGCCCTCGACCGTGGCGTGCATGATGCCATGCACCGTACCATTGATGTTGCCGCGCACCATGCCGTTGACGGAGACCTTACCGTGACCCGATTTCTTTTCCGTGATGGACGGGACGGAGAACGAGGTCTTGTCGACGATGCCGCTGCCGATGAGCAAGATCTGCGGCAGGGCGAACATGACCATGATGATGGAGATGACCGTGCCGCGGCCAAGGCTCTCGCCGATGCCCGCGATGACGGGCTCAGATGTCATGCTGCCGATCAAAAAGCCGCAGATCGAGAGGATCGAGCCGGAGGTGATGATCGTCGGGAAGGCGAAGTTCAGCGTCTCGACGATGGCGTCGCGGTGGTGCATTTTGGATTTGAGCTCCTGATAGCGGCTGGCGATGACGATGGCGTAGTCGATATTCGCGCCCATCTGGATGGAAGAAACAATTAGATATCCTAAGAAGAAGATGTACTTGCCCGTGATGGTCGGGAACGAGAAGTTGAGCCAGATGCAGCCCTGAATCACGAGGATCAGCAGCACCGGCATACCGGCGGAGTTGAACGTGAAGAGCAGCACCAGCATAACCACGAGCACCGATACGATGCTGACGACCTTGTTATCCACGGCGAAGGACTTTTCGAATTCGTATTCGTTCGTCGATTCGCCCGCGAGGTAGACGTTTTCATCGGGGTAATACTTTTCGGCAATTTCGAGAATTTTGTCGGTGAAGGCGTAGGTCTCGTCGCTGCTTTCGGGCAGCGTGAGGTAGATGAGCATGCGGTCGTAATCCTCGCCCTGCAGCTGCGCCTTGGCGCTGTTCATCTGGACCTCGGCGTCCTGGAGCATCTGTGTCTGGTCGTCGCTGAGCGTGACGACGCCGGCGTCCACCTGATCGCAGACAAAGAGGAACATGTCGATGAGCGGCACCTTATAGGTGGAAAGATTGCCCGCAAGCTTGCCATATTCTGAATGCTGCGCGGCGTAGGCGGCGTAAACGACCTGCGCGGCCTCGTAATCAAGCCCCGCAAGCTCAGCGAACTGACGCGGCGTCAGCTTGTCGGCGAGCATGTAGCCGTCGAGTGCTTCGATGTTGGTAAGACCCATCGTGGAGTCGACCTCGTCGTACTGGCCGAGCTCGTCTAAGATGGCGGACTCCTTGTCGTAGTCGCCCGTGGGGACGATGAGCGCCAGCATGTTCTTCGAGGTGAAGTTATCCTCGATCATCTGCTGGGCAAACTGCGTCTCATTCTGCTTGGGGGCGGAGATGAGGCCATAGCCGTAGGCATAGGGGCAGTCGGATGAGAGACGGTAGCCGATGACGGCCAACACCACGAAGACGATGGGGATGATGTAGCGCGTGGCATAGTCGAGCTTGCCGACGAACGGGATCTTCGGCACGAAACTGCGGTGCTGCGTGCGGTCGATCAGCGGGCCGAAGAGCATCAGAAGGCCGGGCATTACGATGAACGCTGCGAGCAGCGCAAACAAGATCGACTTGATGAGGCACAGCGCCATATCGGGGCCGAGCTTGAACTGCATGAAGAGCATCGCCACAAGGCCGCCGATGGTCGTGAGGCTGCTCGCACCGATCTCGGGGATCGACTTGCTCAGCGCAACGATGACGGCCTCACGCAGCGGCAGCAGCCGGTGCTCCTCTTTAAATCGGTTGCAGAAGATGATGGCGTAGTCGATGGAGAGCGCCAGCTGCAAAATGCTTGTGACGGAGTTCGAAATGAACGAGATTTTGCCCATCAGGAAGTTTGTGCCCTGATTCAGCACAAGTGCGACCACGAACGTCAGAATGAGCACCGGCACCTCGCCGTAGGTCTCGGACGTGAAGAGCAGCACGAGCACGATGACGATGGCGACATACACCATGATGACGCTGATCTCGTGGTCGATCGTTTCCTGCTGCGTGTTGCCGAGGTCGGTGTCGACATACAGATCATAGTTGGAGAGATATTCCTTCACAGCGTTGAGCGAGTCGAGGCAGGCCTCGTCATCCTCGCTGTAGGCAAAGGTGATGGAATAGAGGGCGGAGAGGTTATTATAATGTGCGGTGGTCTCGTCGTAGTCCACGCTCTGCACGCCCTTGATCTCCTTGATCTTGGGCTCGAGCGCGGCGGCCTGCTCTGGTGTGATGTTGGCCACCATGACCTCGGCCGTGCCATAGGTCGTGAACTGCTCGTCCATGATGTCGAGCGCCTGCTTCGTCTCGGAATCAGACGGCAGGTAGTACGTCAGGTCGCTCTCGACCTCGACCCAGTTGCGGGAAAAGGCGGAGAATACGAGCAGAATGATCGTGAGCAGAAAAATGAGATTCCGCTTGTCGACGATGACCGTCGACAGCTTTTCCATAAAGCTGGAGCCGGTCTCCTTGGTTTCGTTACTCATGGCGGTACGCATTGCCTCCTTTCTCGTGGGTGGGTCTTCGCTTCTTCATGCGCTCAAGGCCGCTTTTGATCGGCGGCTCGGGCGGGGCGAGCTGCACCACGTCGCCGAGCGAACAGTCGAGCTGGCGGCAGATGCGCACAAGCACCTCGAGCGAGACGAGCTCATTTTTCGAGAGCTTGGCGAGCGTGTTGGAGCTGATGCCGACCTCGCGCGCAAATTCCGTTTTATTTAAGCCCTTGTCGATGAGGAGCTTAAAAAGGTTGTTGTAGGTAACATACATGGTGGTACCTCCTGTTCAATCGTCAACATTATATGAAAATATCCGGAAGAAGCAAGATTAAATTTGCAAAAGCAGATATTTTTTGAACAAATCTGGCGAAGTGACAGAAACAGGCCAGTACAGATGAACAATGCGCAGCCCCTTTTGAAGCGGGGATTTGTTGATCGAGTGAAGGAGAAGATGAAAAAGGGCAAGGAAGCACCGGAGAGCGGTAAAAAGACATCTTGACTTTTGCACTGTCAGTTACTATGTTTCAGTTAGAGATGACTAACTGACGTAAAACGAAAGAAAATCGGAACGAGAGCATAGCGAGACGGGGCAGAACGAAGGAAACAGATATTTTTAGGATAAGAGGAGACTTGGCTATGGAAATTTTAGTATTCGGCGCGGGCGTGCTCGGCTGCAATCTGGCGCGGAATTTCTTCCGCGCGGGAAAGAACGTCACGCTGCTGGCGCGGGGAGCGTGGGGTGAGAGCATCCAAAAAAACGGCCTTCGGATCAAGGATAAGTTTTCGCCCCGCATGTCGGTCAGCCGCATTCCGGTCGTGACGGAGCTGAAAGCGGAGGACAAGTACGACGTGATCTTCGTCGTCCTGCGCTATACGCAGCTCGACGCGATCCTCAATACCCTGCGGATGAATCCGACAAAGAATATCGTCTTTGTGGGAAACGACGTGCGCGCAAGTGCGCTGAGCGCTTCGCTGCCGGAGAAAAACGTGATGTTTGCCTTTGCGTCCTCGGCAGGCCATCGGGAGCGGGAGTATGTGGCATCCGTCGACCTCAAGAAGATCACCATCGGCCAGATCGCGGGTGCGCCGTCGAACGAAACGCTCATCGGGCAGATCTTTGACGGCACCAAATATAAGGTAGCCTACGAGCCGAATATGGAGGACTACCTTCTCTGCCACGCGGCGTTCGTGCTGCCGGTGGCGTTCGCCTGCTACAAGGTCGACGGCGACCTCAAAAAGCTCAAGGGCAACACAGCCTACTTAAATCGCTTGATCGACGCTAATATCGAGGGATACCGCGCAATCAAAAACGCGGGACATGAAATTTTACCGAAGGACGACGCGGAGTTTGAAGGAGCGGCGTACCGCAAGACCTGTCTGCGCTTTTTCAAGCTTATGTGCGCCACGAGCCTCGGGAAGATCTGCGCGTCCGACCATGCGATGAACGCGGTCGACGAAATGAGCGCGCTGAACCGCGATTTGAAGGCTTTCTTCGATGAAAACGGCGCGAAATATCCCGTGTGGCAGGAGCTTGAGCAGGAAGCCGCAAAATACCTGAAGTGAACAAAAGGGAAGCGCCCGTCATTTGACGGGCGCTCTTTTTTGCCCGCTCACGGAAAAATCAGACTCCGGCGAGGCATCGGTGAATTTTTCGACAGATATTGACTATGAATGGCAAAACCGGAGCCGACAACGAGCGGAAGAAGCTGCTGGCGCAAATCGAAAACAAGCTGTCCACTATCGCACGGCAGGGCCGGGCGTTTGGAATCCATCTTATCCTTGCCACGCAGAGGCCGGACGCAACGATCTTCCCCGGCCAGATACGCAACAACATGGATTTCCGTGTTTGCGGCAGGGCGGACAGCGTGCTTTCTCAAATTATTCTCGACAACACCAGCGCCGCCGAACAGATACCCAAGGATGCGCGGGGCCGTTTCATCACTGGGGATGGCACGGTGTTTCAAGGCTATCTGTTCGACGAGGGGCAGCTTTAACGGGGGGATACCATGCCGCGCAGAAAGAAGCCCAATGACTACGGCACGGGGATTCCCTATCACGAGGTAGAGGCCCTTGCCCGCGTCCTGCTCCCGGAAATTCAGGCGTTCTTTGAGAGCGAAGACGGGCAGCGGGAATATGCTGAGTGGAAAGCAAAGCAGCAGGCCGAACAAGAGGACAAGGTATAACAACGGCAGGAGCATCAGTTTAGATACTCCCGCCGTTCATCAATCTGTATGAACTTCTTTCTTGCCAAACAAGAGGAAAATATATGGGGGTAATATCCACACAATGGCAGCGCTCAGCCATTCGTTTAAGCCGAACTGAAATGCAATCTGAGAAAACACACTGGCCCATTCCGAAAGTGCACTCCAAAGCATGGCGAATGATGTAAATATTCTTTGCGTCAAGTATGTAAATATGCCTAACACGATATTCAAAGCGACTAAGGCAGAAGAAGAGAAGAAAATTTCTTTGCGTGTCATTTTTCGGAACAAGAAAAATCCGCCAATGCAGACAACCGCAAGGAAGAGGCCAGCAGACATGAGCATCCACCGGGTATTATCCATTGATATACTCCCATCAGGCAGCGTCACAATTGCCCGTTTCCCTAAGAAGCGAATTTCCAGTTGAAAGCATATCCAGCTTGCAACCATACAATATAAAGGAACTTTCCACCATGATTTTTTCACATGATACTCCTCCTTTATTCAATTTATGTAATTATATATTGATTTATAGAAAAAGGCAAGAGCAGTGATGCTCCTGCCCTTGCCATCTACATGCTATAATATATTCTCGATAGAAATGATAAATCCGAACACATTACCCACTTGGATAATGTGGTTCGGATTATCATTGTTTGGTCCGAGTGGCGAGACTTGAA
>UMKZ01047323.1_pt1 | contig 10507 bp, 10 predicted proteins | sample 1966441 | NCBI WGS metagenome assembly UMKZ01 (sample SAMEA4836189, study PRJEB28245) | human gut metagenome | biome: gut microbiome; material: fecal sample | place: Denmark | collected 2008
TCTCTTGGACTAAGAAGGTTAAGCACCCATCTGAGTTCACTACAGTAGGTGCAGACATCGACGTAGTAGTTCTCGAAATCGACAAGGAGAATCGTCGTTTGAGCTTGGGTCACAAGCAGTTGGAGGCTAATCCATGGGATGAGTACGAGGCAATCTACACTCCAGGTTCAGTTCACCAGGGTACTATCACTGAGTTGAAGGACAAGGGTGCAGTCGTAACTCTCGCAGAGGGTGGCGAAGGCTTCGCAACTCCAAAGCACCTCACTAAGGAGGATGGCACTCAGGCTAAGGAAGGCGAGACTCTCGACTTCAAGGTAATCGAGTTCGTTAAGGAGACCAAGCGTATCATCCTCTCTCACTCTCGTACATTCGAGGAGGGCAAGGACGATGTTAAGCCAACAGCTCCACGCAAGCACAACAACGGTGGTCGCAAGAACGAGACTGCAGCTATCAACAACGTAGCAGCAGGTACTTCACTCGGTGACATCGACGCACTTGCTAAGTTGAAGGCTCAGATGGAGGGTAAGGCTTAATCGCCACTCCCCATCCCAGAAGATTGAAACAATAGATTTCACTTCATAATACATTAAGGCTGATTCTCGCAAGAGAGTCAGCCTTATTTTTTAGATGCTTAGCGAGGCAGCATATAATTGGGAACGTATAATGAATTATGAATAAAAACAAAAGAATTAGTGCAAAATGTCTTAAAAAAAATTGCAAATTGAAATAAATTGCGTACATTTGCAGATGAAAACAATAAAAGCTACGAATATGAAGCAGTTAGACAAGACCAACGAAATCCCTTCTGTAAAGAAGCTCAAGACTATAATTCCTAACTTTATGTCAGGAATACGCTCAATCTTTACTTTCGGCGGAGACCAATCTGTTTACGATGAACTGATGAATAGAACTGTGGAAGATGGATTGAGAAGTGATTGGTATAACATTGGGCAAGACATACAACGAGCAATGAATAAATATAAAGCGGAAATATCATGGCAAAAGAATTAGAATCATCAAAAAATCACAGAGTATTAGTAGGAACGATGATGGAACAATCATCTTACAGTGGTCCATTGCCAAAGCCTAGCGATTTTGCGGCTTACAAAGAAACTCTGCCAAGTGCTCCTGAACGAATAATGACGATGGCTGAGGAAGAGCAGACTCATCGGCATACTCTAGAAAAACAAATTGTAGGAAGTGCCGCGCGAGAAAACCTCATAGGTCAAATCCTAGCATTTATACTCGCTATTGCCTGCCTTGGTGTCGCAACCTTTCTAGGCGTGCAAGGTCACGATACGCTTGCAGGTGCAATCATTGCCATAACTGCAGTATTGGCTTCTATTTTCTATTTGAAGAAAATCCCGAAAAGAGACAACTCAAAATAACACTCATCCCTTGCTTTTCGTAAAGCAAGGGATTTTCATATTATAAACGATATCTATCGATACTAGACTAATAATCATTCCATTATGCGATAATTATGTAATAATCTTGCGAAAATGGTAAGGGAATGCAACAAAAACGGAACAAATGTGCATTTTCAGCCGAAAAATTTTGGAAGTTCAAAGTTTTCATCGTAACTTTGCACCTTGATTTAGATAAGATTACAATATTATAAATTTATATGAGATATTATAAAATGATAGCAGCTGCCCTCATCGGTAGCTCTACCCTCACCTCTTGCTTTAAGGATGAGCCATTGAATGCTGAATGTGACATTGAGCAGGCATATATCCACGTGGATAATCCTTTAGGCATGTTCTATCAACAAAGCGACACGTTGATTAACGTCTTATCCACAGCAGAAGACATCAACTTCGTTGTTCGTAAGACAACCGACTTAACGGCATTGGCTCCAATATTCAACATGACACCAGGAGCCACCATCTATCCTGACAATGGTTCGGAACAAGACTTCAGCAATGGTCCGATAGTCTATACGACAACCTCAGAGGATGGACAATACAAACGCAACTATCGTGTCAACTTCATCTTCAGCAAAGATATGCTGGAATATAATTTCGATCACTTCTCCCTCAATACCAATGCGCCAGCCAACAAGTATTACGTTTGGACAGACTTGGATGACGAGGGAAATCCGCTCAACAACTGGGCGACAGGTAACCCTGGATATAGAATGGCAAAAAGTTCTGCCAAGCCAGAAGGTTACCCTACAACTCCAGATTCAGAAGAAGGACACGAAACTTGCGTTAAGTTGACCACTCGTGATACAGGAGCGTTCGGAATGTTTGGAAGCAGAAAGATGCCAATTGCAGCAGGCAACTTGTTTTTAGGAGAATTTGACGTTAATGAGGCTCTTAAACCTAACGCAGCAGGTGACTATGGCATACTTGCTACAAAGTTTGGTTTACCTATCAGTTCGCAGCCTGTATCTTTCAGTGGTTTTTATAAATACAAGCGTGGAGACGTTTTCACTGACAAGAACAAGGTAGAGGTCAAAGATGCTAAAGACTATGGCTCTATCTACGCAGTTTTGTACGATAATCACGATGCCAATGGCGAACCATTCGTACTTCATGGAGACGATGTACTCACAAGCGACCAAATTATCTCTATCGCTAATATTGGGCAAATAGACGACACACCAGAGTGGACTGCATTCAACCTCAACTTCCAGTTGCAGCCAGGCAAGGCGATTGATCCTGTGAAGTTGGCAAATCGTGGTTATAGTCTTGCCATTGTCAGCTCATCCAGCATCAATGGTGCCACATTTGAGGGTGCTGTCGGAAGTACACTTTGGATTGACAGTTTCAGCATTAAATGCGCAGAGGCAAAGTAAGCCAAGCCGATCATATAAGCATAAAAACAAAGAAAAGAAATGAAAAAGACATATTTAGGAATTATGCTCCTTGCAGCATGCACTACCGCAAAGGCTTGGTCGCCATCTAAGTTGTTGCACAATTATAGCTACTATGCTCGTGCAGCTTACAATCTTGGTGGAACAGCCCCTATCGGTATACCAGCTACCATCCGCAAGATGAACAGTTATTCTCTCCGTCCTAACTTCACCTTGGGTGTGGATGCCTTCCATCCTTTCAACGATAAGTGGGGAATCATGTTTGGACTTCACTTTGAGAATAAAGGTATGAAAGTAGATGCTACTGTGAAAAACTACCACATGAAGATGGTACAAGGCGGTGAGTCTATCGAGGGTATGTTCACTGGACGTGTGATGACCAAAGTGGACCAAAGTTTGGGAACCATCCCTGTGCAAGCCACATACGACATCAGCGACAAGGTTCGCTTGAAGTTGGGTCCCTACTTCTCTTATGTCACCTCTCACAACTTCAGCGGATATGCCTACGATGGTTATCTCCGTGAGGGTGACCCAACAGGTCCCAAGGTTAGTCTTGGAAACGATGGAGCTTCAAGAGGCGACTTCGACTTCTCAGGTGATATGCGCAACTGGCAATTTGGCATCGCTGTTGGTGCCGACTGGTATGCAACAAAACGTTGGGGTGGTTTCGTTGGTTTAACTTGGGGTCTCTCCGAGATATTCAAGAAGGACTTCAATGTTATCGAGCAGAGCATGTACCCTATATATGGTGAAATCGGTATCATCTACCAACTAAAGTAATAGATGATATCACTTTAGGTCGAATGATAATATTAAACTAGAAAATATAACCAAAAAGAAAGGAATAAGAAATGAAGAAATTATTTACTTTAATTGCAGCAGCACTTAGCTCAATGAGCATGATGGCAACAGATTTTACATGCCCATTGTCAGTTGCAGTTGACGGTGTAGAAAACCCTAGTGGTGAAGTTACCGTTAGCGTTGTTGAAAACAATGGTAAATACACTTTTGAGCTTAAAGATTTTTATCTTGTAATGGGTGAAGACCAGATGGCAGTCGGCACCATCAAAGTCGAGAACATTACAGGTGAGAAATGTGGCATTGTTGAATCACTCAGTACACAACAAACCATTCGCATCCAAAATGGAACTTCAGATGGCGAATTTTGGGTAGGTCCAATGTTAGAAGACGTACCTATCAACATGAAGGCTGAAATCAAAAATGGAAAAGAACTCAATGCTGTATTATGCATCGACATGGGTAATATTGGAATCATCAATGTAAATCTTGGTAAAAATGCCAATGAAATTGGTCAAATTCCAAACTCAAACTTCGATCTTTACCATAATTTCAAAAAACATAATGAGCCAAATGCTTGGCACTCTTTTAAATCCGGAACAGGTTTGGCTCCTTTTGCAGCTGATGCAGTTACGATTACAGAGGACAGACTGAACCCAACTGATAATACAAAGCATAGTGTAAAGTTGACTTCTGCAAAAACTGCGGGCGTATCTGCTAATGGAACTATAACAAATGGACGTTTAACAGCAGGATCTTATGAACCTAATAGCCCTAAGAATTACTCTTTTTCAGACTTCAGCATTACTGAGAAAGACAAGAACGGCGACCCTTTCTACACAGTGTTGACAAGCAAGCCAGATGAGCTTCACGTATGGGTAAAATACCATGTAGGTACTCGTGATGATTCAAATAAGGGCAATGTATTTGCCTCTGTAAACGCAGTTTTGACTGATGGAACGCCATACCATGACCCAGAGGATAAGACATACGACAATGTTATAGCCAAAGCGACGAACAAAGAAATTGCCGCTACTGATGATTGGAAAGAAGTAGTAGCTTACTTTGACTACAACAAGACCAATGTAAACCCAAAGGCTATTTTGGTAACTTTGTCAACCTGTGCAGTACCAGGCGGAGGCAGCTTGGATACAAAAGACAATGATATGCTTTGGATAGATGATTTCAGCCTTGTATATAAAGCAGGTTTAAAGTCACTTTCTTGCAAAGGTACAGACATCAAAGTAGTAGATGGTCAAACTGATTATACAGTCACAGCTAATGGAGAAATTAACTTGAATGACATCAATGTCGTTTCTGATGGTCAAGGTGCAAGTATAACAAAATCTATAGACGAATCAAACGATCATGTAGTCAACATCACCATTATGTCAAATGACTTGAAGATAGCTAACAAGTACAAATTGACAGTTGAGGGTGGAAATGTTGTTACTGGCATAAAAGCCCCACAGTCTGTAACCCTTCCTAACGGCGTTCAAGCCATCTACAACCTCGCTGGTCAGCAGGTAGGCTCCATGACTCCAGGTCAAGTATATATCGTTAAGACATCAGATGGTCAGACTAAGAAGGTGATTAAGAAGTAATAGGATATATCCCTATACACAAACATAAGAAGCTCAGCAATAGTTTTCTATTTGCTGAGCTTTTTTAATTGTCCATCACTAAAAAATGGCAAAATATAACATACATCGTAAATTAACACCAATAAAATTTGGAGATAAAGGCAAAAATGCGTACTTTTGCAGTCGTGTGATGATTATATCACACCAATACATAAGTATAACCATTTAAACAAAAGGAGATCCGAATATGGCGAAAACCAAAGACGATTTCAAAATGCAAAGAGATGCCGCTCATGGCATTTCGAGTTCAGAACCAAAAGTTAAGGAGAAAAGAAGCATGAAGTATCTAGACCCCAAGACAGACTTGACCTTCAAGAAGATATTCTACAAGCACCCAGACTTGCTCATCAGCCTGCTCAATGCTCTGCTACCTCTCAGCGACGACGAACAGATAAAGAGCATCAAGTACTTGCCTACAGAACTGGTGCCACAACTCTACTTGCACAAGAACTCTATTGTGGACGTGCTCTGCGTGGATGCCAAGGGCAGAAAGTTTTGTGTGGAGATGCAGATGGAATGGAGCAAGTCGTTCATGCAAAGAGTACTCTTCAATGCATCCAAGTTGTACGTTACCCAGGCTATGAAGAAAGACCAATACAGCGAGTTGCAACCCGTATATTCGCTCAACCTGGTGAACGACACCTTCGAGCATGATATGCCCAACACCTACATCCACAACTACAACATCGTACACGACCAGAATAGTAAGAAGGTAATCAAGGGCTTGCACTTCACATTCATCGAACTTCCGAAGTTCACTCCTCACACCATCACGGAAAAGAAGATGACCGTGCTCTGGCTCCGCTTCCTCACCGAAATAGATACGAACACCGAACAGGTGCCTACGGAACTGAAAGAAAATCCGGAAATCCAAAAGGCTTTGGAGGAGTTGAAAGTCACTGGCTTTACGGAAGAAGAGTTGAGAGCATACGAGAAGTTGCTTGACAACATTCGTGTAGAACGCACGCTTCAGCAAGACAGCTACGAGAAAGGTGTCGAGGAAGGTATGGAGAAAGGAATAGAGCAAGGAATAGAGCAAGGCGTGGAAATTGGCCTGACAAAAGGTCAAAACAAAGAGAAGTTTACCATTGCTCAAAAAATGCTATCAGCAAAATTGCCTTACTCCCAAATCATAGCTTTCACCGGACTGACAGAAGAGCAACTAAAGGAGATTCTAGATGAAAGTTTTACTATCTAAGTGAGAAAGCTTCTATCATCTAATGATGGATACAAAAATCAAATATGACCAAGCAAGAGAAAGTAGGTACATCCCCTTTCCCTTGCTTGATTTGTTTTATTCCCCTTTAAGATTGCTATATATAATAAGGTGTGCGAGCACAAATCACGCCTTTCACTATCTTACCAAAAGTTAAAAAGTGACTTTTTTCTACTTTTTCTGTATTTTTTCTTTCTTTTTGTTTGCTATTTCAATCTTTTTCTTTACCTTTGCAACCGAAATAAGGAAACAACCAATTTTACCAATATAGAAAAGGATGATTTCCGAAAAGAAAGAGAATAACAATTTTAAACCCAATAAAAGATTAGATTATGAAAGCATCAGAAGTAATCGCGAATCTTGAAAGAAGATTCCCTAATGAGCCTGAATACATCCAGGCAGTTAGTCAGGTACTCGGCACTATCGAGGAAGAGTACAACAAGCACCCTGAATTTGAGAAAGCAAACCTCATCGAGCGTCTTTGCATCCCAGACCGTGTAATCGAGTTCCGTGTATCATGGGTAGATGACAAGGGTAACGTGCAGACTAACATGGGTTACCGCATCCAGCACAACAACGTGATTGGCCCATATAAGGGAGGTCTTCGTTTCCACAAGTCTGTAAACTTGGGTATCTTGAAGTTCCTCGCTTTCGAGCAGACATTCAAGAACTCTTTGACTACTCTCCCTATGGGTGGTGCAAAGGGTGGTTCTGACTTCTCTCCACGTGGCAAGAGCAACAACGAGGTGATGCGTTTCTGCCAGGCTTTCATGACTGAGCTTTATCGCCACATCGGTCCTGACGAGGATGTTCCTGCTGGTGACATCGGTGTAGGTGGTCGTGAGGTAGGCTACTTGTTCGGTATGTACAAGAAGTTGACTCATCAGTTCCAGGGTATGTTGACCGGTAAGGGTCAGGAGTTCGGTGGTTCTCTCATCCGTCCTGAGGCTACAGGTTACGGTAACGTATATTTCCTCTGCAACATGTTGGCTACCAAGAACATCGACATCAAGGGCAAGACAGTCTTGGTTTCTGGTTCAGGTAACGTAGCTCAATACACAATGGAGAAATTGATCCAGTTGGGTGCTAAGCCTGTGACATGTTCAGACTCTAACGGTTACATCTACGACCCAGATGGTATCGATGCTGAGAAGCTCGCTTACATCATGGAGTTGAAGAACGTAGAGCGTGGTCGTATCAAGGAGTATGCTGAGAAATACGGCGTGAAGTATGTAGAGGGTGCTAAGCCTTGGTTTGAGAAGGCAGACATCGCTCTCCCATCTGCTACTCAGAACGAGATCAACGAGGAGGCTGCTAAGGCTTTGGTTGCCAACGGTGTAATCGCTGTCAGCGAGGGTGCTAACATGCCAACTACCCCAGAGGCTATCAAGGTATTCCAGGATGCTAAGATTCTCTACTCTCCAGGTAAGGCAGCCAACGCAGGTGGTGTTGCAGTATCAGGTCTTGAGATGAGCCAGAACTCTGAGCGCTTGAAGTGGTCTCGTGAGGAGGTTGATGCCAAGCTCCACGACATCATGAACGACATTCACGCCAACTGTGTGAAGTATGGTACAGAGGCTGATGGCTATGTCAACTACGTGAAGGGTGCCAACGTTGCTGGTTTCTTGAAGGTAGCTAAGGCTATGATGGCTCAGGGCATCGTATAATATTGAAGGATAGATTGTTCTAGGGGATTTCTGCCCCTGGCTTTTTTGAATAATTGAAGCGTGTTTATCGTGATGATAAGCACGCTTTTTTTATTTTCTCCCTTATTTCCCTTGCAAATTCAAATAATAATTGTATTTTTGCAGAAGTTTAAAGATTACATAATTATGGAGACGATAAATATACAACTGCAAGTTCCTAACACAGGCAAATACAGCCTTGACGAATTCATAGCCAAGGTAAAGGAGTATGCCGAAAAATTGTCAGATACACTGACTACTCCGGTAAAGAGCTACAGAGAGACATACATGACAAGAAAAGAACAAGAGGCTTACGTAGCAGAAAGCCTCAATCGTGCGCTTGACCAAATGGAAGCACATGAAAAAAATGGAACGAGACCAATGACATTTGATGAGTTTTTGGACAAATTAGATTAATACGTTTTTCTATGAAAGTTGAGTTTTACGTTGAAGACGAGTTTTATGAGATAACCTCCCACTCTACCCCTCATAGAATAGCACCGCCTTGATGAAAGACTCGTACTTCACGTCCTTGTGCTTGCTCAGCCTTAGCTGGATGATGGCCTTCTGAAGAGCGTAAATGCACATATAGAGCATAAAGCCAACGACGATGGCGAGGACGGTGGTCCACATTTTGCCATAGATGTAAGCACTATCCGGGAAAGCGGAGAGGACGATGACAGGCAGAAGCGTGATGATGCCACCCACCGTCATCTTGGTACGTGGGGTGCCAGCCATGTCGAGGATGGCTTGCTTATCGAAGAGATAATCATCGAGCTCCATACGGGTGATGCCGTAGTCTTCTACCTTAGGGAAATCGACACGGTCGGCATACTTCTTCATCTTGTCGGTCACCTTATGCTCGAAATCATTGAAAAATTCCTTTTCTGGGTCTTTGAGATTCATATCGTTTTATTTTTTAGTTATTTTCTGTTGGCAAGTCATTCTTAGCCGAAGACTTTCATCTTACGATTCGCCTAAAAAGTAAAAAAGCAAAGGAATCCTAGGAATATAGAATCCTTCGCTTTCACTTTAAATAGGTAAAAAAGAAAAGCAGTGCCCCTATAAGCCGAGTTCTGTGGCTCCTCACGGATGACACCGCTCAGAGTCGTCTGCCATTTATCTAGTCCTAGAGTCACCCCTAGGCTCAAGCACTCTACCCTCCACAGTAGCCCGAAGGCAATCGGACGAGCCGCCCTCAATCTGCGGTTTACATGAGCTTACAGCTCCCAGATGGCACAGCCTGGCGATCACCCGCCAGCTGGTGGTCTCTTACACCACCTTCTCACCCTTACCCGACACTACCCCCGCATGGATACGGGATAAGTTTCGGGCGGTCATTTTCTTCTGCCGACACCTACTGTCACCAATAGCTTCTAGTTTCGGAAGTGGGATGCTCTGCGCTGCCCGGACTTTCCTCTCGCACCCCAAAGATACCAGCGACAGACCGAAGCGCTGCTTTTGGAAATGCAAAGGTAATGAAAAAATAGTGAACAACACTACTTTTCATTACCTTTTTTATATTTTTTGACAAAAAACATCATTTAGTGCTTGCCGCCGCAGCAACCACCCTCGTGATGCACGCCACCCACTACAGCCTGGTGCTGGTCACGAAGCAAGTCGTTGACAGTCTTCACCGGGTTGAAGGTGCTCAATGGAACCTCTACGAAGACGGTGTTCCAGTCGCTCATCGCACCGTTCCAAAGACCCGGCAACTCCAATGCCTTCAAGTCCTTGCCGTTCTTACTCTTGCTAGAGATGAAGCCCGTGCTAGGATCCACATACTTAGGCAAGTCGAATGGCTGACCCTTGTAGTCCTTAGTAGCACAAACGAGATCCACAGGGTTGAAGTGAGTGCCCTGGGTAAACATCTTCATGTACTCCTCGTTGTTGGTGTCAATCTGAGAGCTTTCCAAAATCTGCAAGCTGACAGTGCCATCGCTATTATAAGTAAGGAATGGACCACCACCTGGCTCACCCACGTTCTTGACAACGCCGCAGACACGCATAGGACGGTTCAACTTCTTGCGGAGATAGATGACCAAGTCGGCATCCTCCAGTTCCTTGATGTCAGCCTTGCGACAGCAGAGGTCACGCTGAACGAAGCGGATGACTTCCTCCAACTTCTCATGGTTGTACTGACCAGAGTCGAGCACCTTGAGATATTCGAACGCCTTCTTCTGAAGGGTCACCAAGACACCTGCAATCACCTGCTTGTAGGTCACGGTGTCAGCCTTCAAGCGATCAGGCACCACATTATCGATGTTCTTGATGAACACCACGTCGGCATCAATCTCATTGAGATTCTCGATGAGCGCGCCATGACCACCCGGACGGAAGAGCA
>UMKZ01016574.1_pt1 | contig 10494 bp, 7 predicted proteins | sample 1966441 | NCBI WGS metagenome assembly UMKZ01 (sample SAMEA4836189, study PRJEB28245) | human gut metagenome | biome: gut microbiome; material: fecal sample | place: Denmark | collected 2008
ATCAGGTAAACTATTAGAAAGCGATTCCCCTCTCCCCTGTTGAACGGCAAAAAGCAAGCTTGATGTTGGAAAGGAGAACCCCATGGACAAAAAGAGAAAAACCGTGCTCATCGCCGTCGCCGCGATGCTGCTCGTCGTGGCTATCTTTTTGCTGCCGCGCCGCTCGCAGCCGCTCGGCGAGCTGATCCCCGCGCCTGAGACCGCCCGCGTCGACGGACTCTTCTACATTTCGACCATTGTTCCCACACCGGACGGCTATGGCACGTTCGACACCGGCGACTGCCGGGTAGAGGGCTATCCGGACAGCGAGGCCGCCGCGGCTCTGCGCAGCGCTATGTCTGAAATTTCGGTGCAGCGCTATTACCGCCTGCCCACCTCGCTTTTCTCCCGCTTCACGCAGAACTGGAACTATGTCACCGTCTGGTGGATCCCCGAAGGCGGACAGAAGCACGACCTATACCTCAACTGGGACGAGGGCTTCATCTACGACGATGCCCACCCCGCCGTCGCCTACAAGATCGACGGCAACGCGCAGCAGGTGTTCAGCGAGCTCTGCGCCGTCATCAGTGAGTACGGCACGTACACCCGATAAAATTCAGCAATAAAAAACTCCGTATGAGAAATCTCATACGGAGTTTTTTTGCGTCCTTACAGCATTTTCTGCGGCATCTGCCACGCGTTGTGGTCGGTGTGCAGCAGGTGGTGCGACTTTTCGCCAAGCGGCGCGCCGAGGTAGTCCTTGTAGAGCGCCTTGACATCCGGATTCTCGTGCGAGAAGCGCAGAAGCTCACCCTGATCGAGCCGCCAGAGCACGTTGCCGCGATCCTCGGCAAGCTCGGTACCGTCGTGGATGGGCTGGCCGCCGCCGCCCGCGCAGCCGCCGGGACAGGCCATGACCTCGACAAAGTCATACGCTGCGTCGCCGCGCTTGACAGCCTCAATGAGCTTGCGGGCTTTCCCGAGCGAGCTCACGACCGCGACGCGCACATCGCCCGCACCGGGGATGTTGAACGTCGCCTCCTTCCACCCGTCCATGCCGCGCACGGCGGTGAAAGCGTCAGGGTCAGGATTTTTGCCCGTAACAAGAAAGTACGCAGAGCGCAGCGCCGCGTCCATCACGCCGCCGGTCGCGCCGAAGACGACCGCCGCGCCGGTCGCGGAGCCGAGCGGGCTGTCGAACTCCTCCTCGGGCAGGTACTTGGGTTCAATGTGATTCGCGCGCATCATAATGTTCAGCTCGCGCGTCGTGATGCTCACGTCGACATCGGGGTCGCCCGCGTCGTTTTTCATCGTCGGCAGCGCGCATTCGCTCTTTTTCGACACGCACGGCATGATCGAGACGACGAAAAGGCGCTTGGGGTCGATACCGACCTTTTCGGCAAAGTAGCTCTTCGCCACCGCACCGAACATCTGCTGGGGCGACTTGGCCGTGGAGAGATTGTCCGTCAGTTCGGGGTACTGAGACTTCACAAAGCGTACCCAGCCCGGGCAGCAGGACGTGAACATCGGCCACTGATACTGATCCTTGTGGGTGAAGCGCTCGATAAACTCACTGCCTTCCTCCATGATCGTGAGGTCGGCGGCAAAGTCAGTGTCGAACACATAGTTGAAGCCCAGCTCGCGCAGCGCCGCGACCATGCGCTTGGGCGTTGCGAACTCGCTGTCGAGCCCGAACTGCTCGGCCCATGCCGCGCGCACCGCGGGCGCGACCTGCGCCACGGTGACGACGTTCGGATCGTCGATCGCGTCGAAGACAAGGCCCGTGTCGTCGCGCTCGCGCAGCGCCGCCGTCGGGCAGTGGGTGATGCACTGGCCGCAGTAGGTGCACTCGGTGTCCTGAATGCGGCGGTTGTACGACGCGTCCACGACCGTGCGCGAGCCCGTGCCGAGAAGATCCCAGATCTTCACGCTCTGCACGTTTTCGCACACCTGGATGCAGCGCAGGCATTGCACGCACTTGTCGTTTTCGCGAATGAGCGGCGTGGAATAATCCACCGCCTCGTGACGCAGCTTTTTGGGGAAGTGCGTGCCGCGCATGTTGAAGTCGTTCGCGAGCTGCTGCAAGGTGCAGTTGCCGCTTCGCGTGCAGTTCGTGCACGATGTATCGTGGTGCGAAAGAATGAGGCGCAGGTTCATGCGGCGCGCCTCGCGCGCCTTGGCGCTGTTCGTGAAGGCGACCATGCCGTCCGCCACCACGTTATCACACGCGGGGACAAGGCGCTCCATGCCCTCGACCTCCACGCAGCAGATGCGGCATGCGCCGATCTCGTTGATGTCCTTTAAGTAGCACAGCGTCGGGATATTGATATTGACCGAGCGCGCGGCCTCCAAGATCGTGGTATTCTCGGGCACGGTGACGCTCTTGTGGTCGATGGTCAGTGTAACGTTTCTTACCATTTGCCTTTCCTCCCTCCGCGGAAGATGCCGTAGCCGAAGTGGTCGCAGCGCAGGCAGCGCGACGCCTCGGAGTATGCTTCTTCATCGGTGAGGCCGCACTCGATGCACTTGAAGTCGTGCTTGCGCTCGCCCGCCTCGCGCTCGGTGGTGTCGATACGGCCGTGGGGCGGCTTGTTGTTCAGCCGCGCCGTGGGGATCTCGACGCCGGGGTCGATCTCGTGGTGGAAGCCGAGGTATTCGTCGATATTCGCCGCGGCGACCTTGCCGGCCGCGATGGCGCGGATGACGGTCGCAGGGCCGGTGACGCAGTCGCCGCCGGCGAAGACGCCGTCCATATTGTCGATCTGGCCGCTGGCCTCGGCGACGAACGCGCCGCGCTTGATGGCGATCTTCGTCTGCTCAAAGCCGTGGGTCTCCACGCCCTGACCGATGGCGACAACGACAACGTCCGCCGCGATGCGCTTTTCGCTGCGCTTGGCCTTTTCGGGCGCGGGGCGGCCCTTTTTATCCATCTCGCCGATGATCTGCGGCTGTGTCCACAGCGCGACGGCGTGACCGTTCGCATCGGTCTCGATGCGGACAGGTGCCTGAAGCGTCACGAGCTCCACGCCCTCGGCCACGGCGCCCTCCACTTCCTCGGGAAGGGCCGTCATGTCCTCCTGGCGGCGGCGGTAGACGCAGCTCACTTTGCGCGCGCCGAGACGAACCGCGCTGCGGCAGACATCCATCGCGACGTTGCCGCCGCCGATGACGACGATGTCCTTGTTGCGGAAGTCCGGCATGTGATCGTCGCCGATCTCGCGCAGCATCTCGACCGCGGAGATGACGCCCTCGGCGTCCTCGCCCTCGATGCCGGTCTTTTTATCCGTGTGCGCGCCGAGCGCGATGTAAAGCGCGTCGTTCTGCTGGCGCAGCTCGTCGAACGTCACATCGTCGCCGACATTGACGTTGACATGCACATCGATCCCGAGCGCCAGCATCGACGCGATCTCCGCGTCGAGCACTTCGCGCGGCAGGCGGTAGTTGGGGATGCCGTAGCGCAGCATGCCGCCGAGCCTCGCGCGCTTTTCATACACGGTGACCTTGTGGCCCATCAGGGCTAAGTAATACGCCGCGGAAAGGCCGCTCGGGCCGCCGCCGATGACGGCGACCTTCTTGCCCGTGGGCTCGGCGCAGTCGGGCTGCGGCACGTAGCCCGCGTTATCCACCGCGTAGCGCTTGAGGCCGCGGATGTTGACCGCGTCGTCGATCATATTTCTTCGGCAGCGCGCCTCGCACGGATGCTCGCAGATGTACGCGCAGGCCGAGGGGAATGGATTATCCTTGCGGATCAGGCGCACGGCGTCGGCGTAGCGGCCGTACTTGATGAGCACGAGATATCCCGGGATATCCACGCCCGCGGGGCACAGCGCCACACAGGGAACGGGCTCGCGCATGCCGCCAAGGCAGCGGTGGCGCAGAATATGCTCTTCGTAGTCGTCGCGGAAGCCCTGCACGCCGTCAAGCACCAGGCGCGCCGCATCGCGGCCAATGGCGCAGTCGGCGCTGTTGACGATCACGCGCGCCACGCGCTCGATGATCGAGATGGTCTCCATCGTGGCCTCGCCCTCGAGCACCTGCTCCATCAGCTCAGAGAGCTGGCCGAGGCCGATACGGCAGGGAACGCACTTGCCGCACGTCTGCGCATGGCAGAGGTCCAGAAAGCTCTTGGCCAGGTCCACCGGACACAGTCCCGGAGGGCTTGCGGCGATACGCCGCTCCACATCGCGGTACAGCCCGTCGATGACGGTCTGGGCATGGGAGGGCGTCATAATATCGAGTCTTGACACTGCTGTTTTCTCCTTTCACTGCTTGCCATCAGTGTAGTATCGGCCGGCAGGACAAATGCACGTATCCCGCCGCCTGATGTCAGCATCCATAAATAGATGTTATCTATAATAAACGTTAGTCATTCCATTTTCAATAGTCAATGCGGATTTTTTGTCATATTTTTCCATTTCACTCCATTTGGCTAACAAAGAAAAGCGAGGGTAGCCGCCCCCGCTTTCAATTCTCTGTTTTTTCGGTTTATTTGCTGCGGATCTCGTCAAAGGTATCGGTGATGGCCGTCTCCGGCGCGGGCGTTGCGAGCGAGACAGCCACGATCGCGACGCACGCCGCAAGGAACGCGGGGAGCAGTTCGTAGATGGCCCACGCGCCGCCCATCGGCGCGATGAGATACTTCCAGATGAAGACCACCGCGCCGCCAGTGATCATGCCCGCGAGCGCACCCTGTTTGTTCGCGCGCTTCCAGAAGAGCGAGAAGAGCATCACGGGGCCGAACGCCGCGCCAAAGCCCGCCCACGCGAACGAAACGACACGGAACACGGAGCTGTTGGGGTCCCACGCAAGCACCATGCCGATAAGGGCGATGCCGATGACCGTGGCGCGCGCGGCCAGCATCGTCGTGCGCTGGTTCATCTTGATACCGAACGAATGCTGCATGAGGTCCTGTGACACGCTGGACGCCGCGGCCAAGAGCTGCGAGTCCGCGGTCGACATCGTCGCGGCCAGAATGCCCGAGAGGATGATGCCCGCCATGACGGCGAGCAGCACGCCGTGCTGGCTCATCAGGTCTGCCAATTTAATGATGATGGTCTCGGATTCCGCGCTCGTCGCCAGGAAGGGCACTTTGCCCGCGGCGGTCACGCTATAGCCGATGACGCCGATGCACACGGCGATGAACATGGAGATGACAACCCAGATCGTCGCGATGCGGCGGGACTGGTTGAGCTCCTTTTCCTCGCGGATGGCCATAAAGCGCAGCAGGATGTGCGGCATGCCGAAGTAGCCAAGACCCCACGCGAGCGTCGAAATGATGCTCAGCGTGCTGAACGAGGCGGCTGTGCCGCTCGCAGCATCGTAGCCCTGCGTCATGTTGAGGTAGCCCGGCAGCGCGCGGGCGTTGTCGATGACCGCGTCAAGCCCACCCGCCTGATGCACGCCGAAGCACACGATGACAATGAGCGCGATGGTCATGAAGATGGACTGGATCAAGTCGGTGAACGAAACGGCCATAAAGCCGCCCATCACCGTGTACAGCACGACCACGATGCCGCCGACGATCATCGCCGTGTGGTACTCCACGCCGAAGAGGCTGTTGAAGAGCGTGCCGATGGCCTTGAAGCCAGAGGCCGTGTACGGGATAAAGAAAATGAGGATCACGACCGCCGCGATGCAGGAGAGCAGATGCTTTTTATCGCCGTAGCGGCGGGCGAAAAAGTCAGGGATCGTGATGGCGCCGAGTTTGGCCGAATACCGGCGCAGGCGGCGCGCGACGATCAGCCAGTTGAGATACGTGCCGATGGCCAGACCGATGGCCGTCCACGTCACCTCCGGCAGTCCGCAGAGGTAGGCAAGGCCAGGCAGACCCATCAAAAGATAGCTGCTCATATCGCTCGCCTCAGCGCTCATGGCCGTGACGATGGGGCCCATCTTGCGCCCGCCGAGGTAGAAGTCGTCCGAGCTGCTGCCGCTGCCCTTCTTGCCAAAATACACGCCGACGAATACCATCGCGGCGAGATAGAGAACGATGGTCACTACAATAATGATCTGTGCGCTTGTCATGTGATTTTCTCCTTCAGCTTTCGTTAAGACGAGCACAATATAGCACAAAAGAAAGTAGACGTAAATACAGAACGCCGTACAGAATAATTCCTGTACGGCACTGCAAAATTTTGAATTTTCGATTGATTTTACTGTATTTTCTGCAAGACGATTTAGTAGACTGTTTTTGAAACAAGTTTTATTTTTTGCGAAAGCCATCTAAAAACAGCGGCATCATCTCGCGCGCATACTGGACGAGCGAATATTCCCCGCCCGAAAGGCACCAGTCATACATCAGCCCGCGCTCGAACATCGCGTAGGCCTTGACGATCTCGCTCACGGTACGCGTGTCGGTCAGCTCCTCGCGCTCCTGCCCCTGAGAGACGATTTGGCGCAGAAGCCTATAATATGTACGCTTGCGGTCGAGCAGATGCTTTTCTCCCTTGGTGACAAGCTGGGAGGAAAAAAGCCGCGCCAGAAGCTCGATGGAGACCGTGTTTTCGATCGTCGTGAACAACTCCTGATTGAGCCAGCATAAGAGCTCGATGCAGTCCATCTCGTCGTGGGGCTGCTGCATCAGCTCCTCATACCGCTCGTCAAACAGCACCGAGAGGGACGAGAGCAGCGCGTCCTTGCCGTCAAAATAGTGGTAAAACGAGCCCTTCGACGTCTCCGACTCGAAGATGATCTCCTCCACCGTCGTCTCCTCATAGCCCTGCTCGTAAAAGAGCTTCCACGCCGCCGAGACGATGCGCGCCTTGGTGTTGCGGCTCGATTTTCTTGCCATGTGCTCCCCTCCCCTGTTTTTACTGAAAGGGTTGAGCAAAACGCGAGTTTTGCAAAATCTGGTAACAATATATAGTGCTCAAACGAGCTGAATAGCACTATTTGTTGTATAGCCTTATGAGCAAATCGGAGTTTTGCTCAACCCTATTTACTGATTGTATCACAGTGCGCTGCCCGCTGCCAAGCGTTTTGCGCTCACCCAAGGTTTTTCCGCAGGAATGTGCGTGCATTTTCAAAGAAAATGCCGTCCGCGTCCGCCTGCGATACGCCGCGCGAGAGCAAATACCCGTAAAAGTCCGCCGTCTTTTCCGCCGAATCGAGGCACGGCGGCAGCGCCGCGCCGTCGAAGTCCGAGCCGAGGGCAAGATTCCTGCGCGCACCGAGGTCGAAAAAGTGCGCCACATGGCGATAGATGTCGTCTAAGCTCCTGACCGCTCCCCCGTCGCGCAGGAATGGCCCGTAGTAGTTGAGGCCGATGAGGCAGCCGCGGCGCACCATCTCTTTGATCTGCGTGTCCGTCAGGTTGCGCCTGTGCGCGCAGACCGCGCGTGCGTTGGAGTGCGTGGCGAGAAACGGCCTTTCCGCCGTCTCGAACACGTCCGCGAGCCCCGCGTCGTTCAGATGCGAGACGTCGAGCAAAATACCGCAGCGCTCCATCTCGCGCACGGCGGCGCGGCCAAAGTCCGTCAGGCCGCAGTCTGTCATGTTGCCCGAGCCGAGCTCGTTTTCCCCATTCCACGTCAGCGTCACAGCGCAGACGCCCTGACGCTTCAGCTCCCCGATGCGCGACAAATCGCCTGCGAACGCGCTGCCGTTTTCCACACTCAAAAAGGCTGCGGTTTTCCCCGCCGCCCACGCGCGCTCCATATCGGCAACATTGCGGCAGGGCGACACCCGATCCGCGAATTTTCGCATCTGGCGATTGAAATTCGCGCAGGCGTTGTCAAAAAAGCGGACAGCCTTCTCCCCGCGCAGCTCATCGGGCACGAACACGGCGAAAAACTGCGCCCAGTGGATGTCCTTCGGAATACTTGTGAGCGACAGCGTGCGCGCGGGATCGTCGAGCGTGTCGATGATGTTCGATCCTGCGTACATGCAGTCGGTCAACGTGTCGCAGTGGAGGTCGATGAGGGCGTAAGGGCGCATGCGGGCACTTCCTTTTCAAAAAAGATCACGCTGCATTATACGCTCTTCCCGCCCGTTTCTCAACCGGCAAAGTTTAAGGAATTCTGAGGATTCTTAGCGTGCTCTTTACAAAGGCGCGGCAACACTGATATACTGGGCATCGAAAGGGGCGAAACGCCATGGACAATATTTCCCAGATCATCTCCCGCTCGATCGGTGGCTACAGCATTGGCAGCATCCTTTCCGCGCTGCTGACGTTCCTCATCTGCCTGATCGTCGTGCGGCTCGTGCTCAAGCTCTGTTCGCGGCTGCTCTCGCGCGCGAACCGCCTGAACGAGCGGCTGCAAAAGGTCATCCTCACGAGCCTCAAAACACTTCTGTATCTGCTTACCATCATCATCACAGCCGAGGCGCTCGGCATCAACACCTCGTCGCTCACCGCCATCATGTCGGTGCTGACGTTGGGCGTCACGCTGGCCGCCGAGGACATTCTCGGCAACGTCGCCGGCGGGCTCGTCATCCTCTTCTCGCATCCGTTCTCGCTCGGCGACGAGATTGAAGTCGGCGGCACGACCGGCACGGTGCGCGAAATTTCACTGACGCACACGAAGATCGAAGCGCCGGATGGACAGATCGTGCTCCAGCCCAACCGCGAAATGTCCAGCTCGAAGATCATCAACTTCACCGTCCTGGGCCGCCGCCGCATCGTCTACAAGGTCACAGCATCCTACGACGCGCCGACGGACGAGGTGAAGCAGGCCTGCATGGACGCCGTTCTCGCCTTCCCCGCCGTGCTGAAAGAACCCACGCCGACGGTGTATCTCTCGAATTACGGTGCCAGCTCCATCGAATACACCATCCGCTGCTGGACGGCGGCAGACGCCTACTGGGACACTTATTTTAAGATGTACGAGCGCCTGCGCGACACCTTTGCAAAGCACAACGTGGAGATGTCCTACGATCATCTGAACATCCACGTCGTGCCGGAGAAACAGAATGAAAATTAAAGTCGTCGATATGACATATGAACAGGCGCTCGCCCAGCCGCCGCAGGTGCACAAAAAGCCGAAAAAGCCGTCGCTCCTGTTCCGGACGGTTCTGCGCGCAGCCTCCGCGCCCGACCTTCTGGCGACGCATTTCCACTGCGAGAAGATCGGCATGGAGCAGATCAAAAGCGATGAGCCCTGCCTTGTCCTGATGAACCACTCGTGCTTTCTCGACCTCAAAATCGCGGAGGCGGTGCTGTACCCGCGCCCGTTCAACATCGTCTGCACCTCGGACGGCTTTGTCGGCAAGGAATGGCTGATGCGCAGCGTCGGCTGCATCCCCACGCGCAAGTTCTGTTCGGACGCGGCGCTCGTGCGCGACATGCTCTACTGCGTGCGGACACTCAAAACGTCGGTGCTGCTCTATCCCGAGGCAAGCTACAGCTTTGACGGCACGGCCACACCGCTGCCGGAGAGCATCGGCAAGTGCGTCAAGGCGCTGAATGTGCCGGTCGTGATGATCCGCACCTACGGCGCGTTCGCGCGCGACCCGCTCTACAACGGGCTGCAAAAGCGGCGCGCGAAGGTCTCGGCGCAGATGCAATGTCTGCTCTCGTCCGACGATGTTGCGGAGCTGAACGTCGCCGGGATCAATGAGCGCATCTTTTCCGCCTTCCGCTTCGACAATTTCCGCTGGCAGGAGAAAAACGGCGTCTCCGTCAGCGAGCCGTTCCGCGCCGACGGACTCAACCGCGTGCTCTACAAGTGCCCGCACTGCCTCGCCGAAGGGAAAATGGAGGGCAGGGGTACGTCACTCATCTGCCGAAATTGCGACAAGGAATATCACTTGACAGAGCTTGGCACGCTGGAATGTTTGAACGGCGAGGCCGCATTCACTCACGTGCCGGACTGGTACGCCTGGGAGCGGCAGTGCGTACGCGAGGAGCTGCAAAGCGGCACGTATCAGCTCGACATCCCCGTGCAGATCTGCATGATGGTCAACATGCGCGAGATCTGCCGCGTGGGCGAAGGCCGGCTGCACCACGACGAAAACGGCTTCCACCTGACCGGCTGCGACGGGAAACTGGACTATTTCCAAAAGCCCGAGGCCTCGTACAGCCTGTACGCCGACTATTTCTGGTACGAGATCGGCGATATGCTCTGCATCGGCGACCATAAAGCGCTGTATTACTGCTTCCCGCAAGACGGCGGGGATGTGGTCGCTAAGACACGGCTTGCTGCCGAAGAGCTCTATAAATTAAAGCGCGCCGCTAAGGCGCGGGGGTGATGCAGCGCAAAGTGCTGCCGCCTTGTTCCCCACACCGTGTGGGAACGCGGATAAGGGAGGGGTGTCTCTTTTTTGAAAAGAGACACCCCTCCCTTACACCCTCCCAGAGAAAATTTTTCATTGCAAGCGAGCAGCTCGAAGAGCTGCAATGCTTGCCGATTGCACCTCTTGCGTGCGGCAAAGCCGCATTTACCCCTGCTATACGACTTGGCGTACTCCTATCATCCGCTGCCGCTCTGCCCATCTCGCGCTGGTACAGCCTAATTTCCGTCTACCGGAGCACTCATCAATGCGGCGAGCGAAGCAATGCCGCATTCCGCAGGCAGT
>UMKZ01008290.1_pt1 | contig 10469 bp, 5 predicted proteins | sample 1966441 | NCBI WGS metagenome assembly UMKZ01 (sample SAMEA4836189, study PRJEB28245) | human gut metagenome | biome: gut microbiome; material: fecal sample | place: Denmark | collected 2008
ATCATGCTTCCCGAGAGCCATGGCGGTGCCGGCCTTGAGCAGCCTCTCGTAACCCTGATGGCTGTTTACGAGGTTCTTGGTCAGTACGGTGGACCCACCTACGTTCTGTATCAGCTTCCTGGCTTTGAGACTATCATCCGTGAGGGCACTCAGGAGCAGATCGATGCTGTAATGGCATACCTTGGCACCGGTGAGCAGATCTGGAACTCCGCTTGCACCGAGCCTGGCGCTGGTTCTGACGTTTCTAGCCTGACCACCAACTACAAGCGTCGCGACGGCAAGATCTACCTGAACGGCACCAAGACCTTCATCACCTCTTCCAAGGGCGTTAAGTGGCTGGTAATCATGGCCAAGAACGCCGACGATCCTTCCGTATTCACCGAGTTCATGGTTGACATGACTAAGCCCGGTGTTGAGCTTGGCCCTCTGAACAAGCTTGGTCTTCGCATGGACAGCTGCTGCGAGGTTTATCTCAACGACGTTGAGCTCGAAGAGTCTGACATCTTCGGCAAGGAAGGCAACGGCTTCAACCGCGGCATCGGCGACTTCAACTTCGAGCGTTGGCTGGTAGGCGCTTGCGACTACGGTACGGCAATCTGCGCTTACGAGGATGCTCTTAAGCACGCTAACACCCGTGAGGCATTCGGCAAGACCATTGGTCGTTTCCAGCTCAACCAGCTCAAGATCGCTGAAATGACGATCAAACTCGACGCCATGAAGAACATGCTTTACGAAACCGCATGGAAGGCTGACATGAACGGTGGCAGCCTCGACGCAGGCGAAGCCGCAATGTGCAAGTACTTCTGCGCAAACGCTTCTTTCGAGGTCGTAGACGACGCTATGCAGATTATGGGCGGCATCGCAGTTGCTTCCGAGCATCGCATCAACCGCATCTGGCGCGACCTTCGTGTTGATCGTATCTCCGGTGGTACCGACGAGATGATGATTCTCACCACCGCTAAGAACGCTCTGAAGAAGTATCGTCAGTAGCTTTCTCTCTCAGCACCGCGAGGGGATCGCGGAGTTGTGACGGATTTTCTGCTAAGAGGGGCCCCTCTGGGGCCCCACATCAAGGAGGAAAAATATTATGGCAATGCCAACTGAAAAACCATCATTCGGTACACTCGACGGCGTTAAGGTCGTTTACGCAGCAGTAGAACTTGCTTGCCCCAAGGCTTGCGACCTCATGGCTGACTGGGGTGCTGACGTTACCTGGCTCGAGAACACTGGTGCAGGTGACACCATCCGCGACACCGCCTACATTAAGCAGGCTGAACGCCGTAACCAGCGTTCTGTTGCTCTCAACTACTTCTCTGAAGAGGGTAAGGAAATCTTCTTCAAGATGATCAAGGATGCCGATATCTTCCTCGAGGCATCTAAGGGCGGCACCTGGGCACGTAAGGGGATCACTGACGAGGTTCTCTGGGCTATCAATCCTAAGCTCGTTATCGTTCACATCTCCGGCTTTGGCCAGGAGGGTGATCCTAAGATGGTTAAGCGCGCTGCTTATGACCTGACGGTAATGGCTTACTCCGGTCTTATCATGCAGAACGGTACCGAGGAGCAGCCTATGCTTCCTGGACCCTACATGGGCGACTACCTGAACACCCTGATGATTGCTGCATCCACCCTGTCTGCTCTGTATCGTGCCGAGAAGACTGGTAAGGGCGAGTCCATCGACCTTGCTATGTACGAGACCTTGCTGTCCATCGGTCAGTACTACCTCGTTGACTACCTCAACGCAGGCATCAAGTGGCCTCGTCCTGGCGCACGTAACCAGAACCTCTGCGGTATCGGCGAGTTCCAGTGCAAGGATGGCTTCCTGGGCGTATGCCTCTACGGCGTAGACCAGAACAAGCACTTCCTGGAGACCATCGGTCTTGGTCACCTGTGGGGCACCGAGGATATCCCCGAGGATACCTCCGGTCTGTGGCTGTCTAATCCTCATGCCGATGAGATCCAGAAGGCATTTGAGGACTACTGCCTCGAGCATTCTAAGTACGAGATCGAAGAGGATTTCGCTGCTCATCGTATTGCTGCTCAGGTTGTTCTTGATATGGAAGACCTGGTTAAGGAAGAGCATCTTGCTCTGCGCAACACGTGGGTTGATTGGAAGACCGCTGATGGCGATACCTTCCATGGCTTGGGCGTATTCCCCAAGTTTAAGAACAACCCCGGTGAGATCTGGCGTCCTATGCCTCACCAGGGCGGCGACACCGTCGACGTACTTACCAAGCTTGGTTACACCGAGGATCAGATCAATGAGCTCCTCGAAGCCGGCGTGGTAAAAGCTAGCTAAGCATTCTTTCCAATAGCCGCCAATTTGACCTTCTTCCCCCTCCCTTATTGGTTGGCTCGTTATTCCTGTGCCCCTCCTGGGTTTTCCCAGGAGGGGTGAATGAGAGGGGTTGCGTTTCTCCGCGAAAGGGCGGACGGGTTACTGGGAGTTGTCCGTCCTTTCGTTGAGAAATGTTAAACGGCATGGGGGTGTCGTTAAAGTGCGAAAGGCCAAAGCCCTTCGTTGAATAAAGGGGGATGAACAAGATGACCGATATCGTGGGAAATGAAACACTTCGCAGCTTATGGGAAACCATGGCCGATCGATGCGCTAACCGCGACTTTATGGTTTTTGAGAATCGTGTAGGTAGCGTTTTCGAGTATACCTACGCTCAGTTCGACGAAGACGTTAACCGAATTGCTAACGTTTTCCTTTCCCTTGATGTGCAGAAGGGCGATTTTGTTGCTCTTCATTTGCATAGCTCTCCAGAGTTTTTGATGTGCCTGTTCGGCCTTGCGAAAATCGGCGCTGTCGCTGTTCCTGTGAACGAACAGTATCTTGCGGATGAGACCGAGTACATTCTTGACACTGCTCAGGTTAAATGCGCGGTTGTCGAGCCGTTGTATCTTGCTACCTACCAAGAGCTTGTAAGGCGTGGACGCAGGTTCGAGAAGGGTATTCTTGTTGCTCGCGCAGGTCAGGATTCGCCAGTATGCGACATTGAATATCCTTCCATGTTTTGCCGTTCTAGGCAGCAGCCCCAGGAAGAACAGGCATTTTACGATTTTTGGAGTATGCGTTGCGCTGAGCAGCCCGTATTGCGCGAAAAGCGCCCGCTTAGCTCCTCCGATCCTGCTCAGATTATCTTTACGTCTGGCACCACTTCGCGTCCGAAGGGCGTTGTGGTTACCCATGCGAACATGATTTTCTCCGGCCTGTATGGCGACTGGGAAGTTTCCCTTCGTGGCTCTGATCGCGTTCTTTCGACCATGCCGGCATGCCATTCCAACTTCCAGCTTGCCGCGCTTATGCCTGTTGTTACCGCTGGAGCGACGATTATTATTGTCGAAAAGTTCTCAGCTCATCGTTTCTGGAAGCAGGTAAGGCACTATCGTGCCACGGTTATCCAGCTCGTTGCCATGATGCTTCGTACGGTAATGCTTCAGGAGGTTGATCCTGAAGAAAAGAACCATTGCGTACGTGAAGCTTTGTACTTCATCAGCGTTTCCGATGAAGAGAAGGAAGCCTTTGAGGAGCGCTTTAACGTTAAGATCATGAATACCTATGGCTCTACCGAAAGCATCGGTTGGGTATTGACTGATCCACCTGTTGGCAAACGCATGTGGCCTTCGGTTGGCCGTGCTGGCTTGAGCTATGAGGTTCGTATTGCCGACAAGAACGACAATGAGCTTCCTCACGGTGAGACGGGCGAGATTCAGGTCAAGGGCGTTCGCGGGAGGACCTTGATGCTCGAATACCTGAACAACCCCAAGGCAACAGAAGAGACCTTCAGCGCTGATGGTTGGCTGAAGACGGGCGATCAGGGTTACCAAGACGATAATGGCTGGTTCTACTTCGTTGATCGAAAGTCGAACATGGTAAAGCGCGCCGGAGAGAATATCTCTACTAGTGAAATCGAGAAGATTCTCGAAGAGCATCCTTTGTGCGCAGAAGCTGCGGTAATTGGCGTCGAAGATCCGATTCGCGACATGGCGCTTAAGGCATTCGTTCTTCCTGTAAAGGGTGCAAAACTGACCCCTGAAGAGGTTGAGGAGTATTGCCGAAAGCATATGGCATCGTTTAAGGTGCCGTCATTTTTTGAGATCGTTTCTGAGTTTCCTCGAACATGCAGCATGAAAATCGAGAAGAAGCTTCTGAAATAGCCCGTTTTCAACAGGGCAAGAGGGGAGGGGGAGCACATGATCTGCTCCTCCTTATCATATCGTGAGGCATTGCCTCACGATGAGGAGAGCGGCGCGTGGGATTGTGTAGCGTCGCGCAGAGGGTTGATAATAAATGAGCGTATCGACTAATAACCAATCTATAGCGGAAAGACCTCCTACCGCTTCTATAGGAAATAGTCTGGGGGATACTGCAAGAAAGGCCAAGAGCGCCGCTAAGCGAACGGCAAAACGCACCATCGACGAGGTGTCAATGACGCCGTTCCTTCGTAAGATCGTTTTCTTTTCGAGCGGCGGATCGTTTCTGGACGGTTATGTGCTTGCGCTGATTGGCGTTGCGTTGACGCAGATTACTCCTCTGTTTGATCTTACCGAGACATGGAGCGCATTGATCGGTGCTTCGGTATTTTTGGGCATTTTGATCGGCACCGTTGTTGGTGGTTATCTTACCGACCTTATTGGGCGTCGCGTTATGTTCATCATCGACTTGATAGCTATTGCGGCGTTCTCGATTTTCTCGGTTTTTGCTGCTGATCCTTTGAGCTTGGTAATAGCCCGTTTCTTCATCGGCGTATTTGTAGGAGCGGATTATCCCATTGCAACGTCGATGATCGCCGAGTTCACCCCTACGCATCATCGCTCCATTTCTATGGGTATGGTTTCAGCTGCCTGGTATCTAGGTGCTACTGCGGCAGCATTTGTTGGGTATGCGCTCTATGCATACGACGATGGTTGGCGTTGGATGCTGGGTAGTGCCGTTATTCCCTGCGTGATTCTGCTTGTTGGTCGCCACAACATCCCTGAGAGCCCTATGTGGCTTAATCAGCATGGTCGTTCCGAAGAGGCAAATGCCATTGTTGCGCGAGTTTACGGCGAAGACGTTGTTTTGGAATATGAGGAGCCCAGTGCAAAGGTGCCGATCATGGCACTGTTCCGCGGCGGTTATGGAAAACGCATCGTGTTCTTGGGAATCTTGACCCTGTGCCAAGTCGTTCCTATGTACGCAATTTATACGTTTGGCCCTCAGATTATGACCGAGTTTGGATTGGGTGCAGGTCAGGAAGCGATTTTGGGCGAAAGCGCTGTAAGTTTATTCTTCCTTGTGGGCACATTCCCGGCTATGTTCTGGCTTAACTCTCTGGGAAGACGAAGGCTCTTGATAGTATCTCTCGCCCTTATGACTATCGGAATGATGATTCTGGGCCTATTCCCAACCGCTCCTGCTCTCGTCATTATTGCTGCTTTTGGTCTGTATGCCTTCTTCAGCGGTGGTCCGGGAATTCTCCAATGGCTCTATCCCAATGAATTGTTCCCGACCTCGGTTCGTGCATCGGCTGTAGGCGTTTCTATTGCCATCTCTCGCCTTGGAACTATTGCGGCAACGTATAGTTTGCCAATAATGCTTAGCTCTTTTGGTGTTGGACCAACTATGTTGTGTGCTTCGGGTCTTCTTCTGGTTGGTTTGGTGCTTTCGATTATCATGGCGCCTGAAACAAAAGGAAAGTCGCTTACTGAAGCGAGCAAGCTGTAGGCTCTTAGATATCTGTTACCTTTCTTTCGTTGGTGATAATGCCAACGTAAAGCCCCTCTGGATCATCGGGATCTAGAGGGGCTTTCTTGTTTAGTTAATCATGGGTTCAATTGTGGGTGTGATTTGCGGATAAGGAAGGAGGGTTGATTCGCTGCCTGTAAAAGCCGTCGTGGGTTGTTGTTTCGCCTCTGGATGACCCCCGTTGCGGGCAAAGGTGAGCTGAGGCATTGTTATTTACTGAGAGAGTGGCTTGTGTGGGGATGCCGCAGACGGCTCATTGAATTTCGCAAACGCAGCCAACCGTTGCTTCCTGCTGTGAGGATCTAGGTCAATAAGACAACATCGTTGATGCAGCCTAGCAACAAGGCTTATGTTGCCATGTTTGCTTTAATGGGCCTTAGATGAATCCGTCTAAAGCCGTATTGCCCCTGGTAGACTCTTGAATAGCTCTGTTTCTACTCAGGGGATGTGGTGCTTGGCGTGAAGCGCCGATTCGATTCGGACGGTTTTCGGATTATTGATTATCGGGCTATGAGTAATTGTCGGAATCTTTCACCAAGGGAAGACGGGGCCGTGCTGAGGTGTGCGGCAGGCATGGATGTCGCATCCTTGCGCGGAGCGTCGTCTGTTGCTGTTGGTTAAACAGAGATTAGTTCTGCGGTTTGGTTGGCAAGAATGAATCAAAGGTGAGTGATGTCTGCAGTAGGCTGTTGAGATTTGCGACAGGGAGGGAGTCCGTGTTCTAGGCAATAAGAAAGGCGCCCATTACGAGCGCCATTCTTTTAGGAGGGTATATGTAGGGTGATTAGGAAGGGTTTTAGGAAGGGTTATTTTTGATTAGGAAGGGTATTTTGGAAGGAGTGGGGGATGATTAGCGGCCAACCCACTTGGGCTCGCGCTTTTCTACGAATGCGGCAGGGCCTTCGATGCCGTCTTCGGTCTTCTCGAGGAAGCGATATGCAGCGTCGCAGTAACGCATTGCATCTTCTTCGCACATCTGATCAGATGCATGTACCAGGTACTTGGTCCACTTCAGAGCGAGAGGAGCGTTCTTCAGACACTGCTCAGCGAGTTCGATAGCCTTGTCCATAACCTCTTCGGCGGGAACAACATAGTTGATCAAGCCAAGCTTCTGAGCTTCGTCAGCCTTGATCTTCTTACCGGTGAGCAGGAGTTCCATGCAGTCCTTGCGGTTGATGTCGCGAGCGAGGCGAACGATACCGCCGGTAGATGCGATGATGCCCAGACCAACTTCGGTGCAACCGAACTTAGCGCGCTCAGAAGCAACAACCATGTCGCAGGAAAGAGCGATTTCCATGCCGCCGCCAGCTGCGGAGCCGTTGCAAGCTGCAATAACGGGCTTGGAGCAGGTGCGAGCAGTAAGACCGCCGAAACCATGCTCGGTTACGGTCTGGCATTCGCCGCCTTCGGAGAGCTCGGAGAGGTCCTCGCCAGCGCAGAATACCTTGCCAGTGCCAGTAACGATGATTGCGCGAACAGCCGGATCGGTTTCGGCGTTGTTCATGATGTTTGCCATGGCCTTGGAAGTTGCTCCGTTAAGCGCATTTGCCATATCGGGGCGATTGATGCGAATGATCAGCAAGCCGTCTTCGCGAAGTTCCGATACAACCGTATCAGTGCCATAGTAATCAGCCATTGTGTCCTCCTTTGTTGTGTGGCTGTGACGTAAGGCCGATCCCCGCTTACTTAAAAGCTCTAAACCTCACGTCGTTGATTCAATAGTAGATATGAACACGTTCTAGAACATCACTAGGCTTCTATGAGCCTTACGATACGTATAATCAAACCCATCATTACTTTTTAAGTAATGGGTCTGATTTGGGGTTTTGATGTGCCTTGAAGCGATTTTGGGCGTATGGTTCGAGGTGGGCTTCCGCTTTGCGTTAGCTTTGCCATTATGGCAATTGGGGAAGGTGCTACGTTAGTAGTGGCAATCATGGGACTTAACCTACTGGGAGCGGTTCCGCATTACGTCTCACTGTTTGTCTGATTTCCGCGTTGGATTGGCGCTATGTGACTTACCCAAGGCGTTCCGCCCTGCATGCTTGCAATGCGCTGACTCTGAGCTGGGTTTGCTTGGAGAAAACTAAATAGGCGAAGGTGTTTGCTCATTGCCTTCATTCATTATTTGCCACAGTTGCAATAAACGACCATCGGCTTGAATTGTTGTTTCGATATACGCAAAGAAGGCAGCCGTAATGGCTGCCTTCTTTGTTGGGGAGTTTGCCTCTAGGGCGAGGCTATTTCGTGAAGCGTTTGGTTGAGATTATTCTGCTTTAGCGTTCTCTTCTGCCTGCTGCTTTAGCTCGAACTTCTTGCCACGAGTGCGTGCGCACATCGACACGCCGCCTCCCAAGGCAATAAGGGCAATTACATTTGGCAGAACCATCAGCTGATTGAACATGTCGGCGAGTTCCCACACCAGGTCGTTGGAGAGGATGCAGCCCACGAAAATGAAGCACAGGGCAATAACGCTGAACACAGGTACGGCTTTTTTACCGAACAGATAGTTAACGTTGATCTTTGCGAACAGATTCCAGCTCAGGATAGTGGAGAATGCGAAGAACAAGAGGCAAATTGCGACGAATACGTTGCCGCCAGTTTCGCCGAACAGGCTGCCGAATGCGATCTGGGCCATATTTGTTTTGTCGATGCCGTCGTAAACACCCTGAGCAAGAGCGCCGTCGCCGGTATACAGAACGGTGATAACTACCAGGGCAGTGATGGTAACAACAACAAACGTGTCAACGAATACTGCGATGAGTGCCAGAACGCCCTGTTCATGGGGGTTCTTCACATTCGCCATAGCGTGAGCGTGAGGGGTGGAGCCCATGCCTGCTTCGTTGGAGAAGAGACCACGCTTAGCGCCCTGAGAAAGAGCTGCGATGATGCCGAAGGTAACGCCGCCAAGCTCCGCATTGGGATTAAAGGCGAATTCGAAGATCAGGAAAAATGCGTCACCTACGTGAGAAGCGTTTGCGATAAGAACTGCGATACCGCCGATCAGATATACGATAGCCATAAAAGGTACTACCTTTTCGGTTACCGATGCCAGGCGGGACAAGCCACCCAGGAAGATGAAGCCGGCGAATATTACGATGATGATGCCCACCAGCCACGTGGGGATACCGAATGCGGTGTTCATCGTGGATGCGATGGAGTTCGACTGAACCATGCAGCCCATGAAGCCCAGCGCCAAGATGATGGCGACTGCAAAGAATCCAGCCAAGAAAGTGCCGAATTTGCCGTGGAATGCGGTCTTGATGTAATAAACAGGACCGCCATGCACTGTGCCGTCTGCGTCAACTTTGCGCGTTTTCTGCGCCAATACTGCCTCTGCGTAGTTGGTTGCCATACCAAGGAATGCGATGAGCCACATCCAGAAGATAGCGCCTGGGCCACCAATGAGGATTGCGCCGCAGGCACCAACAATATTGCCGGTACCAACCTGTGCTGCAATTGCGGTTGCAACAGCCTGGAATGAGCTCATGCCGCTCTTGTGCTTTTCGCCGTTCAGGTTGAATCCACCAAAGAGTCGCTTAAGACCTTCGCCAAAGCAACGAACCTGCACAAAGCGGGTGCGAATAGTGAAGAACAGGCCCGTACCGATAAGCAGGACAATCAATACGTAGTTCGACAGGTACGAGTTGATGGTTTGGACAATTAACAGCAATTCATCCACGTTGGGTAACCTCCTAGGGTTCTTGTTTGGAAAACCCTAGGGAAACCTTGAATAAGATAAGGGGCGGATTGAAACCCGTCTCTGTCCTTTTGCCTGAGAGATTCAGCTTCAAAACCGTTCCACTGATTGGGAACGTCTGGCTTGAAGCCTTGCACCGTCGGCACTCATTTAAGAGATTCTCCAGAGTTTTCTCCACTTTCGGTTTCGTGTTTGATTCCAAAAGCTTCACGGAAATATGTTGTGGGGGTGATTATGCGCGTCTTGTTTCGTGTGCGCAATAACTTTTTTACGAAATAGCGACAAAAGAGTAACAAGCTTCGTTTGAACCTGTTTTTTACTCGGTGAAAGGTGTCTGGCCCTTAGTTTTGTTTCGGTTATGTTTCGTTTTTCTGCTTAAATTCGGATTCTTCTTGTTGTCGGTGGTATCGACGTCAACGCTTTGTGTGATGCCGCGCATTGATTTTGGGTGTTGTTTATATGACCCAGAACCCAAAACATCCGCAGGCGATGCCGAGCAAAGCGCCCGCTATGACATCGCGGGAAAAATGCACGCCAGCAAGTACGCGTACCAATGCAAGACAGATCCCTAACGCCAGGATTAGCCATCCAACTAGGGGCAGAGGGCATGCTGCCAAGAAGGTTACACCGATTACGAAAATGGAAAACGCATGTCTGCTCGGAAACGATTTGCCTTTGGTGTCCTTCGCGATTACTGGTGGAAGGGCGAATACTTCGTAGGGGCGTGGGGCGTTAAGCAGGGCGCGTAAAAAACTAACAGCGGCGAAACTTACCGCGGGAACGAGAATCGCCTTTGGAAGCAAGGGGTCGAATCGTCCTTCAAGCAATGCCGCTGCTCCGTTGTGGAACATGAGCCACAGAAGAAGGCATGGGTAAGCGAGATAGATTGCGTAGGTGATGATTTTATTGGTGGTAATAACGATTTTTGCCTGCGTAGGGTGGCTATGCAGGATCCCCGTCATTTTCTTGTAGGTTTCTTTATTCATGGTAGGCATTGTACTTGATGGTCCGATTTCTTGGGATGCTCCTTGCGGCTTT
>UMKZ01051953.1_pt1 | contig 10463 bp, 14 predicted proteins | sample 1966441 | NCBI WGS metagenome assembly UMKZ01 (sample SAMEA4836189, study PRJEB28245) | human gut metagenome | biome: gut microbiome; material: fecal sample | place: Denmark | collected 2008
CCTCCACCGCCTCCATGAGCTCGCCGAAAGCAGGCCGCTTGGTGTTTTTGCCGGAAAAGCCCTTGTCCGAAAAAACAAGGGCATCGTCCACAGTAAACTTCCGGCACAGTTCAATCTGTCCCTCGATCGAAAGGCTGCCCTTTTTATCGATGGACTGACGCGCATAAATGGCATCCATCGGCCTCACCTCTGCGCGCGGGCAGCCAGCAGCAGAAGGCAGCGACGGCAGATTGCCGCCTGACGCGCAGATCGCTCTATAGGGTCAACGGTTGAATAAGTGTTTTTGATAATCATAAGGGTTTCCTCCTTCGAGAATGTATGAGCCAGGGCCGGAAGTTATTCCGGACGGCTTTACCACCCTGTTGAAGGTTGTGTAAAAATGTATTACATGTGCTGCCGGACCTTTCGATAAAAGGTGCTGCGGCTCATATCGAGACGACGCATGGCTTCAGCTGCGCTGATGGTACCCGCACGCCAGAGTTTTTCCACCGCATCAAAATTGCTTCGCTCAATCGGCTTGCGACCGGTGTATTTCCCTTGTGCTTTGGCGATGGCGATGCCTTCGCGCTGACGCTGCAAAATATACTCGCGTTCTAGTTCTGCAACAGCGCCAAAAACAGTCAGCATAAACTTCCCTGTTGGTGTCGTGGTATCGATTGCCTCTTTCCTGCTGACGAACTCCACGCCTTTTTCGGATAGCTTTTCTATCAGCTCCAGCAGGTCTCGTGTGTTGCGGGCAAAGCGGCTGATGGATTCGACAATGACGGTGTCGCCCTTGCGTACGTAGTCCATCATCTTTTTCAGCTCCGGACGGTCAGTGTTCTTACCGCTCAAGCGGTCGATGTAGACCTCATCAACACCGAGCTCCTGCATCAACACCTCCTGCCGCATGGTATTTTGCTCCTGTGTGCTGACGCGAATATATCCGATTTTCACAAAATCACCGCCTTTTAATCAATCTGAAACTAATATGTCCCAATGAAGCCGCCAAACAATTTGGCACGTGCCAAAATACGGAAAGCAGCTGCATTGGGACACTTTTTTACTGTTTCTGTAGGGTACACCCTAATGGGCTATTTCTTTCGCCCCTTCAGGTAGTTCTTCCCGCCGCGAATCATAATGTAGACGTTGGCACCCAACAGTGCACCCGCTGCGAGATCGTACAGCGGCGTGCCGACTGCCGCAAAGAAAATGGGCATCAGGAACCGCCTCCTTTTTCCCTGAGTGCGGTACAGATCCCTTCTGCGATAAAAAGCACCAAAAGAGTCAGCACCATGCCGACCGTCACATAGCCCAAATCCATCTCGTACCCTCCCTTCATCTTTTTTTGCCGCGAGCACTGACCTTGCACCGTGATTTGCTGCGTGCTTTGGCTCGCTGCACATGTACGGAGCAGTACAGATCGACGCTGCTGCCACGCGCTTTGTAGTTACTCTTTGCTTTGATTTTTTGCTTCATAGTCACCATGTCCCTTCGTACAAAATTTCTTCGATATCGTCAGTCGTGAACCCCTGATCCAACAGCCAGTCAATCATCTCGCCTGTAAAGCCGAACGCTCTTGCCACCGATTTCAACAGCCGGATATGCTCGCTCTCCATTTTTGGCGGCTCGGCATACAACGACGAACTCCAATATTCCCAAGACGGTCGGCAGAGCTTGGACGCGTCGAAGGTCGCGCGGGTGATATGCCCCCTGCGGTCGATCTTCAGGAGTTTCCCCATCTCCACCTCAACCGTCTTTCTGCACCCCAGTTGCCTACCATAGCGGGTCAACGCTCTGTTCAGGATCTCGGCAGTCGAGGCGTAAACGTAAACGCCACACTCCGGAAAGTAGGCAATGCTGAGCGGGCTGTCCCCCTTGACGATCCACAGCGCATCCTGCTCATCCAGCACCGTAAATGTAAAAGAACCCTCGACCTGTTCAGCCATATAGCAAAGGCTGTCAAAATCGAGGGCTTTTTGCTGTTCCAGAAGCTGCACCGCTACATAGCTGTCGGTCTGGATTTTTGTTTTCGGCAAATGTTTGGTGCGGCGAAGTTCAAGGTCGTTCCAGATCACACCGTTGTGTGCCAGTGCAAAGGTTTTTCCCTTTACGCAGCTGAAAAAGGGGTGATTATTGTAATTCTTTTTCGCGCTGCCCTGCGTGGTCATCCGCGTATGCTCCATGACCACGTGGGCCTCCGCAGGAATACGCAGATGCAGCCGATGCGCCGCCAGCGGACGCTTGTAAATTTGCAGCCCACGCGATGTGTTGTAGGCGATACCAGTGGCATCGGTGCCGCGTACTTCTGCCGCGATAGAGAGTTCCCGGATGAGATGGTTTTTCTGCTTGACGCTCAGGGAACCCGCATAGTCAACGAACCCGAATAAGCAGCACATCAGACCTCCGCCTCGCTTTCCACTGGTTCATTCACATATAGACGGCGTTCCTTTAGGTACTGCATCAGTTCAGGCTGTGTGCAGCCAATCACAAAACTTGACCAAGACATGGCTTTCAGATCATCATCCGTCAGGTAAATCGCGGCATCGATGATGCAGTCGAGTAGTTCGAGAGTCGCAATCAAAGTGTTATGTTTCAGAGTGCTGCGGAACATTCGAAATTCCACGGTGTCCGCGTTCGTCAGATTCACCGCCGTATACCTCCCGGCGTGGCAGCCGCTCTTTGCATGGTCAAGAATTTCCTTTGGCTGATCTTTGTAGCCGTACCTTGCGGCCCACTGGTTCAGCTGCCCTTGCGTACGGCGGGAGAACTTGAGCAGCTCGTCCCAGAACTTTTCAACGAAGAATAAAACGCGTGCGATGGCTGCATCTTGTGCGCTCTCAGTATTGCCAAACGCGGTGCGGTTGACATGGACGTGCAAACCGCAGGTGCCTGCCTGGTGGCTGGTGTATCCCATCTGCACGGCCTTTCGCAAGATGGCTGCCCACGGCATTTCTGCCTGATGGTAGGCGAGCGTCATGGGGTGCGTCACCATCTCGAAGCCATCATCCAGTGAGCCATCGTGCTTGCAGTAGAGGTTTTCCAAGCCGTTGCCGTTTGCGATGGACATGACCTCGGCGGCGTTGTCATCGTCCTCACCGGCTCCGTCCACTTCCAGCTCTACGCCGAAGAAGCGATCGCCGTCTCCGCGGAACAGCGGCTCGGGCTTGTAATAGTAGTCCTGGATCGGCTTGCGGGAAGTGCGGCCCGTGTAGCAGTCATAGCAGAACGGATATTCGTTGCCATCGCTCTCACAGGCGTAATAGGTCTGGCTGATGCGGATGATATCACCGCAGCTATGACAGTTTGTGTAGTGACGGTCATAGCAGTCCTGACAGAGCGGCGTGGATTCATCTCCGGCATTGTCATCCCGCCAGATGCGTTCACCGCAGTGGGAGCAGAGAACGGTTTTGGTTTCCAAACAGTCCGGGCAGAGAAGCTCACCGCTGAACGGGTAGAGTTCGCCCCGAAGGAATTCCCCACCGCAATTAGTGCAAACGAACTTCGGTAGGGCAAAAATCTCACGGTACTTTTCAATCAAATCGTCCGGCAGTGACTCAAAATTTTCGCTGTCAGGCGGTGCGGAGCACAGGAAAAAGGGACCGCAGACAATGTCGTAAATCTCGCCGGTTTCGGGGTGTTTCAAAGGGCGATTCTGGGGCAGGCCTGTCAGCTTACCTTCGTCGTTGCAGATCAGGGCGATGGGGTCTGAAAATGGATAGATGGCTTCGATGAGACCGCCAACGAGGGACTGCATGGATGCGAGGGAGCCGTCGATCTCGATGGCGCGGGGGTCAGCGTTGGGCTCGACAAGTAAAACATTCATGGGGAATACCTCTATACAAAAATAGAGCCACAGAAAAATCTGTGGCTCTTCATGGAGATAATATCTAACTGAAAATAAAGCAATTTACAGCTTCAAAACGTAACATAAGGTAATGAAATTCGAAAGGAGAATTCAAACTTATGCAAGGTGAAGAAGCGTTTCAAGAATCCGTGCGCTCCATGCGCAATCAGACTTTGCGTGCAGATCGCGCCGGAGATTACTGGACAGATGACGAGAAGAATCGACTGAGAATTTTATTTGACAGCGGTGCCGGTATTACCGAGATCGCGCTGGAATTGGGCCGGACTGAACCGGCAGTTTATCAGCAGATCGAGAAACTGGACCTGTATGGGCGTAAGCAAAACCCGCAGCGACAAAGAAACGGCAAGAAGCCTCCCGAGTGCTTATGTGACCGCTGTATGGCTGATCCGGCATTGTGTCCGCTCCGGGAGCAATGCAGCATAGTGAAGGAGAGATGACGAGTGTTCGAGAATTATGATGATGTTCTGAACGTTGAAGAGTCCTGCGAAGCCTTGAAGATTGGCTATAATGCGATGTACGAGCTCCTAAACACCGGTAAACTCAAGGGCTATCGAAACGGTCGTGTGTGGAGAATCCCAAAGGCGGCGTTAGTGGAATTTATTCGGGAGATGGCGAAGATGAGCTGATGATTGCTTTTGCAGCTGGGCGTCGGACATGGGCAAGACGCCGTGGCGCAAAATCCATCTATTGACAGAACGCGCACACTTATTATAATTATTATAAATCCAATTTTTTTGGCTTAAGAGGTGGATGGGATGGAAGTTAGGACATTTTGTGAGCGCTGGCTCGTAAACGGAATTGAAGAGGATTACAAAAATTGGCTGCCGCGCGGTGTAGAGAGGCATCAAAAAGCGTCACGCATTTTCATCGAGTCACCAACAGGAACGGGCAAGAGTTCATTTGTTCTCGATAAGCTGTTTCCCTTTGCAGCAGAGAAGAATTATAACATTTTATATCTGGCAAATCGGTCTGCGCTGAACCAGCAGATAAAAAATGCGCTAGCTCGGAAATTGGAGGTTAAGGGAAAAATCAAAAAAGATGTAGCCACATTCTATTTGCCTGGGTCATTTTGCTGACTGACCGTTATAAACTATCAAGCAATCTCGTTAAATCCTATGGCACTTAAGATGTTCCTAAGCGATTACGCTTACATCGTATTTGATGAGGCGCACTTTTTTGTTGAAGACTCTCTTTTCAATGCAAAAACGGGTCTGTTGCTAAAGTCGGTTTTGAACGAGTCGCCCGATGCGGTATGGATATTCCTTTCGGCCACATTAGATGGGTCGGAGGATTTGCTGCTGACGGCAGCGGATAAGATTCAACCAAACAACCTCATCGATGCCAATTTGAATAAAGTGGTATTCCGAGATCACTGCATTGTGTATAAAAACAATTACCAAAGTGCCGTGTACACTCCTTCTTTTTTTCGCGGTATCGACGATCTGATGCCGGTAATCAATCGGACTGCGGGAGAGAAGTGGTTAATCTTTATTTCGTCTATTCAGCGGGGCAAAGCGCTGCAGCAGCGTATTAAAAAAGAAACAGGCCGCAAAGCGGTATTTCTATCCTCAGAAAATAAGGCTGATAAGAGATGGAAAACGCTCTCTACTGAAGAACGCTATGACGAAGATGTGCTGATTACAACAAAGGTTTTGGACAACGGCGTCAATATTAGCGATAAAGGCGTGCGGCACATTGTCATTCCCTTTTGTGATCAGACCGAATTTATGCAGATGCTCGGACGAAGAAGAACAGCTGAGGGCGAACGGGTTTACCTTTATGTCGAGGTGCCAACAATTCAGAAAGTTAACACTTTGAGGCATGGCGTGGAGGCCAAGCGAAATGCGATCAATGGGGTAAAAAGATGTGCTCCGAATAGGAGAAACGCTTTGTTAGCAAAAATGTGGGAGGCGGGCCGCAAAGGCATTAACAGCCTTTTTTATATCAACGAGACTGGCAATTTGACCCCCAATTTTTTGGCAGAGAAAAAGCTGAAGCAACTGAGCGATTTTTACAGTACGCTCGCGGCGCATTACAAAGAAGGCGCGTGCTATGAAAAGACTGTACTGACATGGATTAAAATGGAAAAATCCGAGCCAGTCTATCTCGGGCAAACAGTATCAGAAGGTATCATCGGCTTTCTCTCACATTGGGAAGGCGAGAAAATACAGATGGTGGAATGGGAGAACTTTTACAAAGAATTTGAGCATCTGTACAATCAGGAATGCAGAAATCGGTTCCCGATTGACAGCGCAGAGTATCAAAAGGCGGTTTCTGTTCGAAAAGCGCCACCGCGTCGAAAATCGACGGTGAACCACCAGATGCAAATACTTGGACTGCCATACAAACTGAATAAAGAGAACAACTGTTGGGTTCTCCATAAGCAGAAGTAACGATAGACTCCCGTCAAGCTGCCATCTATGGTGGACTGTTCTGTTTAGCCGTTGCCATGGTGCTGCGGCTGGTGCCCTATGTTCTTGGCCTGACTGTCATTGTGCTGGCGCTCTGGTTTTTGGATCGACACGCATTGAAAACCGTGGACTGGGGACTGCTGGCTACCTTCGCCGCTTTTTTCACCTTTTCCGGCAATCTTGCCCGGATGGAACCTGTACGGGTGCTGTTTGCCCGCCTTTTGTCCCACGGAACGATGCTGATCTCCGCGCTCACCTGCCAGATCATCAGCAATGTTCCTGCTGCCATTCTGCTCAGTCGCTTCACGCAGGATGCCCGCGCTCTTCTGGTCGGCGTCAATGTGGGCGGTGCGGGGACGCTGGTGGCGTCTCTTGCAAGCCTCATTACGTTTCGGGAATATACGCGCTGCGTTCCCGATGGCGGAAAGAGTTTTTTTCTCCTGTTTTCTGGGATTAGTTTTGCGTTTCTGGCGATTCTTTTGACTGCTATGTCCGTTCTGGGCTGGTAAGCCTTGCTATTGCCGATATGCAGTTTTGCGGCAGCTCCTATTGTATGTCCGGTGAATGCACAGCCTGAAGGGCGGAAGGCCTGAACCAGTCCGGCAGCGGGTTATGATAGCTGGGAGAAAGGCAGACATCAGAGATCGAAAAACAAGCCGCCGCAGGCGTTTCCAAGTGCTGCCAGTGGGGATTCCCTCGACTGGAAGGGCATCTCGGCGGGTGAGATCACGAAGCGCGTGACAAGCAAGGTGCAGAGCGGGTCGATCGTGCTGTTCCACAACGCGGGTGAGCACACGCCCGAGGCGCTGCCGGATATTCTCGACTACCTGCTCGCCGAGGGGTATAAGATCGTACCGATTTCGAAGATCTTGCTCACCTGTGACTATACCATCGACCACGAAGGTCGACAGTGCCCAAAATAGAAAGTTCAAGTAAAATATCCGCACATCTTCAGCCTGATCCGGCGAAGATATGCGGATATTTAAAGTAAATGAATGTGCTTTAATACATCGGCACGCTATGAGCTGTACCATCAACTTTGCTTGTCAAAGTTACCGTGTATCATGGCAGCGCTGTTTCTGCGCCATGATCGGAAACGCGAAGCTTTTCAACGTCATAAACTTCGCCGCGCAGCAAATCAGCGAGCGCAACGCCACATTACCGCTTTCGTGTATAAGAAGAAGTTCTTTTTTCATGTCTGTTTTCTCCTGACGGATCATAGCAAAAAGCGGTCATATACAGTGTGCAAACAACGGATATTAAGTTATAGTATACGCCTTAAGAAAGCCACTTGTATATAGAAAAAATGCTCGCAACTGACTCCGCCAAACACCTCATCTACTTTTCTGCTGATGATATACGGTCACGATTACGTCCAGAGTATAGATTCGGCAGTTCGATGCCGAGCATCAGTTTGACGAGCCAGGCAAAAAACAGCAGCACTAAAATCGGGATCAGACACGACGTGACGAGCATGACGGCGAGGGCCTCGACAAAGCGGTTCAGGACCGTTTTGAGCTGCCCGACCGCGGCGGTCGCCGCTCCGGTGATGCCCTCAGTCACCTTGGAAAAGAGGCCGGAAAGGCCGCTCTTTTCCCCCTCGTCCGTCTCGCCCGAGGTGGCGGACTGGATATCCTCGGTCGTCTGCTCGGCGTTTGCGATGGTCTCTTCGATCGAGGCGCGGTATGTGTCCTCAATCATGCTCGAGACTTTAACACCCGCGGGGATGACGAACGCGATGGCAAGCGCGAAGAGCAGCACGTGCCATGCAAGCTTCCCCAGCGCGGCGCGCAGCTTTTCGGAAAAGAGCGCAGCGATGCCAAGCGCGCAGGCTGCGGGGATCAGGATCGTGAACGACACGTAGGATGTGATCGTCAGCAGATACTTTTCCAAAAAGATGGCGCAGAGCACGATGAGGAAATAGCCGCTCAGGTCGGCGAGCTTTTCGGCGATGGGCGTCGCGGTGTCGCCCGGCAGGAGCGTGATGGCCGCGGACGCGGCGGTGGACGCCGCTGTCAGCTCAAGCACCGTCTCCTGCTTTTCCGCGAGCGCGTCGATGGACGCTTGATGGTACGCGGGGTCGGACGCTCTCTTCCCCACCGCGAAGATGGAAAGGAGCGCCGCCAGAACGAGAAGCGCCGCGAGCGGGGCCTTTCTGGTTGTCACTGAATGCATAGTTGCCTCCAAAAAAACGGGATGGCTCTATCATACCGAAACGGCGGAAGATGTCAAGAAAGCGCGTTTGCGGTCGCATCGCTGTACGCGGTTTCAGTCCTCTCCATCACGTCGAAAACATAGAGAAGCGGTATGAAAATGCTAACATTCCGCTAATTTTTTTCGAATTTTACATAACTTTTTTGAATTCTGTCTTGTCACCTGCCTTGTTTTTACGGAAAGTTCGTGATAGAATACAGATACGACAGGATCGGCGAATCTTTTTTCATTGATTCTGTCAAAACGGAAGTTTTTTCTTCCCCGTTTCCGGCGCGAAAGCGCCTGTACTGATCTGACAAGCAAATCAAGCAATGTTTAGCAAACCTGCTGAAAAGCAGGGACGCAAAGCCAGAGGGGTCTAAGGCCGCCGTGTGCGGTTATGACAGCCGGTTGCAAATCATTCGGAAGGGCAGCGCCCTTCCTGCACCGCCCGGCCCTCTCTGAAAGCAAGGTACAGGCGGGAAACCTTTTTGCCGAAAAGAGGGGGGGGAATGAACATGCGACAAACATTTTATGAGTTCTGCATGCTGCATAAAAGGACAAACTTACTGAAAGAATGGGACGAATCGCGCAATTTTCCGCTCACGCCGGACACCGTTTCCTACGGCAGCAAGAAAAAAGTCTGGTGGACGTGTGAAAACGGCCATTCGTGGCAGACGACGGTGCATGTGCGCTCCGAGGGGAGCGGCTGTCCGTACTGCACGGGGCGAAAGGTCCTGCCAGGCTTCAACGATCTTGGCACACTCTATCCCGATGTCGCCGCGCAGTGGGACCGCGAGAAAAACGGCTCGCTCTCGCCGCGCGACGTCTCCACGGGCTCGAAGATCCGCATCTGGTGGCGCTGTCCGGAGGGGCACTCGTGGCAGTCGCCCGTCGCCTCGCGCACGGCGTGGGGGCACGGATGCCCCGTGTGCGCGGGCAAGACGATCGTCACGGGTGAAAATGACCTCGCCCACCTCCAGCCCGAGATTGCCGCACAGTGGGACAAGCGCAAAAACGGGCGATTGAAGCCCAGCGAGGTCGCCGTCAGCTCTAACCGTCCCGCATGGTGGCGCTGCGAGCTGGGGCATTCCTACCGCGCGACGGTCGCCTCGCGCACACAGCGCAAGACCGGATGTCCCTATTGCGCGGGGCGCAAGGTGCTCAAGGGCTTCAATGATCTGAAAGCCCTCTGCCCTGACATTGCCGCGCAGTGGCACCCGTCTCTCAACGGCGCGCTGACGCCGGAAATGATCACACCCGGCAGCAACAAAAAGGTCTGGTGGCAGTGTCCCGAGGGACACGTGTGGAAATCGGTCGTCTATCCGCGCACCGGCGCGCAGCAGTGCGGCTGCCCCGTCTGCGCCGGAAAGGTGAGCACAACACACGCGCGGCGTTACGCCCAGCTCGACGAAATTCGCACCTTTACCGAGCTGTGACAAGACCAATTCTATAAAAACGATCAAGGCCGCGGAAAGCACATCGCTTTCCGCGGCCTTGCTTTTTGCCTGATTTGGACGCACTGTCAGCACTATGTTTAGTGCTGACGCGTTTTCTTTCCCGCTTTCGCCAAAAAGCAGCGCCCCTCTCTATTGCGGCGAGGGGCGGTACAATCTGTTCAATGAGTCAACTTGTTGCCGCAGGCGAAACAAATGATTGTTATATGTGGACACTTGCACCTGATTTTTCCCTGTGCTATAATGCAGTTACTTTAATCGGATAAATTACCTGTAAAGGAGAATCATCATGGATTATATGGCTCTTTCTGCTGCCGAGTGGCAGCAGGAATACGACAAGGTGTCCGCCGAATACGAGAGCTGGAAGGCCAAGGGTCTCAAGCTCAACATGGCACGCGGCAAGCCGAGCAAGCAGCAGCTCGACCTTGTCAGCGGCATCCTGACCGCGCTGACCAGCGCCGAGGAGTGCGTGGACAGCGGCGTGGACGCCCGCAACTACGGCGAGCTCAAGGGACTTGAGAGCGCGCGTAAGCTGTTCGCCGATATCCTCGGCTG
>UMKZ01007376.1_pt1 | contig 10450 bp, 9 predicted proteins | sample 1966441 | NCBI WGS metagenome assembly UMKZ01 (sample SAMEA4836189, study PRJEB28245) | human gut metagenome | biome: gut microbiome; material: fecal sample | place: Denmark | collected 2008
AACGGAGAAATTTGCCGCGCTGTATTCAATGACATAGCCGTTGGCGCAGGTCAGCACGGCACACGGAGTTTTGCTTTCATCATCTTTGTTATATATCTTCGTAATTTTTCCGGTGGCGCAGGCAACAACCTTTGCGCCGAAATCGGCTTTGATGCTTATGCGCTTATACTGAGTGCTGTACGGAGAGGAAAGCTGTGTATAGCCGGGCACGGGCCAAATGAATCCGGCGGCGCTGACATTTGCATTTGACGCATCTGTTTTCTTTGTTGTCTTTTCCGTCTGCGCGGCGGTGTCTGCTTCTTTGGCAGTGTTTGCTTCCTCTGCGGCGGTTTCCGGTGCGCCGCTTTCGGGAGCAATATCCTTCGCCGTGTTGTTCTCCCCGGTCTCTGCCTGCGCCCCTATTCCGGCCGGGTCGGCAGTTGTGCTCGGGTCTGTTTCGGGTTTGCCGCTACAGGAACAGAGTCCCAGCATGAGTGCGATTGCGGCAACGAGCGATACGAATCCTTTTGTGCGTTTCAACATTTTGTTTTCCTCCTTTTAGTTATTCGTATCTATTCGTAACGGCGTAAAATTCACCGGTTACGGCATTGATTATAATATCATTTTCATATTCGCCGTATTGCTCCAGCGTCGCGGTAGTAGCGATGCAGAAACGCCAGCACGGGAACACGGTCGAATTATATGTTTCGGGATCTTCGACCGACATATATTCAAAGCTTATCTCTTTTACTATAGAGTCTTTGACAAGTCCTGCGGCGGCAAGCTTCTTCTGCAAAACTGCGAGAACGCCGTCGAGCGTCATAACCTTGCTGTTTACGATTTTCGACTCGCCAAGCTCAAGTCTCGTGAGCCTTGCTTCGACAACACCCCTGTCGTCTATTGCGACGGTGCATCCGGTGCTGTCCGGCTCGCCGCTCGAAAGCGGTATTCCGTCTGCGATCTGGACATATTTATATTCATATCTGCCGCGTTTGGCACGGTTGCCTCGCTCGGTCAGAGGTTCAACGACCTGCGAAGAGACGAGCTCAAAATCGGTCATTCCGAGGCGGCCAAGAAGCTTATCCGACAGGCGGCGCGCATCGTCGGGAGAGATATTGCAGCCCTTTGCCCAGCCGGGTTTCAAAGCAGTCGGATGGTTTGACGCGCTCAGGACTTCGGACACGCCGAAATAAAATCCGCCCGGGAGCAGCCCGGCAGACGGATCGTCCTCCGCCGTTTTCTCCGAGCCGGGATTGAACATCGGATCGTCGCCGGAGAAGAACAGGTCTTCAAGCTCGAGCAGGTCGAAGAAGCGGTACTGCGCGGAATATGTCCGTATATTTCCGGTTATCTTCGGCACTTTTATATCGGCGTCGATATGCACGGTTATGCCGCCGGATGAAATGTCACGCTTGAGATGCTCGGATTCGGCGAGAGTCGGCACACCCTCTCCGCTCCTGCCGTTATCGGCGGGAGCGCTCACGAGGGACTCGACGAGCAAATCATTCGAGCTTTTTGCGCGCATGACATTTCCGTCCATGACGGACTCGGGCGTTTTTTGGCAGGCCGCAAGCAGCAATATAGAAAAAGCAAGAAAAATCAAAGCAGATTTTTTCACAAAAAATATCCCCTTTCCCGCCGCCGAAAGCGGCTTTTAACAGGATAAAATTCGGGCGAAAAATCCCGGCGAAAATAGCTTTTGGGAAGTCTTGACATTTTATATTATACACTGAGAAAATACATTTGTCAAATTTAGCATAATAGTGCATAGACCGAAAAGCTGCTGTCGCTGTCGATTTTGAAATCCACGCTGAACGCGCTCTTTCGAACGACCGAAAGCTCATGCATATCCGGGCGGGCATGGCGTATCTCGAGATTACGCAAAGTTATATTTCGCAGTCTTCGATAGCTATATTAGTCACCTTGCCGTCGATAACAAAAATCGAATCTCCGCCGTCGAAAACAAGATCCGACACGCCGCGAGATACGGCGTAACAGCTGGCATGAAAAGCTTCGGGTCGACTGTGATATAATAAGCGCCGCTGTCGAACACGGCGGTCTTCTCCCCGTCCTCAGCTTTCAATGCCGAGATAAACTCTGCGAGTTTCTCCGAAATATCCTCATTCGGGACTATGCCGAAATCGGCGGCGTTAAATATTTTCAGAGTTGTCCTCCAAAAATTCACTGCTAATGAGTCTATTCTATCAGATTGCACGGCTAAGAAGCAAGGCGGAAAGACGAAAGAGCGTCCTCTTTTCGGAGAACGCTCTTTGATGCAATTTCACTGTGCTATGCCGGGATATCTTCCAAAAGACTCTCAAGCGCATCTTTTACAAACCCGACCGACTCCTTGTGATACTGCGCCTGCAGGTCTTTGCGGAAGCACGAAATATCCGCATCTCCGCAAATGGCGTGAAGCTGTTGAACGGCGGCGTTTCTCACATAACAGTCCTCGGAGGATATGTATGATTTTATTTTATTCGCCGCATCGGCTTCACCCAATGCATACAGTGAACAAGCCAATATAGCTCCCGCCCGATCTGATTTTTCGTCTTTACAAGCAGACAGAAGCAGAGCGCGCACCTCGCTCTTATAAGCCGCCGGATTCATTGACGCGGTATCGTACAGTGACGAATACACATATCCGCGGACAAGTTCCGAGCTGTCGGAAATATGCTTTTCAAGCTCATTTATCGCCTCGCGGCTGTCGGTTCCGCTCAGAGAATCGCAGGCATTGACCCTAACGAGCTCATCCCGGTCATTCAGAAGGCGCAGCAAAATATCTGTATATTCGCCGCGCGCACCGCCCAGCACCTGCGCGACCCTGTTGCGAATCTCAGGATTACAATCGCGCGAGAGCCTTTCAAGTTCGGGATATACGGAGCTGTCGATATTTGTACCCTCAAGGTCGTTTAGAAAATCTATCTTTTTGTCGGTTGCGGTTTGCATGGTTTAGAGCTCCTTATAATATTTCACACTGTCAGCGCACGGCCTGTGGTTTTGAGCGCGGACTTGTTGAGTTCATCGTTATCGAGCACGAGCTCGCCGTTGATAAACACTTTCTTTATGCCGAAAGACTTCGTCTGATCGGGCGTTGCGTTCTTAGTATCGTCCTCATCGAACACGGTAAAATCGGCGAAATAGCCGGGCTTTACATATCCGCGGTCTTTGAGCATGAATCTGTCGGCGGTCGCGCCGGTCATGCGGCGGACGGTGTTGGGCAGAGTGTCGCCCGTACCTCTGAGAGAATCGCGCAGAAACTTCGGATAGCAGTCATAGATAGCCGGGTTCTGAACGCCGAAATCCTCGACCCAAGCATCGGTCATGTAGAGGCAGTTGGGGTTATGCTCGAACTCGCGGATTATCTCGGGAGTGCTGTACGGTCCCATATTGACCCTGCCCTTGAAGTCGCTCTCCTCGCAGAGCTGGAGATACATGTCGAGATCCGATTTTCCGTTCTCCTTTGCTATCTCGTGGACGGTCTTGCCCTCATATTTCTCATATCCCGGACCGATATACGCTATCTGAATATCTTTAAAGCCGAAGCCGAGAAGTATGCTCGTCGCCTTGATGAGCACGCTGAGTTTGAGCTTGTTGAGCGGCTTTTTACGCTCCTCTTTGCTCATTCCCTGATACCACACGGGAAGCACGACCGTTATGACGGACACGCCCAGAGTTTCATTATATATATCGAACATCGCGTCGACGCCGTTTTCGCGCAGACTATTCTGAATGGCGACGAACTCATCCTTGTCGCCGAACGACTGGCGGCCGACAAATATCGCGTGCGAATGCTGGAGCTTGAGGTTCGTACCCTTTGATATTTCAACGAGCTCATCCTCGGCTCTGAGCAGATGCGAACGTCCGAAAAGCGAATCGTAGGACATTGAGACTTTGCTCTCCGCCCTCGGATGGACGGTGAGCGGCTTATTATACTTACAGCAGAGCTTGACAACTTTTTTGAGCTCCTCTGTGTCGGCGTAGAGCCCCGGCTCATACATCAGACCGAGCGAGACGCCCGCCGCGCCGTCGCGCAGGTTATCTTCGAGGATGCCGAGCATTTTCTCCTCCTCCTGCGCCGAGAGCTTTCTGTTTTCATATCCGGAAACAGACGCACGCGCCGAGCAATGACCCACGAGCGTCGCGATATTGCAGGGCATATTTCTGTCTATAGCGGCGTTGAATTCTTTTATAGAGCCGTATTTCCCGGTGGTGCCGTTGAAGAAGAAAAGGCCGCCGCCTATCTTGTCTTTATAGGGCGTATCATCGTCAAAGCCGATGGCGGAAAGGCCGCAGTTTCCGGTCACGAATGTGGTTATGCCCTGGCGGATAAACGGCTCAAAATATTTGAGCGGTTCCGTCTTTATGGCGAACCAGTCATTGTGGGAATGGGGATCGATAAAGCCGGAGGCGAGCGACCTGCCCTCGAGGTCGATAACGCTGTCGGCACGGCTCTCGTCAACATCGCCTACTTCAATTATTCTGTCTCCCTCGAACAGAACGCTGCCGTTCACGGCGTCGCTGCCCGTTCCATCGTAGATCCTGCAGTTTTTAAGTAATGTTGCCATAAACTCCACCTCTTCCTTTATATTTGAATAAAAATAGCTTCGGAAATTCAGCCCTCTGCGGGCTTATAGTGGCTCACATTCGCGTTGATGAGCTTATCGTAATCGACAACATGGAACAGCGAGCCGTCCTCCATGGGATAAACGCAGACATCCTCCGCCTCGTTGTCATAGTTCGGGCAATATCTTGTGAACTCCACGCGAACCGAGCCGGTGTTCGGATTGGCCGCGATTATCTGCTCCTGAGTGCTGTTCGCCGCGTCATATGAGAGATAAAGCATGCCATTATAGACCGAGCCGCCCTGTATTCTGTCGAGCTTCTCTTCGAGCGGTATCGCGCGCAGGAAAGTCATTGTTTCGAGGTCATATTGAAGTATCTCGCCGACATTGTGGAACTGCGAGGTGTAGAGATATCCGTTTTCCCTGTCTATCGCGCACCACGGGATGCCGTCGGTCAGATACTCGCTCGACATATCATAATATATCCCGGTATATTTGAGCGTTTTGCAGTCATAGAGCAGGATGAAATTATACAGATGCTTTCCGTCAACCTTGCCCTCGACAGGCGCGTATATATAGCCGTTGGCGCAGTCGATGCCGCCGATGTGATTGCTGCCGTACTTCTCGGTGAACTCTTTCGGCACGGCATTCGTCCTGACCTTCAGGCAGTTCATTTCATTGTCGAACTTCGAGAGCCCCGTGAAATTCACCGCAGTTATCGCGCCGGAGCAGTAGAAATTCTCGCCGTCATAGCCGTGGCATAGAGTGACAGCTCGGAATTGAGCTTATCGGTTCGCACGACTGTATAATCGCCGTCGGTTTTTATCGAGCCGAAGCCGAGAAGATAGTAGAATATCATAACGGCGGGCATTAGAAAAGCCAAAATTTTTGACATAGCGCGCCTCCCGATTCCCGCAATATATACATTATATCGCAAAATATTAAATAAATTTTTATCTAATATTTACAATAGCATATTCATAGGTAAAAGTCAATATGCGTTGGAGGTGGCGAAACTATCGTGTAGTTAACATAACAAAGTAAAACTCCCGCGCTAATGCGCAGGAGTTTTGTGAATGGGTTATAAAAAAGACATTCTTTCAAATTTGCTGTATGTTTTTGAACCCTCGCATTATTTTTATTATTAGAAATATACTAAGAGGGCGTTTCATCCTGTCAGCTCAGTGTGTTACCGTTATTGAATTTAGCCGTGCAATTTTAAATTTACTCACTTTTTACTGCACTTTAGCATCAGAAATCGAATCAGCCACTCCTTTATATTATTTCAATGCTATTCCAAGTTGTGTTGCTAAAGTTTCAAGGTAATCGATATGGCAGCGATTCGCACAATAAGTAACAACATACCCGTCTTTGTCTGCTATGATTGTTTCTGTTTTTCCTGTTTTTGTATTACGGCAGACCATTCTCTCACCCTTATGCAAATAAGTCTCTATGCCATTTTCAACATCCACGTTATATTCGTTAAGTGCATTTTGATAGTATTTGTTAAACAGCTCACTTGCCTTTTCAATATCACCGCTTCTACCATAAATCATTGCTTCTTCAAGAGTAATTAAGCGATTCCCGAGTTGATCAAAGGACGGATAGTTTGCTCGATACAGCAAGATAGATTTGCGGCTATTTAGAACATCAAAAACAGGAATTACATATTTTTTAATTCGCTCAATAATGTCTGTCGCTATCATTTTGGGACTTTTTCGCAAGTCATAAAATGTATCTTCGCCATCTATTAAAAAGCCAAGGCGAGTTCGTATATTACATTCGTATTCGTGATAATATTTTTTCATCGGTTCTGAAATTTTAAATTTCTTTTCTGCACATTCCGGAACACGAATGCCAATATTAATCCACAGTTTTTCACGAACGCCTTTCTGCGGACACCCATTCTGAAAATGAATTACTTGCGAAATATCTTCCTCAACAAATCGATGCATTGTTCTGCCGAATTTATGAAAGCCTAAAGGTTTTAGGTATTCGTATACGACCTCTTGAATTGTATCTACGCACTCCGTTGAGGACATCTTTTTTCTCCTTAAGGGATGTAACATTAAATCACCGCATTTCAGCATATTATAACACGAAATCAAAGGTTGAAAAGCTTTGGAGAGCATTCCGCCGCCGTCGGTCTAAGATTATTATAACACATTTCCGTATTACTTCCAATGAGCAAGGTATGAGTATGGTCTGGTAATGTAAAGGAGGAATGACCCGACAACAGTTGAACAAAAGCTGTGTTGCCTTATGGCAGCAAACAAATTCAATATTCCAAAACAAGAATTAGAAATCCTCGCACGGCACTTTCTTCCGCAAATTCAAGCCTTCTTTGAGAGCGAAGAAGGGCAAAAGGAATATGAGGAGTGGAAGGCCGAGCTAGCCGCGTTAAAGGCACAGACCACCGATAAAACGGCTTAAAATGCACACAAGGGCAGAGAGCGAAAACTCTCTGCCCTTGTTGTTATTTTCTACTTAATGCGGTTATTATATCTTCATCACAGTATTTTGAATATTTGATTATAAGATTATTGTAGGTGTTAGGTTCTATGTCTTTTAAAAAAGATAGATGACCGAGTATCTCATCCGGATTTCCCCTGTTGTAAATTAGTTTTTCATAAACCATTTTTTTGATTTTTGTACGACGTTCTGTACCAACGGAAATCTGAGATTTTTCTGTCAAGAAAACCCCTGTAATCTTTCTTCGATATTTAGGTGAATAAAACTTTGTTTTGCTATAATTAATCTTGAATCCTTTGCGTTTTAACTCCAAACGCAAAAAGTTAACTATACTTTTGTCAATATAAGTGTTCGACGAAATATAAATGTCATCGGCATATCGCGAATAAATATAGTTCTTTGCTTTACAATAATCTAAAAGTGCGCCATCAAACGAACTCATTATAATATTGGATATTGCTGGGGAACTTACAGCTCCAATACACAAAGCATCTTTTCTGAAACAAATTCTTTTGATATCTAATATTGAAGAGTCCAAATCAAGATCTAAATCATCAAATACATTTTTATGTGTGCGCAAAATATCATTTAGATGTGATGAGTGAATCGAAGGAAAAAAGTCACATATATCTGCGTGAAATATAAATCGTGATTTGCTATGTAGTTGAGCGTGCTTCTTTATTGAATCACCTTTTTTATATGCACAGGCAGCTTCTGATACAGGGATTTTATTTAACACATTGTTTAGCACCCAATACTGTAACGTCTTTAATTCGGGACTTGGTTGTGCAAGGCGTCTTTCGTCACCATTACGTTTTTTTATTTTAAAATCTCTATAATAGAAAGCAGAACGAGATGCGATACGAGCAAGATACGATTTATCCAATTTAAGATCTAATGCTATTCTATCAATTATATCCATGTTACTTGCCTCTATATCTATATTTTCTACATATCAGTTTGTTTCTTTCTTGATTTTCGGACTTTTTAGGATAATCAAACATTAATGCTTGAGACTTTTGATGTAGCTCTGTAGAAATCAAGTTGTCGTCAAGTTTAATCAACCCTACCGTTACAAGCAACTTAATTATATAGTCATATTTTATTTCATTATGAAAATTCGTGCCATCTTTTTTTATAAATTTAAAAGCTAAAAAACCTTTGACTTCTTTATAAATATCAATTAAATCTTTTCGAGAAATTGGTTGAACTATTTTTATCAATTCTAACAATTCAAGAATAAAGGTGTTGACAGATATAGAAGCCTCGTCTTTATTCGGATGTCTTTTGTTACTTGGAGAACTTTTTGATGCAAATTCTGTTGATTTTTCATCAACAATTCTTCGTATATCCGCACTTGAAAGAAGTCCTGTTCCAGACAAAGGTGCATAAATCACTTTTGCACCATCTTTCTTAGCTTTAGCTGTAGGGCCTGTAATTATAAACGATTTATCGCCCTTGTATTTTTCATCAATAACTATTATTAATTTATCACTAAATAATTTTTCGGCGTAAGCAAAAGCACCTAATTCGCAGAATGAGCCAGGACTTTCAACAAATAATATTATAGCATCACTAACTTCTGCTAAAAATTCCTCGAAAGTAAGTAAATCTATATTAGAGTCAAAACTATCTTCCCAGAGTTTTTCTGACAGGACAATAAAAATATCATCTGATTTTGATTTTAAATACTTTTCGATTACTCCACGGTTAGTTTTAGCATACTCATTCTCAGAGTATGCTGCACCACATAAAAAAACAAATTTGGGGTAGGTGATAAACTTGTTCGTATCATTACCCAAGTGAGATTTCATGCTTTCAATCATCTTTTTTGAATAAATTCTCGAATCCAATGTTTATCACCTGCCCCAAATGATTTCAGAGAACACTTACATAAAAGCAGTTGATACGCTGCGCTTGTAATGAGGATTACAAGCGTGGCGTAGCAACTGCTTGTAAGAGCCCCAAAATAACTGACCCTATTTAACATGAGGCACTATAACACATTACTGTGATATATAATTACTAAGCATCCTCTTGAGACATTATAGCACAAAATCATTTAACATTCAACAGGTTGAATTATATTTCTACTTTTATTGACAAATGACTTTCTATATTGTTTCAATAAAAACAATAAATCCGAACGCATCACCTATCACGGTAATGAAGTTCGGATTTATCGCACTTGGCAGGGGCAGAAGGACTTGGTCTCGCCTGCCGGCTCGGTCGGTGCTTCTGCACTTCGTGCAGAGGTCTCCACCGGAGACCCGCACCCCTCGACACGCTCCGCGTGCCGAGTGTTCAAATTATTCAATCCGAGCCAAAACAAAAAGACACCCGCAGGTGTCTTTTTGTTTTGGCAGGGGCAGAAGGACTTGAACCCTCGGCACGCGGTTTTGGAGACCGCTGCTCTACCAACTGAGCTATACCCCTATATTTGTGAAGCGCCGAAGATCGGCGCTTCTTGGTGGGCCACCAGGGACTCGAACCCCGGACCATTCGGTTATGAGCCGAGTGCTCTAACCAACTGAGCTAGTGGCCCTTATGTGTCGCACTCCCGTGCGACAACAGCTATGATATCAAAAAACGAGCCGGTTGTCAACAATTTTTTTAAATTTTTCGTTATTTGCCGAGTATCTTTTCGCCGTCGAAGAAGAACACGCCGTAACCGTAGCCGGTGGGCTTGCCCTGCTGAAGTCTCTGCTTGAATGCGCGCCTTATAGAAGTATCCTCGGGCAGGTCATCAACGGGTCCGTTGCTGTATTTTCCGAACACGCGCCAGCCGTCGCTGAACTTCTCTCTGTCGGCGCTTCTGATTATATCAAAATCGTCCATGAAGCGAAGTATGTTGCTGTTTTCGGGCAGGAACTCCCTGTGCCCCTCATAGAGCAGCCACGAGCCGCACACGAACGCCATGGGCTCGCCGTCCTTGCCGCCGAAGAACTTGTATGCCTGCTTATATGAATCAAGTCTCTTCTCATCGGTCAACGGTCCTGCGGAGGGGATATGGAAGTTTATGACCGTGTCGCCACGTTTGAGGGTGTTGCCGCACTTCTCATAGTAATCGGCGTCAAAGTCCGTCTTCTCGAACTGGAATCTGCCGAGCCCGAAGCGGGTCATCTCAAAAAAGCCCCTGTACCAATGCGGGACGAAAGTGCCCCAGACCTCTTCGCAGTCCATGCACTCGCGAAGCTTCCAGCGCATATCCTCAATGCTCTTCCAGAATATCGCCTCGTCGATACCCTTTTCGGCATAGCGCTCGCGCAGCGCGGGGCACGCACCGAGGAGCAGGCACATATTCATTGTATACTCATTTTCGCCGAGCTGTTCGCTGAGCGCCTTGAGTCTTTCGAGCACGCTGTCGAGGTTCTCGGGATGGGCGATGAACTCATCGACAAGGGCGTTGAAATCCGCGTTTTCGGACACTCTTT
>UMKZ01040232.1_pt1 | contig 10436 bp, 10 predicted proteins | sample 1966441 | NCBI WGS metagenome assembly UMKZ01 (sample SAMEA4836189, study PRJEB28245) | human gut metagenome | biome: gut microbiome; material: fecal sample | place: Denmark | collected 2008
ATTCGGCAAGCGCCGCAGCTCTTCGAGCTGCTCGCCTGCAATGTGAATTTTCTCTGGGAGGGTGCAAGGGAGGGGTATCTCTTTTCGAAAAAGAGATACCCCTCCCTTATCCGCGTCCCCCACACCAGGTGGAAAAAAACCGGAACTTATTGTTCCAAAAGGAACCGTGCGATATTTTCTATTGCAACAGAAGCCTTTCTAATGGGAAACATCTGAAACACATGCCACATCCCCTCGCTGACCTGCAGGCGGCAGGGAACGTTTGCGCGCTTCATCGCCTGATAGAGTTGTTCTGAATCCGAATACAGGATCTCGTGGTCGCCGACCTGGATGAGCGTCGGCGGGAAGCCGGTGAAGTCGGCAAAAAGTGGGGACAGGTCGCTCGAACGGTAGTCTCTTCCTGCGGCGTAGGCGAGGCGCACGGCTTCGATGTACTCGGGCGTGAGCATCGGGTCGATCTCCGCACGCTCAGTATAGGACTGGCCGGACATCGTCATGTCCGTCCACGGCGACATCAGGATGAGCGCGCCGGGGAGCTTGCGGCCTGCCGCTTTGAGGCGATTGCAGAGCACGAGGGCGAGGTTACCGCCCGCGCTGTCGCCCGCGAGGACGATATCGCGCGCGCCGTAGCCTTGGAGCATCAGATAGTCCCACGCGCGCAGCGCGTCCTCGACGGCGGCGGGATAGGGGAACTCGGGCGCGAGGCGGTATTCAAAGCTCAGCACATCGTAGCCCGTCGCATGCGCGAGCTTGGACGACAGTACGCGCGAATAGCCGAGGTTGCCGCTCGTATAGCCGCCGCCGTGGCAGTATAAAATCGCATGGCGGCTGCCGTGGGGGGCCTTGAGCCGCGTCCACGCCGCGCTCATGCCCGAGAGGGCAAATTCCTCGTAATCCATGCCTGTCATCGGCGCAGTCAGCTTGCCGAGGACCTCCTGACTGCGGCGCTGACGCTCAAGCTCTTCGGCGGTCATGCTTTCTGGCGCACCGGCGCTGTGCAGCGCCTTGAGCGCACGCATCAGCGGGTCGAGATGCGCGCTCTCGGCCTCGCTCTTCTTTTTGCGGATGATGCGGAGTTTGGGTTCCATAGCTCCTCCTGAAAAACAAAATTCTTTGAGAGCATGATATCATAATTTCGTAAAAATGCCAAGGAAAAGCCGCATCTTTCTTGTAGCGCGGCGCGCTTTGTGCTACAATAAACCTCTCAAGACCGCGCAGAAGGAAAGAGGGAACATCGGATGGCCAAGCCCAACAGCAAATGGTATAAGCTCGACTCCGCGGGCACGCTCTACTCCGCGCTGCAAAAGGAGGAGTATTCAGCCATCTACCGTTTTTCCGCCCTGATGGAAAAGGACGTCGACCCCGCGGCGCTCCAGCGCGCCATCGACCGCTGCATGCCGCGCTTCCCGACCTTTGCCGTGCGCATCCGTAAGGGCGCGTTCTGGTATTATTTAGAGCACAACAGCGCGCCGGGGCCGTTTTTGAAAGAGGACGTGTCCGACCCCTGTCAGCCCGTGCGTTTCAAAGAAGACAACGGCTGGCTCGTGCGCTTTTACTATTACCGCAACCGCATTTCGATTGAGGTCTTCCACGCACTTTCCGACGGCGGCGGAGCCATCGTCTTCTTCCGCACGCTGCTGGCCGAATACCTGCGCCAGACCGGCGTTGATATCCCTGCGGGGAACGGTGTGCTTGATTTGAACGAGCCGCCGCGCGAGGAGGAGATGGAGGACGCCTATGCCCGCTACGCAGGACACCACGCACTGGGCCTCCACCGCCAGCCGACGGCGTATCAGAATACCGGCACAAGCGAGCCGTTTTACACGTTCCATGTGACGATGGGCTTCGTGCCGCTCTCGAAGCTGCGCGAGGAGTCGAAAAAGTACGGCGCGTCGATCACCGAATACCTCTCCGCTGTGCTCATTTACGTCATTTTGGAAAAGCAGAAGCGCGAAAAGCCCTACCGCCTGCGCCCCGTGGCGCTGGCCATCCCCATCAATCTGCGCGGCTGGTTTCCGAGCGAGACGCTGCGAAACTTCATCACCACCGTCCGCCCGTATATCGACCCCGCGCTCGGCGACTACACGTTCCCCGAGATCGTCTCGCAGGTGCGGCATTTTATGAAGCTGCACATCAACCGGCAGGAATTGCAGGCGGCGTTCACGGGCAACGTTCGCTTTACGGAAAACTTTTTCCTGCGGCTCATTCCAGTTGTTTTCAAAAATCCCGTCATGGCGCTCAATTACCGCCTGCACGGCGTGAGGCCCTATTCCTGCACATATACGAACCCAGGCGCGTTCACCGTGCCGCCCGAAATGGCTGAGCATATCCGCGGGGCGGAGGTCATTCTGGGGCAGGCGACTGTGCCGCGCTGCCACTGCGCGTCCATCAGCTATGGCGACACGATGGAGATCACCTTTGCCGGCACGCAGGCAGAGACGGATACCGAGCGCGACTTTTTCCGCTTCCTCGTGCGCGCGGGCATCCCCGTGCGCGTGGAGAGCAACCGATGAATAGCAGATCGAAAGAAGGAATTTGATGTCATATTGTGTCAAATGCGGCGTGGAGCTGGACGAGGGCGCGGAGCGCTGCCCGCTCTGCGGCACGCCGGCGTGGAAGCCGGATGAGACCGCGCCGCGCTATTTCCCGACCAAGCCGGCCGAGGTGCCGAGAGCATCGCGCAGAGCCGCCGCCGCACTGCTGACGGCGATGCTCGCGTCCGTGTCGCTCTGCTGCGGGCTGTTGAATCTCATTTTGCCGACGGAGCACCCTTGGGCGCTCTACGTCGCGGGCGCGGCGGTGATGCTGTGGATCTGGTTCGCGCTGCCGATGCTCGTGCGCGGCATCCCAATCTTCTTCCGACTGACGGCGGACGTCGCCGCCATCGGCATTTACGTGTGGATTATCTCCGTTGCGCTGCACGGGGGGCGCTGGTTCCGCGGGCTCGTGCTGCCGATGCTCGGCTGGGCGTGCGTCGTCGTATTCCTGCTGAGCTTTCTGCTGCGCGACGGCAGAAAGTCGCGTCTTTCCTCCCTCGCCATGTGCATCGGCGCGGTGGGCCTGATGGCGATGGGCGTCGAATACTGCCTTGACCGGTATTTTCTTGAGGCGTGGCAGCCGAGCTGGTCGCTCGTCGTGCTTGTCATCTGCATCGGGCTCATCATCCCGCTGCGCATCGTGCGCCGCGTCCCGTCGCTGCGCGAGGAAGCGCGCAGACGCTTCAATATGTGAAACCTGCTTCTGAAAATGGAAAACCCGCCCTGACGCTTTTGCGTCGGGGCGGGTTTTGTGATGTTTGCTTACAGCAGCAGCCAGCTGAGCACCATGCCGACAAGCAGTGTGATCCCGGCGGTGAGCAGGGCGAGCAGAACTTTCTGATAGGGCCGCTTGCCCGCTTCGACCTTCTGCTCAATCTCGTCGAGCCGCTTCCCTTCGCTGAAGGCCAAGATCTCCCTGTAGGACTGGACGTTGTTTGCCTTCTTGATGCGCTCAAGGCGGTGGGCAAAGTACATCGCGCTGCCCCAGAGCAAAAGCTCCGGAATGAGGCCGTACAGGTCGAACCACTTGAGCAGCGGCACGGGCAGAATGATCGTGGCGGCGAGCAGAACAGTGTAGATGATGGCGTCGCGGTTCATGGCTTTGACATCGGCGGCGTTGACTTCCTGTTTCATGGTTTCCAAATCTCCTTTGATGAGTTGGTCGAGCGAAACATCGAAGAGGGCGCTGAGCAGGAGCAGACTATGGATATCGGGGTAGCTCTTGTCGGTTTCCCAGTTGGAAACGGTCTGGCGCGTGACGTGGACCTTTTCCGCCAGCTCCTCTTGCGAAAGCGAGAGCGCGGCGCGATGCGCCTTGATCTGATTACCGAGTTCAATAAGTGCCTCCTGTGCGTTTCGTTCGATCTGCCCCAAGGGTAACCGAAACGGGAAAGTTTGTCGAGCAAAGCTGCTTTACATGAGGAAAAATTGATTGTCAAAAGATTTTGACAATCGCCTTTTCGCCCCGATATCAGCGGCTTGCCAGCTTTTCGCGCAGCCTTGCGATGCTTCGCTGCGGGGCGTCGATGGCTTCGCCCTGCGTTTCGTGCCAGTCGGCCTTTTCGATGGCGATGACTTTTTCATAGCAGGCGATGGCCGTTTCATAGTCACCGCGAATTTCGCAGATCTGCGCGATGGCCTCGGCAGGGTCGACAAAGCGCGGGGGCGGCATGAGCGCCATCGTCTTCTCGTAATCCGCAATGGCTTCGTCGTAATGTCCAAGCTTGGCAAGCTCGCTCGCGCGCATAACGTAGACCTCCCACGTGTCGGGATACTTTGCGCACATGACCTCCCACTGCGCGAGCGCGTCGTCGGTGTGCCCCTCCTGCAAAAGGATACAGCCGAGGTAAAAGTCGTCGTTGTAGGTCGGCTTCAGGCGGTGCATTTTGTCCAAGACCTCGCGCGCCTCCGCGCAGCGGCGGTCGGCGATGAGAAGGTCCAGAAGCCACAGGTGCGCGCTGTGGTTCTCCGGATGCGCGGCAAGAAAGTCCTGATAGAAGGCGATCGTGCGGTAGTGGTTCGTCGCGTTCCAGTCGAGGTACGCGCCGTGCTCGGCGTCGAAGATGGCGTTGTGCGCCTCCTTGCAGTCGGGATTCAGCGCGAGCGCCTGACGCGCGAGGGGAGAGGCGAGGTCATTGTATTCTCGTGCGCGCTTGCAGTAAAGCTCTGCGAGCAGCAGCGTCGCGCACGGGCGCATTTCCTCCTCGCGGCACTTTTCCTGCAAAAAGTGCTCCTCTTCGTCAAATTCCTGCTGTGTGAGAAAGCGCTTGTCCCAGAGCATATTGTCGATGCGGGCAAAGCGGCTCTCGTCCGTGAGGGAGAAGAGCGAGTCGATGCTCGTTCCCAGCGTGACGGACAGCGCGGGCAAAAGCTGAATATCGGGAAGCGAGCTGCCGTTTTCCCACTTGCTCACGGCCTGCGCGCTCACGTGGAGGGCTTTTGCAAGCTGCTCCTGTGTCATGCTTTTGGAGAGGCGCAGCGTTTTGATCTTGCTGCCGATGTCGATGTTCATAAAGGCAAAACTCCGTTTCTATAAAGTGCGGACGTCCTTGATGAGTTCAGTATAGCCGATTGCAGGAAAACGCGCAATGGAGGGGGAGTTTCGCGCGCTCAAACGGCGGTTGAGCGCAAAAAGGACGGAAGATGCTTTTCTTCCGTCCTTTTTATGCAGTTCCAGTCGAATCAGTCGCCGACGCCGGGGTTCAGAACCTTGCCGACGTTCCACAGGTGCGCGACCTGCTGCGCGGCGGCCAGACGTTCCTCGGGGGACTCGTAGCTTGCGTGCGCGGTCTGCGCGCCGCAGTCGACACAGGTGACATAAACGCACCAGCCCTGCTCATCCTCCACCGTACCGGTGCCGCGGCAGTAGGGGCAGTCCTGCAATTCGATCTCATAAATCGGGTCCATGGTATCATCCTTTCCTGCCGCACAAAATTGACAGTTTGCGCGGAAATGACCTAATAACCGTAGTATAGCAGGGAAACAGGCGCTTTACAAGCAAGAAAATAGCAAAAATGGGGCGCTCGCAAGCGCCTCGCTTTTTACACGTTTGACGACGGAACAGGAAGCTGGTACTTTTCCACGTAGGATTCGTACGTCTGCTGGAAGCTGCCGTCGGCAGTCTTGGCCTGGCGCAGCGTTTCGTGCAGGTTGAGGTTATGCGCACGGGCGTCGATGACGCAGCCGGCGATGTTGGAGCAGTGGTCGGATGTGCGCTCAAGGTCGGTCAGAAGATCGGAGAGGACAAAGCCAGCCTCAATGCTGCAATGGCCCTGCTGCATGCGCAGGATGTGGCGCGTGCGCATCTGTTCTTTGAGCGTGTCGATGACCTGCTCGAGCGGCTCGACCTGTTGGGCGAGCGCGACGTCCTGCGAGGAGAAGGACTTGAGCGAGAGCGAAAGGATCTCGCGGATGGCGGAGGTGAGAATGGCGAGCTCGTTGAGGGCGCTGCCGGAGAACGTGAGGCCCTTTTGCTCCATCTCCTCAGCGGAGCAGAGAATGTTGACCGCGTGGTCAGAAATGCGCTCAAAGTCGCCGATGGTCTTTAAGAGTTCGGTCGCCTCCTCGCTCTCGTCGCGGCCCATTTTCTGCGTGCTGAGCTTGACGAGGTAGGTGCCGAGAATATCTTCATAGTGGTCGCAAAGCTCCTCATCGTCGCGGATGCTCTGGGCGAGCTCGGGCGTGTTGTGGTCAAGGGCGGTGAGAGCGTTGTTCAGCGCGCGCACGGCGCAGTCCGCCATTTCGCGGGCGACGGCGCGGCTCTGGCGAAGGGCGAGGGACGGGGTGGGGAGAAGACGCTCGTCGAGCTCGGTCGTCTTTTCACCCTGCGTCTGGGAATCGTCGGGGACGATGCGGCAGGCGAGCTTTTCAAGAAGGCCGCCCGCGGGCAGGAGCATGGCGGTGCAGAGGACGTTGAAGACCGAGTGTGTGACGGCGATGCCCGCCATGGTGGCGGATTCATTGAGCAGCGCGGGCGCAAAAGCCGTGCGCACGATGCAGAAGACCGTCAGCAGCACGACAACGCCGATGACATTGAAGAGAAGGTGAACGACCGCGGCGCGGCGGGCGTTTTTGTTCGTGCCGATGGACGACAGCATGGCCGTGACGGTCGTGCCGATGTTCTGGCCCATGATGATGGGAATGGCCGCGGCATAGCTCACAGAACCCGTGACGGCGAGCGCCTGCAAAATACCGACGGACGCAGAGCTCGACTGGATGATGGCCGTGAGCAGCGCGCCGGCAAGCACGCCGAGGAGGGGATTCTGAAAGGCAACAAAGAGATTCGTGAACGCGGGGACGTCCTTGAGGCCCGCGACCGCGCCGCTCATCGTCTCCATGCCGAACATGAGCGTGGCAAAGCCGAGCAGGATCATGCCGGTGTCCTTTTTCTTGTTATCCTTGCAGAACATGTAGTAGATGATGCCGATGAGCGCAAGGACGGGAGTGAAGGATGAGGGCTTTAAGAGCTTGATCCAGAAGTTGCCGGAGTCGATGCCGCCAAGGCTCAAAAGCCAGGCCGTGACGGTCGTGCCGACGTTGGCACCCATGATGACGTTGATGGCCTGACGCAGCGTCATCAGGCCCGAGTTGACAAAGCCGACCACCATGACCGTGGTGGCGGACGAGCTCTGGATGATGGCCGTGATGCCAAGGCCCGTTAAAAATCCGGCGAATACGCTGCCGGTCATCTTGTCGAGAAGAGAGCGGAGCTTGCCGCCCGCGCGGCGCTCGAGCGCCTGGCCCATCAGGTTCATGCCGAAGAGGAACAGGCACAGCCCGCCGATCATCGTGAGCACATTGAAAATATCCATATTTTCTATCTTTCCTTTTTTCTTTTTTGAGACCCTATTTATAACCAAGTAATAGTTTACGCGCCAAATGTCAAAACTGCCAGAGGAGAATTGTAAAATCTATGTAAAATACACAGCGGCGACGGAATACGGCACGATTTGTGTTATGTTGCACAGTTTTTTTCCGCATGAACTGGAAAAAAGTGCAGACACTAAGCGCAGCATTCGCCGCGGCGTCTGCCTCCGCGGCAAAAAGCAACTTGAAATGTCGGAGGAATCGTATGAAAAAAGACTTTATCGACACCAATGAATTCACGAAGCAGGAACTGCTCGACATCATCGACTTGTCGCTCGCCATCAAAAGGGCCATTAAGGCGGGCTACTATCCGCCCCTGATGCGCAACATGACGCTCGGCATGATCTTCCAGCAGTCCTCTACGCGCACGCGCGTCTCGTTTGAGACCGCGATGAGCCAGATGGGCGGGCACGCGCAGTATTTAGGCCCCGGTATGATCCAGCTCGGCGGGCACGAGACCATCGGCGACACGGGCAAGGTACTCTCAAAGCTTGTCGATGTCGTGATGGCGCGCGTCATCGAGCACAAGACGATCGAAGAGCTCGCAAAAAGCTGCACCATCCCCGTCATCAACGGCATGTCGGACTACAACCACCCCACGCAGGAGATCGGCGACCTCTGCACGATCGTGGAGAACCTTCCGCAGGGGAAGAAGTTAGAGGACTGCAAAGTCGTGTTCGTGGGCGACGCGACGCAGGTGTGCGCGTCGCTCGGCTTTATCACGACGAAGCTCGGCATGCACTTTGTCCAGTACGGCCCCCAGGGCCACCAGCTGAATGAGCAGCACAAGGAGATCATGAAGAAGAACTGCGCGCTCTCCGGCGGCAGCTACCTTGTCACCGATGACCGCGAGAGCGTACGCGGCGCGGACTTCATCTATACCGATGTGTGGTACGGCCTCTACGAAAACGAGATGCCGAAGGAAGAGCGCGTGCGCGTCTTCCACGACTATCAGGTCAACCGCGAGCTGATGCAGCTCGGGAACCTTGGCTGCAAATTCATGCACTGCCTGCCCGCGACGCGCGGCGAAGACGTGACCGACGAGGTCGCCGACTCCGACGCCTCTCTCTGCTGGGAAGAGGCAGGCAACCGCCTGACGGCCATGCGCGGCCTTCTTGTCTACTTTACACGCTGCCGCAAGGAGCCGAGCGGTCTTCAGATCGCGGCGGCGAAGGAGGAGCTTGACAAAGTGCTCTGCGACAAGCTCGGCTGCGTCGAGGCCTACTGCGGCGTTTCGAAAGCGGAAAAGAGCTGAGAAAAACCATGGAGAAGAATCAATTCCGGCTCGCAGACGTCATTTTGTCGGTCATCTGCGTGGTGTTTGTCGCCGAGGCGGCGGCGCCGGTCGCGTCGATCGGCAACAGCCAGTATTTCTGGTGGATCTTTATGATATTGGCGTTTCTGCTGCCCTACGGCCTCATCGCCGCCGAGCTCGGCACAGCCTACGCGGGAGACGGCGGGCTCTATGACTGGATCCACGCGGCGTATCCGGACGGCAAGTGGGCGGCGCGCGCCTCGTGGTACTACTGGATCAACTTCCCGCTGTGGATGGCGTCGCTTGCGGTGATGTGTCCCGAGCTCATCACGTTCATCACGGGGCGGAGCCTCGGGACGTTCGGCTCGCTCGTGGTCGAGCTGCTGTTCATCTGGATCGTCACGCTCATCGCGTGCTATCCCGTGTGCGACAGCATCATTATCCTGAACGTGAGCGCTGTCATCAAGATCGTGCTGGCGCTGCTGGTCGGCGGGCTCGGCGTGTGGTATATCAGCCGTTACGGCTTTGTCAACGACATGTCGGCGCGGACATTTCTGCCGTCGTTCGACTTAAACAGCCTTTCGTATATCTCCGTCATCATCTTCAACTTCCTCGGCTTTGAGGTCGTGTGCACGTACGCAAACAACATGAGCGACCCGAAAAAGCAGATCCCGCAGTCCATCGTGACCGGCGGCATCGTCATCGCGGCCATCTACCTCTTCTCGGCGTTCGGCATCGGCGCGGCGGTGGATGTGCGTGAGATCAGCGTGGATTCGGGGCTTATCGACGCGGTGTCGCTCATTCTGGGCGGCAGCGGCGGCGTGCTCGTGGGCGTGGTGGCGCTTTTGTTCCTCGTGACGCTGTTCGGCAACATGATCTCGTGGTCGATGGGCGTCAATTCGACGGCGGCGCTGGCGGCGGACCACAACGACATGCCGCGGGTGTTCGCCAAGCGCTGGGCAAAGAACGACATGCCCGTCGGCGCGGCGGTCACGTCGGGCGTCGTCGCCTCGTGCGTGTGTGTTTTGGGCGTGCTCATCGAGATGGCGTCGCCGGATTCGTCACTCTTCTGGAGCTTTTTCGCGCTGAATCTCGTGATGCTGCTTTTGAGCTATCTTCCCGTGTTTCCGGCGTTTTTGAAGCTGCGGCGCGAGGATGCGAAGACGCCGCGCCCGTTCCGCGTGCCGGGGTCTGACACGGCGCTCAAATGGATCGCCTACGTGCCGATGGTGCTCATCGTCATTTCGATCATTTTCACTGCGGTCCCGCTCTCGTTTGACGCAGAGACGCTTGCGAGCTTTCTGCCCATTACGATCGGGTCGATCCTCAGCGTGGCGATCGGCGAGGTGCTGATCGCGCTGCGTGGGAAAAACGCGCGCAGCTAAGTATGGTTTCATCATAAGGAGACAAAGCTATGGCAAAACGAATCATCGGCACAACGCCGAAGCAGGACGGGTATCGCATGCCCGCCGAATTTGAGCCCCAGCAGGGCGTGTGGATGCTCTGGCCCGAGCGAAACGACAACTGGCGCGACGGCGGCAAGCCCGCGCAGAAGGCCTTTGCGGATGTTGCCAAGGCCATCGCAAAATTTGAAAAGGTCACGGTCGGCGCATCCGTGCGCCAGTATCAGAACGCGCGCGCCAAGCTCCCCGAAAATATCCGCGTCGTGGAGCTTGAGAGCGACGACGCCTGGGTGCGCGACTGCGGGCCGACGTTCCTTGTGAACGACAGGGGCGATCTTCGCGCGGTGGACTGGGAGTTCAACGCCTGGGGCGGGC
>UMKZ01031732.1_pt1 | contig 10411 bp, 10 predicted proteins | sample 1966441 | NCBI WGS metagenome assembly UMKZ01 (sample SAMEA4836189, study PRJEB28245) | human gut metagenome | biome: gut microbiome; material: fecal sample | place: Denmark | collected 2008
TTCAGGGCGACAGGTTGGCGTTCATAATTACCCAGGGCGATACCCTGGGCTATGCGCTTCTGCCCCTTCAGGGCGTATTGGATAATTTCAAGCGAACAGGTAAATATTGTATTGGTTGTTTTCTTCACTTGTCCTAACGTCGTCATGGACAATCAGCAGGAAATGTTTCCAAGGCGAAGCGTTGTTCATAGTTGTTTCCTTTGCAGCAGCCCTTGGATTGCATGGGCCTCGAAGAGGCGATATCCTGGCGAAGCTGTTCCATTTCATGGCACTCTTTCTCGCCATGGCATAACTTGAGCAAGCTCAGTTCTGCTCATGACTTACCGAAAGAGTTGTTTATTGTTGTAAAAGTTGTTTTAGTTGTTTTTCTTTATGTCCACGTATTGTCGGCAGGCGAATGTTCCCGCGAAGCATTGTTTATTGTTGTAAAGGTTGTTTGAGTTGTTTTTCTTTATGTCCGCGTGGAGTCTATAGACTTTTCGCGCGAGGCGGAGCAAGCGCTCCGCGGTAGTTTTACGGGTCGCCGAGGTAGTGGACGATGAGGCCGACCTCGTGGGGCGTAAACCATTTGGAGGTCTTGCGGTAGCCCGCCTCCTGGAGCGCCTGGCTCAGCGGTTGGCAACGGTCGATCCACGCGCGGAGGCGGTTGACGGCCGACCGGGGGGCAATGTCGGGGAAGTAGGTCTGGGCCAGTTCCTGTTTGCTGTAGGCCCGGATGGGAGTTTCGTTCATGATGACTTTGTGATTTTGTTGATGGAGAGATAATAGTCGGAGAAGTCCTTGCAGCCCGGGGGCAGATGGTGGTGGACGAGTCCCGGCAGCAGGTCGCGCAGCTGCAGGAAGAGGCGCTCGCCCGGGGCATCGGCGTCGGGATACATGTGGAAGGGCGTGGAGAGGCGATCGTGGAGGTCGAGGAGCAAGCGCACCTCGGCGTCGTGGAGCGTCGTGGCCGAGGGGATGGCGACGGCCTTGTGCCCCGAGGAGAGCATCGCCCAGCAGTCGGAGCAGCCCTCCGTGATCCAGAGCGGTTCGCCAGGGCGAAGGCGCAGCAGCACGGGCTGGTTGTAGAGACCGCATCGCGAACCTTGCGGAAATCGGAAGCGCGGCTGGGCCATGGGCTCGGACGAGGAGGCCGTTCTCGAACTCGTCCGATCGTCCGTCTGAGAGACCATTCCCGAGGTTGCCCGAGAGGTCGTCTGAGCCTCCGCGGGCGCACTTTTCTTGTAGTCGAGGTTGCGGTTCTGCAGTCCCACGAGCCGCATCTGTGGGTCGTAGTAGGGCGTCTGCAGCCAATGGGTGCCGTGGCGGTCGGTCCACGAGGTGAGGCGGCACCAGGCGACGACCCTTGGGTCCAGCCGTCGCTCCTGGAAGAGAAACTGGCGGGCGGGGGCGCTGAGCCACGGGTGCTCGAAGAAGCGGGCGTAGCGGGCCGCGTCGAAGGGTTTGTAAGCTTCCTCCCTGGGCCGCGGGCGCGAGAGGGGCAGCGGGTCGATCCTCACGTCTCCGTCCAACCATCGGCAGGCCTCGGGGAAGGACATCCCCAGCCGCCCCATCACGAGGTCGATCGGGCCGCCCCGCGCCCCGCAGGAGAAGCAACGGAAGGTGTTGCTGCGCGCGTGGTACGTCAGGCTCGGGCGATGGTCGTCGTGGAAGGGGCAGAGGCTCTTGTGGCGCTCGACGTGGAGCCCCACCCGCTCCGCGACCTGCTCTATGGGCAGGTCGCGGAGCCGCTGGAGGGTCAGTCGGTCGAGCATGGGCGGCGGTTTTTGCGTGAGTCGGGCATGCCTGTCAGATACTCCTGCGTTTTGGTGTAAAGCCCCGTCTGGGCCGAGTAGGCGACGAAGCGGCGATAGACCCACTTGCGTATCTGTGCCTTTGTGCCCTCTTTGTCTTTGCCGATCGATAAGCGGAGCGCTTCGAGCTGGGCCTCGTTGAACGAATCGGGCAGGTCGTCGAGCAGATTCTTCGGCCCGCGTCGTGCTGCCTCGCTTGTGCTGGTGTCCTGCCCGAGCAGGTCGGCGAAGACCTGCATCTTCGACCACAGGTCGTGATAGACGAGCCACTCCACCACGCGCCCGATCGTCGGCGCCCACTCCAGTCCGTTGAGTATCCAGAGCACGCATCCCGCCTTCCATGCCGAGACCAGCGAGCGCTTGGAGATGTCCCACAGCACGTCGTCGTCCGTCAGGTCAGCCAGTTTCGCCATGTCGGCAGCCAATTTGTCGATGAGGCGGTTGAGCTGCTGGATCTCGAAGCGGCCCTTGCAACTGTCGAGGCGGCGGAGGTATGTGGCGAGCTTCTCGCGAAACTCCTCGGGGTAGGTGCCCTGGCGGGGTATGTGGCCGTCGCGGCCCTGGCGCGCCTTGTAGGAGAAGACCATACGGCCGAAGGTGCCGTTGAAGAGATCTTTCTTGTAGAACAAGCGGGCGGCGTAGGGCGTGGAGGAGATCGTCATGTTGACGCGCAGCACGGGATTGCCCGTGACGCCGTCTGCCGTGGCACGCAGCGCTCCCGAGCGCTGGCAGTCGTAGATGTTGCGCAGGGTCTGCGAGATCTGCTTATGGCCGCCACACATGCGGTCGGCCATCTCCACCTCGGGCATGTTGATAAACATGGTGCGCGCGCCCAGCTTCTCGCAGCCCATGGCGTTCTGGATGAAAGCGGCATTGGTCACGTCGGCTGGCGGATACCAAAACGCAATGTCGGGACGCACGGGTTTCTCCTTGTTGGCTGATTTTGTTTTCACCATTTTCTGCCACTCCACGAGCTTCTCCAGCTCGCCGTCGTCGTGGACGCGGAAGTCGCCACACATGGCTTCCACCAGTCCAGACAGTTGGCCTTTGCCCGCTCCGCTGTCCGCCACAAGATTGGCCATCATGCCGCACAATTCCTTCAAAGTATTGTCGGGATAGATAAATTGGGCGCCGCTGACGTGTGCTCCGAGCACAGGGATGATCATCGGCAAAAGCGGTTGGCGCATATCTTTCGACACTTGCGAGAGCAAAAGCGCCAGACATTCCACTCCGCGACCCAGTTTGGGCATCGGCGGAGCCGTGTTGAGCGTGATATCGTAGTTCATATTGTCTTGTTTGAAATTTGTAACATCTTGATTCTAAGCCTTTTAGAGAAAATCAGGATGAGAGCGTTCCAGTTGTTCCAGTTGTTCCAATTAAAATTCGAGATGGTCCAATTTTTCTTTTCTTATATATAACTACTTAATAATTAATAAGTTATATAGTATATATAGGGGTATCTGGAATTTTCAGACCCTCAAAAAAACTGGAACAACTGGAACAACTGGAACGCTCGCCCTTTTTTACTCCTCCCCGAAGTCCTCCTCTCCAAGGCTTCTGCCCGAGGCGAAGACACTCATTCCTCCGAAGTCCTCCTCTCCAAGGCCTCCGTCCGTGGCGAAGAGCTCGCTGAGGTCGAAGCCCTCAACCTCCGCCAGGGCCATTGCCGCCTCATGCTTGCCCACCACCATCAGCAGCTCGCAGGTCGTATTGACGGCATAGTCGCCCAGTTTCCCGGCCCCGATGTGCTTCGTCCGCTTGAAGGTCGGATAGACCGTGCCATCGGCTCTGCGCTTGACGTTGATCCATTGGCCCATGTAGATGGTCGGATTGCGGCGCTCGGCCTTTCTCTGTTCCGTGGCATTCTCCACGAAGGTGAAGTGATCTTCGCCGTCGCGGGTAATCATCCCGTCGAGATACTCGCCCAGCTCCATGCGCCCCTGCTTCTGTGTGACCAGTTTCAGGTCCACGCCCGGCTCCGTGTTGGGGTAGAGGCCCGTCCACGCCCTGCCAGCGGCTGCGCTTTCTGTGCCATCCTGGCCCGAGCGTGTGCAGCCTGAGCAAGCGCTGCCTGCGCCAGCCTGGCCCGTCCACGCCCTGCCCGTGCGTTGGCGGCGGGCCCGTGCGAAGGGCTCCTGTCCGTTGAGGAGGTCGTTGATGATTTCATTCATGAGCCGAGGCTCCTGAGTCCGCACCGTCTGTTGCTTGACGCGCAGAACCGTTCTTTTCTTTGTCATAATTTATTAAACTTACAAAAGCACCTCTCTGGTACGGATGGCAGTCGAAGAGGTTTCCGTGCCACCTGTTGTAGTACCATCATTCCCCGCCCCGTGCTTTCGAACGCAAAAGGGCGGGTAGCCGCGGGAGATCCCGAACGACGAGTGCAAAATTAGAGAGAAAGCGTGGAGGGGCATGGGGTGAATGGTGGGTGCGCACCAACGAAAAAAGCACCCCAGAGAGTGGGATGCTTTGCTTGCTATGCGATAGCTGGAAAATCAAAAAAATGGTAGATGAATGGAAAAATCATCTTTTATTCACCTGGCAAACCGCTACGATGGCGGTGGAAAAACGCCCTGACTTGGCGTAAAGTGTCTTGTGTGTAATGCTTCGTTTTGTAATGAAGTTTTATCTTGTTGGAAAAAGACTTTTCGGTAACTCCGCTCCTCAGGCCGCAGTCCGCCGTCAGAAAACGATACACCGATCCCCCCGTGGGCGTGTCCTCGGCCAAGACGTTTTCTTCTCGCCAAGTGTGTAGCCAGCAGACCGTGACGTCGTTGAAGAAGTCGTCGCGCTTGCACGTCAAGCTGCGGCCGCAAAGATGGTGGGAGCGCAAGAAGTCGAGAAACCGGGCGCGCTCGCGAAGAAGCGTCGAATGGTCCTTGAAGAGGGGACGTTGGCGTCCGCCACGCCCCTTGCCGCGGGTAGTGGATACAGTCTCCTCCGCCTCGCCGCCAACATGGGCGGTCTGCTTGCGTAAATCGTTGGCTATCTGGTTGTTCTGGGTCTGAATCTCTCCACCAACATTTGTGATATTACATCCCTGGATTTGATAAATAATTTTCGTCGACTTCTCTGCTTGCTCCATGCCGAAAAAAGAATTTTGTAATAATTGATAAATTATGACCTTGGAAATAATGGCGACGAATTCGTCCATCGTCGGCCGTCCGAAATCCGCTTGGCGCGGCGGCTCTCGACAGGAACGCAGGGTGCTGTCCACGCTCCACACCTCGAGGTCGGTCCGATAGCCAAAGCTGCTTTTGTCGAGCGGCAAAGTCTGCGAGGAGTAGACTTCCGCACTACATGGCCAATGATCGCCTTGTCTCGACAGGTGATGGCGCATAAGGCCAAGACCGTCAGCCATCGCATCCCAAATCTTGCCCAGCGACGAAGGCTGCTTTCGGCGAACCGATCCAGACTTCGGCTCGTCCTTCTTTCTAAAAAACTTACAAATTTTCCAGTCCATAGTACTTATGTTTATGGTCCTACAATCTCTCCTACCGTCGATTTTGAATCGGGGGGAAATTGCGTTCAAAGTTATGAATAATATTTTTGAATTTTCGCACAAGTTGTGTTAAAAGATGCAAAACATCTTTCTTTGGTCTTTTTACAAAGGGGTGGAACTGGCGTGATTGTAGGTGATTTTTCCAAAAGTCCTTACAGATTTTCTTTTTCGTGGAGATTGTTTCAAGAAGGTTACAGGCGTCGTTGTGCTAGCTTTTGCAACTTCTTGTCTGTTGTCTTGATAGAGGATCTGTGGTTTTGTAGTCTTTTTGTAATACCGTAGGGATGCGGGAGGGGCTTCTATCGCGCGACGCTTCGTACTCCGAAGGTTCTGGTGCTGTTTTTCTTAGTCTTTATGGTTACTTTTATTTATGAAAACCGCTCTGCTCTCTACAAGTGAAAGCCATTTTTTCTTGATTTCCTCAAAAAACAGGCTGCTTGTTGTGTTTTATGGAAACAAATGCTTATCTTTGTACCTGAAATAGAAAACATGGGGAATCGTCAAATAAAAGTGGTGATGATGGATGAAGCTTTGGCTTTCTTCCGTTTGCTGCCACAAAAAGTACAAGAGAAGATTTCTTGTAATTTTCTCAAGATTGAGCAGGGAGTAATAGATAAGGAGCTCTTCAAAAAGTTGGTTGGTACCAATATTTGGGAGTTTCGTACTTTGTTCAATGGCAACTGTTATAGGTTGTTCTCCTTTTGGGATACGGAACTCGAAGCGTTGGTCATCGCCACGCATGGTATCGTGAAGAAATCCCAGAAAACTCCAGCGAAGGAGATAGCAAAAGCAGAGGAAATAAGAAATGGTATTTTGAACAAAAACATAAAAAGTAGCAAGAGTATGGGACAAGTCAATTTGACCCCCCTGTCGGCAGTTGTCGATGAGGTGTGGGGCGAGAAGGGTACTCCTCGTCGCGACGCCATGGAAAAGCAGTTGAAGGACGAGGTCAATTCGTGTCGTTTGGGTGCGGCCATGCGCGAGGCTCGCTTGGCTCAAAACCTCACTCAGGACGAACTGGGTAGGCGTATTGGCGTGCAGCGTTCTCAGATCTGTCGATTGGAGAGCGGACGAAGCCCTATGACGCTTCCAGTCATCTGCCGTGTCTTTCGCGCCTTAGGCATTGCCACGGCCACGCTCGATTTGGGCATGGCGGGCAAGATTACTTTGTGGTAGGTCGGAGAAGCTTTGCTCGGTATGATGGGGGCGCTATGAGGCGGATGGTCGCTGGCATGGTCCCCTGTCTCGCCGCCCTACGCGATCTGCCCCATCACCTCGCTTTGGAAGTAGGCGTAGTTGCCAGGGCTTTGCCATGGGGGCCTAACCGCGGGGTGGACGGTCTCCTCCACATACATTTCCAGCAGCTCGTCGTAGTCGAGGCAGATGACCTGGTCGCGGAAGTCCTCGTAGCCGTTCTTGTGGCAAAAGACGTTTCGGACCTCCCATCGCGTGAAGCTGCGCGCCATCGAGGCCAGTTGCTGGGGGCTGAGGGCGTAGCCGTTCTCCCGGGCGTAGGTCTCGAGAAAGGCGAGGTTGATGGCGTAGTTGCTCATCCTCCGCCTGCGTGGCGCGGGGGTCCTGCCGAGCCGCCAGTTTCGCAGGGTCGTGTGGCCGTGTGGGGCGCTATGGATTCGTCTCTTGTGCATGGTTGGCCACGATGTTCCATCCCCATTTGTTCAACAGGGCTAGGATGTTGAGGAAGTTTTTCGCATCCCATTGAGTGCAGACGGCGAAGGTCGTGCCGTCGGCGCTGGTCAGGGTGAGGCCTTCGGCCAGCACGTAGCGCCTGCTGAGGTCCTTTTTCTTCTTTTGGTCTAAGGAGTCTATGCTTTGCAGGGTGCGCAGCACGCCTAAGGATGTTCCTTGAAGTTTAGGGAAAAAGATTTGGGTAAGCTGCTCGTAGGTCAGCCCCGGATTTTCCTCCATATACTTTGCCACGACCTCTCGGACAAATTTTCCCTTGCCGAAGAAATGCTTGCCTTCGTCGAGGGAGTATTTCGTCGTGTCTCTTTTGTGTTTCGCTTGATGGATCGCGGGACAACTATATTCTGCCGACTGCGCTAAAGGCGTGGCGTGGCCCTTTTCGCCCGTGCCGTCTGTTTGCGTGGAGAAGTGCAGGCGGTTGAGGTCTTCCTCTACGATGTCGGGGTCGCATCGCTTCTGTAGCACGAAGTAGTCGGTCAGCACTCGACGGATAGTGTCGTCTGGGTCGGTTTCCAAAGACTGCCGGAAGTCAGCCATCGCTTGGCGGGTCTTGATGGTATGTACCTGCGCGTCGCAGAGGCTCTCTATCCTTTGTCTGCTAAAAGTATCGTGATGGAACAGATCGACAAACTCCTCCCCCGAAGCTGCGTCGAGGGCGAGGTCCGTGCGCCATACCTCGGTAGGTAGGTCTTCGTTGGTGTCGTAGTATAGCTTGATGTCGTCGCCAATATACAGTCCGAACGAGGTCTTGCGCAACCGCATGTATGAGAGCAGCTGCTGCTCCTGTCGGGGCGTGATGGCGTTTCGTGGGCGTTTTAGCTCTATGACGAAGGCGGGCTGGTCCGATAGCTTGATCGTGATGTCGGGTTCTATTTGATTGTGCGATCCGACGTTGATCCTTTCCTTGGGGCATATCTCGCCCCTTACCTTGCTCCAGCCCAGCTGGCGCAGGTTGGACTCCACGAGTTCTTGATAGACGTCTTCCGTGGTATCTTTTTCTCGAGCTTCTATTAGGTCGTAGCAGAATTCCTGCCAAATCATTCTCTTTTCTCTCATCGGTACTCCGTGTTATTTCCTACAAAAGTACTACATTTTTCCCAATCCTCTGCCTTTTCCCGAAGAAATGTTTTGGAAAGCCAAAGATTATTCTTACCTTTGCATCGTCAGTCCTCGCCAAGCCTCTTCACAATGCTCAAATCGTGCGAGGCGTTTTTTGTTTATGCCCCCTTGCGCACGGACGGTCCTACGGCCTTTGCCAAACGGCATGGATTCCTCAGAATATAGGCATCCTCGGAAAATCAGAAAAAGCCTGTCAGCTGAGGAAGAAGGTCTCGACCAGCGAGCGCAGTTGCTCGTCGGTCAAGCGGTCCACGCCCACCTTGTCGATCAAAGCATACTCCTCTTTCTTGCTGGTGATCACGTGTTTTCGTTCTCTTCCGTCCACTTTGCACAGCAGGTGGTAGTTGCCTTTGTAGGTCTTCTCCACGCGTATGTCTTCAAAGAGCGTCCCGCCCGTTCTGATCGTAGTCGTCTTGCGTCGCTCGGCCAGTCCCCAGTCGGCCAGATGATGGTGGAGGGTGGTCTCGACGGCGCCAGTCCAGCGCGGGCTCACCTCGCATTCCTCGGCAAAGTCTCTAAACCCTCGGATGGCGGCAGCCACCTCGCCTATGATGCCCTCTGCTCTTTTGATCCCGTTCTCCTTGCCCAGGGCCAGCGCGTCTTCGAGCGTTTGCCCCTGGAGCTTGCCCCGCATCATCAGGCAATGCATCCTCTCGGGCAGGAAGCCCCCGATGTTGAAGATATAGGTCAGGTCGTAGGCCGGGGCCAGTCGCCAATGTCCCTTCGCGTCCATCAGAAACGAGAAGTTCTTGTTGTGGTCGTCCGTGTTGTTGGCAAGGATATTGAACACCATTCTGCGGAAGACCTCCTCCTGGTCGCTTTCAGGCAGTCGCATCTTGCGACAGACCGCCAGCAGCCCTTCGTAGCTGTCGGCCTCGGGAGATAGCGCCGCCAACGTCTGCATGTGCAGTTTGCGGCCCTCCTCGCGGTCGAAGCGACGGGTGACGAAATGCCTCCGCCCCTCCACCTCCAGGGTCTCGCACGCCATCATGCTTATGCCTGCTGCCTTGGCCATTTTGTGATAGGCCATCTCCAGTTCGGCCGACGAACGCTCGGTGTCGCCAAACTTCAATATGCAGTACGCCAAGCCCTGGCGGCCCGCCACCTGTCCGCTTCTGATCTCCCCGGTCTCGGGATCGATGGCTATGATGGCCTTGGGTTGGCGCCCGCCAGCCGAGGTGCCCACGGCTATGAGCGACTGCATGGTCAGCGACTCCTCGGGCGCCACTCTTGCGTTCTCGTGCTCGAGGTATATCCTCTGGGCCAAGTCGGTCAATGCCCTCATGTTCAGCTTGTCGGAACTGCTGATGCCGGAGGATTCGGGCACAAACTCCAGGGCTCCCATTCCTCGCCTGCCTATGAACGAAAGAATGTTGAGCGGGGTGATCTCCTGAGGGCGAAGGCCGCTTTGTATGCGCCAGTACTCAAACACCTGGTTGCCCCAGGCGTCGGGCAGCGAGTCGGCAAGAAAAGGAGGCAGCTTGCGGTAGATCTTCGTTTCCCTGTCGCCCATGATGGGGCGATGGCTGGCTGCCGACTTGACGGAGGCCATGAGTGGGAACGGGTCGAGGCTTCCGCGAAGGAAAGAGGGGTTGTACTCGAAAAACGAAACGCCTCTCCTTGTGTCCCAGAACAAGCGGCCGACCTCCTTGTCCCAGAGCATGATCTTGAGTGTACTTGTCGTCATGGTTTCTTATGTCTGATGCGTTGCACTTTCTTTTCCCTCCTGATCAGGTAGGGCGAGGGCGGCAGCTCCGGCAGCAGGTCGTCCAGGGCCTCGATCTCTCCTATCGCCTTCAGCAGCAGGAGAAACGTGGCGAGCGAGATGTTGTCCGCGGCGCCGCTCTCAAACTTGTGGATGGTCGTGACCGTGAGGCCCGACTGTTCCGAGACCTCCTTCTGCGTCATGTTGCTGCGCAGGCGGTAGTCCTTGAATCTGGCGCCAAGGAGCTTCACCAGTTGGGGGATCGCATACTCGTAATAGTCCGTCATGAGGCTTTTTTTTAATTTATATTGCGCTATAAGTTATGCCCGATTTTGGGCCTTATCTTATATTCCGCTTATATTTATCTCGTATGCAAAAATACGCGTTTTTTCCCGCCTCTCCAAACATTCTTGGGGAAAATCCTTCTCCCGCCCGCCTTTTTTTAAAAAAACTTTTCGGCTCGAGTGGGGCGTGCGGCGCATCCGGAAATGGAGTGATACGACGTGGACACATGGAAAAAACAACTTCCACAACTTTTACAACAATGAACAAAAATCAGGCAACTGAGGAAACAAAAAGCAGGCAACT
>UMKZ01040413.1_pt1 | contig 10375 bp, 6 predicted proteins | sample 1966441 | NCBI WGS metagenome assembly UMKZ01 (sample SAMEA4836189, study PRJEB28245) | human gut metagenome | biome: gut microbiome; material: fecal sample | place: Denmark | collected 2008
AGTTGGCAGACTTGCCGTTGTATGCCTTACGGTGGCAAACTTCCTTGCCTGTTGTCTTGTCGAGAACAACAAGACCATATGAACCGCAAGCTACATATACGTAGTTTCCAGCAACATAAACTCCATTAGCGCAACCCTTCACATAGTTCTTTCCTGCTTCCAGGTTCTGAGCCTTATTAGATGCAGTGAAAGTTGGACATGTATAGAACTGGCTAGCAGTACCGTTGGAAATCTTAGAGATACCATTCTCGCCCTTGCAGACATAGATATCGCCATTAACCTCATCTACAGCAATCACAGTCTTGTTGCCCTTAGGAGAGATTTCACCGACATTATATGTTGCTGCAACGTCCTGCATTTCATTGTCGTTATATGCAGTCAGTGTGCCATCAACTGTCAATGCGTAGAGCTTGTCGTTTGCTGTAACAAGATACTTACCCTCAGTGCTACCCTCGTTCCACTTGTTCATCTTGGCATTGAAGATAGTGAAGCCCTTGGTGGTTGCAACAATGTGGTTGCTCTTGAAGTTAGCTACACAGTTGGCATCCATACCTTTGGTCTTCTTGTCGATAGCAGAAATCTTAATCTGGTTAGCGAATGAACCATCGCTGTTCAGTGAAATCTGTCCCATGAACGGACCTACACCTGTTACTTCATCAGCATGGTTAGCGTTTCCACTCTGGCTACCTGCTACCCAAAGGGTGTTACCATCTACCAGGATGTGGTTGTAGTCATTGGTAGCATTGGCTGATTGTACACTATGATTGATAGCCAAGGTGTTGTTTGTCAAACTGATAGCCTCGATAGCTCCATTAGAAGCCTTGCCGTTTGTATGGTAAGCTACATAGAACTTGCCGTTTTCTCCTGGCTGGATGCAGGTAGCAGACATACCATTGTTTGGAGTCTTGTCTTCTGCAACCAAGTCAAGCTTTGGAGCAGCGATGATAGTTGCAGGATCTCCAGCCCACTCAAAGCCGTAAGCCTGGTAGTCTGGGCCATCTGCTTTCTCCTTGACACCCTTACCATCAGTTGCCTTATCGTAGTCGAGGTAAGAAGCTGCAATATCGAGATCCTCGAAAGAGTTCTCCTTCTCTGTGCCTGTATAGCACTCTGTGAACTGGAGGAGGAAGGTTGCGTTGTTACCAGATGTTGCCAATGCCTGAATCTGGTTGGCACCAGTGTTGGTGAACTTCTTAGCCTTGATAACTGCGATGGCGTTATCGTCGTTCAAGGTAATCTGACCAGCACTTGCGTTATCTGTTACGATATTGTCTGTACAGATATCGCTCTTGTTATTGATATTGATCTTGCACTTACCCTTCAGATTGAGAGTTGCATCACCCTTGTCGTTGGTAACGTTGATGTAGTCTGCTGTGATGCTTGAAAAAGCTTCTGCGTTGAATACCTTTGAAGCCTTGATGGCAGAATTCTCGCTGGCAATCATCTCACCCTTAACGTTCAAAGTCGCTGTTCTCAAGAAACCACCGAACTTCAAGGCACCATCTACGTTAACAGTTGTAGCGTTCATGATGTGCTTGGTTGCGTTTACGGTAGCGCCTTCCTCGATGTTCAGCTCAACGGCGCGGATAGAACCACCGATGTATGCCTCAGAACCCTGCTTGAATGTGATGTTATGCTTTGGTGTGATGATGGCCTTCTTGTCGTTCTTGTCATAAGCGTTGATAGAACCGATACCGCCCTTTTCATTCGTATATTTAGCGTACAGCTTACCTGCTACGGTAATATCGTTTTCTGCAATGATAGAACCGCCATCGTTGATGATGGTTGCGTCAGCAGGAATCTCCAAGGCACCTTTGCCCTTGTACTCCAATGTGGCACCGCCGTCAACGTAAATGGTACAGCCTGCGATAGAACCGTCGAAAATCAACTTTGAATTACCCTTTACGTAGATGGTAGTACCAGTGAGTTTGTAACCGCTCATATCGAGTGTAGTCTTGCTGGTGATCAAATATGTCTTGCCAGCAGTCATGTCTTCTGGAGAGCTCCACTGTCTTGCACCATCAGGAACAGCAGGGATCACAACTTTATCGGCAGAAGCAAATGCTCTTGTCTGAGTTGCTCTTGAGAAGAAGAACTTTCTGGCATTAGCTGTTGTGTTCTTGTAGTTTGAAACGCGAGCAGCTAGTTCTTCTGCAGAGCTGCTTGTAAGATTTGCAGTGATAGTCTCTGCATCCACGTTAGGGGTTGGACCAGTAGGATCGCTGTTGCTGTCGCTACATGATGCGAAAACGAATGCCGCCAAACCGATGGCAGCAAGCTTGGAATTGATTACCTTCATATCTATTAATAGTTTTAATTTTATTTTAGACGTTATTACTTCTTACTTCATTATTACTTTTACTTATTTTTAAGTTCAGTTCGAATACTTATTTTTAAGTTCAGTTCGAATAATAAATGTTTTCTTAGCAGGTGGTTAGGGCAACTGCAAAGTGTGAATGCTAAGCCATTACTCTTCTATCTGCAAATTCATGGTGCAAATATACTGTAATTATTGCAAATAGAGTAGGTTTGCAGGTTAAATATTCTTAAAACGGAAAATCTTTTGTGCTGAGTGCTATGGAGTTACCTTTTGTTGGCGGTAACGGAGTTGTGAAAAATCCTAAAATCCAGGTATGTTTCTTATGGTATCATATATGTTTCAAAAGTATGCGACGTTGGCTTGTGCCTTACTTGCTGTTCAAAAGAGCCTTACGTAACGTTCAATTAAGCCTAACGTAAACCTTAATTGAGGCTTAGTTGGATGGTAAGTAAGGCTCTATTGTAAGGCAATTGAGGCTCTATTGTAAGGCATTTAAGGCTCTATTGCAAGGCAATTGTGGCTCTTTTTGCAATCTTTTTGGGCTTTTTTGCAACCTTTCGGGTTTCTTTTGCGTCTAAGCATCAGAATATAGAAAATTTAAAATCGAAAGAGTATGAAAACAATGAGTATTTGGGTTGCTTCGGCAACTTTGTTTCTTGCCTCTATGGGCATCTGTTCCTGCAGTATGGGTTCTACTACCACTTCTGAAATGAAGGGGAATCTGGAGTTTACGCAGGATGATTTGAGAGAGAAGCCTTTCAAGGCGATTGATGTGGATGTGGTTGCCAGCGTTTATTATACACAGAACGACGGCGATGAATGCAGCGTAAGATTGGATTACTCTGCCATCAAGGATGCTGAGTTCGCACAGAAACTCAAGGAGAAAATCAAGGTGGTTTATCGTGACGGCGAAGTGAAGATCGGTCTGACGGGAAGACTCAAGGTGCCTGCCAGCTGTAATTCTGAAAAAAACAGATTGAAGATTTATATCACCAGTCCTGATCTGGTGAAGATTACTCAGGAAGGAGTAGGGGCTTTCTATGCCAAGTCTGTCAACAGTGACCGCCTGGAAATCGATAACGAGGGCGTAGGCTCTGTCAGCATCAATCAGATTCTTGCCAACAAGCTGGATGTTACCAACGAGGGTGTAGGCTCTGTCAGCATCGATGATGCCAAGGGCGATGTGATGAAGATTGACAACGAAGGTGTAGGCTCTGTAAAGGTTGGCAACGTGGCGATGGGCGACCTGAAGGTGGATAACGAGGGTGTAGGCTCCGTTACGCTCGGTTTCTTCAAGGGCGGAAATCTGAAGATCAACAATGATGGCGTGGGTAAGGTAAGCGCCAAGGTTGATTGCCAGGTTCTGAATGTTGATTTGGATGGTGTTGGCGGCGTGCATCTGAGCGGTGTTGCCGACAAATATACCCGCCATAAGGATGGAGTGGGAAGTATCTCTGACGGAGGTCTGAAGGTCGGTAGATAACGTAAGTTCTTGAAAATCAAAATAGAATGGCAGGGAGAATGAAATCCCAAGTCAAAATTGCGAAGAATGAGCAAGTTTGACTTGGGATAAGTTCTTCTTATTTTTCTATTTTTTCTTTTATTTATTTTCTTTTTTATCTTTTCTTCTTGCTACTTCTTCTTGTCGTTTTTATCTTTTCTTTTTTTCTTGTTTTCTTTTTCTTCTTCTTGTAGAAATTCTCGGTTAGGCATTTTTAACAATTAGAAGTCCCACTTCACACCCAGGCAAGGGCGAACCTTTGCTCCATCGGTGCTGCCGAAGTTATTGGTAATCTCTACCTCACCACCCAGACTCAGGTTTTCGCAGCCGAAGTGCTGGCCTACATTGTACCACAGCTGTGGCTCGGTGATGAATACCGTGTGGCGGGTCTTAGCCTTGCCGTCGCCATCTACGGTTCCGTGGGTTTCCCACCAGAAATCAGCGAAGCCGTCAAACTTCAGTCCCTTTACTCCGAAGAGGTCGTTGCAGGTCCATACGGCTGTCAACTGCATCGGAACATTCTGGTCGGTCTTGCGGATGGTCTTATAGAGAACGTCCAGATTCAGGGTGTTCTTGTAGGTAGCATCGTGAATCAGATACTCCACACCGAAGAGCCAGGCATTGTTGATAGGGTAGTTCTTGGTGATACCGCCATTATACTCCACGTGCAGGCTCCAGTTTTTCATGCTGCTGTTCTGCCAGAAGTTCAAGGCACGTGAAATCTCGGTATAGGTGCCGCCCTGTGCTACGTTTGGACTGTTAGGGTCCATCTTGTCGTAGTTGAAGTCGTGGTCAACGAAGAAGTAGGTGCTTCCCCATTTGTCCTGCTTGAACATCTCCAAGGTCAGGGTTACATACTTACGGTCGGTACCGAAATCATAAAGAATCTGTGCGTTGGTCTGTGCAAGCGTCTTGCTTGCTGGAAGCAATGCCAATGCCATCAGCAGGAGGCTTTTTAATTTTCTCATAACAATGTTTTCTTGTTTTTGATGATGAAGTTTAAAATATGATTTGAAACTAAAAAATAAAATATGATACTGAATTAAAAAAGACTGCGAACATAATACCCGCAGTCTTTTTTGTAAATATATATCGAATTGAATTTTCCTTTGCTTAGTAAGCGAAGAGAGGATAATCCTTCATGGTCTCGTTTACCTTCTCGCGAACGCGGGCGATGACCTTCTCATCCTCTGGTGAATTCAATACTTCCTCGATGAGCTCTGCGATGAGATGCATCATATCCTCCTTGGCGCCACGGGTTGTCATGGCAGCTGTGCCCAGGCGGATACCTGAAGTCTGGAAGGCAGAACGTGAATCGAATGGAACCATGTTCTTGTTTACGGTGATGTCGGCTGCAACAAGCGCATTCTCAGCTACTTTACCTGTGAGGTCTGGATATTTACTTCGGAGGTCAACGAGCATAGAGTGGTTGTCTGTACCACCACTTACGATACCGAAACCGCGACCCATCAGATCGTCAGCGAGAACGGCAGCGTTCTTCTTCACCTGCATGGCATAATCCTTCCAGGATGGCTGCAGGTTCTCATTGAAGGCAACAGCCTTGGCAGCGATGACGTGCTCCAGTGGACCGCCCTGCTGACCAGGGAATACGGCAGAATTCAAGAGCATGCTCATCTTCTTTACCTCACCCTTCTTGGTAGTCAATCCCCATGGGTTGTCAAAATCCTTACCCATCAGAATGATACCGCCACGAGGACCACGGAGAGTCTTGTGGGTGGTAGAAGTTACGATGTGAGCGTACTTCAATGGGTTGTCGAGCAGACCGGCAGCAATCAGACCTGCAGGGTGAGCCATATCAATCATCAGGAGGGCACCCACCTCGTCGGCAATCTTGCGCATGCGGGCATAATCCCACTCACGGCTGTAGGCACTACCACCACCGATAATCAGCTTAGGCTTGTGTTCCAGAGCCAGCTTCTCCATCTCGTCGTAATCCACACGACCCGTCTCCTTGTTCAGGTTGTAGCCGATAGGATTGTAGAGAATACCAGAAGTATTGACGTGGCTGCCATGAGAAAGATGACCGCCGTGATCGAGGTTCAATCCCATAAAAGTATCACCCGGTTTCAGTACGGCGAGCAATACAGCAGCGTTAGCCTGAGCACCAGAGTGAGGCTGCACGTTGGCATACTCAGCACCAAAGACTTTCTTCACGCGTTCGATGGCAAGGTTCTCTACGATATCCACCACCTGGCATCCACCATAGTAGCGTTTGCCTGGCAGACCCTCTGCATACTTGTTGGTAAGGTAAGAACCCATAGCGTTCATCACCTCGTCACTCACGAAATTCTCAGAAGCAATCAGCTCCATACCTTTCAGCTGACGCTGATGTTCTCTTTCGATTAAGTCGAAAATCTCTTGATCTTTAACCATTCTTATTTATTTTATGTGAATGATGCTACTTGCAAAGCTCAACATTGCCCAATTGCTGCTCCTTGTCGCAGTAATGGCAGCGTACGATACCGAGTACCTTATCTACGGTGTGGAAGAGGGTCTGCATAGGCTCGTTGTTGGTGATGCACTTAGGGTTGTTGCACTTCACGATGCCCTTGAGTGTATCTGGAGTCTCTACGGTCTTCTTCTCCACGATCTCGTAGTCCTTGATGATACTCAGTCCGATGTTAGGAGCCACCACAGAGAGGCGGTTGATTTCCTCATCGGTAAAGTACTTGTTGGCAACCTTGATGATGCCCTTCTTGCCAATCTTCTTGGAAGGCAAGTTTTAGCCGATGGTAACAGGAGTGTCCATCTTCTCCAACTGGAGCAGGTTGACTACCTGATAGGTCTTCTCGGCTGGGATATGGTCGATTACGGTACCGTTCTCGATAGCCGCAACCACTAATTGACTTTTATTGTTTCCCATAATTAATCACTAATAAATAATCACTAAACACTACTCAATAATGGTCTTGTCATTCTTCACATCCTCCAGTGTGATACCGAGGCAGTGGCAGAAGATAGCCTCACGGGCATAGAGACCATTCTGAGCCTGCTGGATGTAGTATGCATGTGGATCATCATCTACATCGTATGCAATCTCGTTGACACGTGGCAGCGGGTGCATGATTTTCATGTTCTCCTTAGCCTTGCAGAGCATGTCGCGCTTCAGGATATACACGTTCTTCACACGCTCGTATTCCATCAGGTCGCTGAAACGCTCCTTCTGAACACGGGTCATATAGAGAATGTCGGCGTCGGCAATCACATCCTCGTTGAAATCCTCGTGCTCCACGTACTTGATGTTGTGCTCCTTGCAGTAGAGTTTGTACTCCTCTGGCATGGCAAGCTCCTTAGGTGCGATGAAGTGGAAGGTAGGATTGAAGTGGCGCATAGCGGTGATAAGTGAGTGAACGGTGCGGCCATACTTGAGATCACCCACAAGATAGATGTTCAAGTTCTCCAGGGTTCCCTGGGTCTTGAAGATAGAGTAGAGGTCGAGCAAGCACTGGGATGGATGCATGTGGGCACCATCACCGGCATTGACGATAGGCACTGGAGCTACCTCGCTGGCGTACTGGGCTGCACCCTCGATGAAGTGGCGCATGGTGATGACGTCGGCGTAGTTGCTCACCATCAGAATTGTGTCCTTCAGCGTTTCGCCCTTGGTAGTGCTGGATGTCTTGGCATCAGAGAAGCCGATGACACGTGCGCCAAGGCGATTGGCAGCTGTCTGGAAACTGAGTTGGGTACGAGTAGATGGTTCGAAGAAAAGGGTCGCTACGACCTTTCCCTTCAACAACTCCCTGTTGGGATGCTTTTCAAACTCTTGCGCCATTTCGAGGAGGTACATGATTTTCTCCTTCGAGAGGTCGGCAATCGTCACAAAATTATGTTTTTCCATACGAATTTTGATTGAATGTTCTGAAATCGCCCCCAAAGTTACATATAATTTCTGATTTATGTGCGATATTTCAAAACTTTTATGTAATTTTGCACAAATAAATGAAGAAATAGAGATGAGAAAACATTTTATCTATACATTATGGGGCATTTTTGCCACTTTTGTCGTGTCGGCTATGCTGGCCTTCTTTGCCATCTGGAACGGATGGATCGGTTACATGCCGGACATCGAGGATTTGCAGAATCCTATCAGCAGATTCGCCACTCAGGTGTATTCGTCTGATGGAAAGGTGCTGGGTACATGGAACCTGAACAAGGAGAACCGTATCGTGATACCCTACAAGAAAATGTCACCTTATTTAATAAAGGCACTGGTTGCCACGGAGGATGAACGATTCTATGAGCATTCGGGCATCGACTTCCGTGCGCTCGGTCGTGCCATCGTGAAGCGTGGACTCCTGGGGCAGACCAATGCCGGAGGTGGATCTACCATCACCCAGCAGCTTGCCAAGCAGCTCTATTCCGAAAAGGCATCGAGTACCCTGGAGCGACTGCTGCAGAAACCGATAGAGTGGGTCATCGCCATCAAGCTGGAGCGATACTATACCAAGCAGGAAATCCTGGCACTCTATCTCAACTACTTCGACTTCCTGCACAATGCCGTGGGTATCAAGACGGCGGCGAATACCTATTTTAATAAGGAACCGAAGGATCTTACCCTCACCGAGGCGGCTACGCTCATCGGTCTCTGCAAGAACCCTTCGCTCTTCAACCCAGTGCGCTATCCGGAGCGTGCCCGCGACAGAAGAAACGTGGTGCTCTCGCAGATGGAGAAGGCGGGCTATCTGGATCATGCTGAATACAGCCAGTATTCGGCAGAACCGCTCACGCTCAATTTCCACCGTGCCGACCATAAGGATGGTTCGGCTACCTACCTGCGCGAATATCTGCGCAAGTATCTGATGGCTACCCGTCCGGAAAAAAAGGATTATGCATCGTGGAACTACGCTCAGTTTGTTACCGATTCTATCCTCTGGAACACCGATCCGCTGTATGGATGGTGCAACAAGAACTTCAAGAAGGATGGTTCGCCATACAATATCTACAGCGATGGATTGAAGGTGTTTACCACCGTGGACAGCCGTATGCAGCGATATGCCGAAGAGGCTGTGTATCAGCACGTGGCACGCTATCTGCAGCCTGCTTTCAGCAAGGAGGTGGCACGCAAGCCTAGTTCGCCATACAGCGACAAGCTGAACCCTAAGCAGATCAAGGCTATCCTGAACCGGAGCGTTACCCAGTGTGAGCGCTACCGACAAATGAAGGAGGAGGGATGCTCGGAGCAGGAGATTCACGATGCCTTCCGCAAGAAGATTCCGATGACCGTGTTTACCTATCACGGCGACATTGATACGCTGATGAGTCCGCTCGATTCCATCCGCTATTACAAGACCTTCCTGCGTAGCGGATTCATGAGTATGGATCCTAAGACGGGTGCCGTGAAGGCATACGTGGGTGGATTGGACTATACCCATTTCATGTATGATATGGTAAGCTTGGGAAGAAGACAGGTGGGTTCTACCATCAAGCCATTCCTCTACAGTCTGGCGATGGAGAACGGATTCTCGCCTTGCGATCTGGCACCTAACCGCCAGCAGACCTATATGGTGGCTGGCAGACCATGGACGCCGCGCAATGCCAACCATTCGAGATACGGACAGATGGTTCCGCTGAGCTGGGGATTGGCACAGAGTAACAACTGGATCAGTGCCTATTTGATGAGCAAGCTGAATCCATCGCAGTTTGTCCAGCTGCTTCATGACTATGGTATCAACAACCCTGATATTCACGCCTCTCTGAGCTTGTGTCTCGGTCCGTGTGAGGTGAGCGTGAGCGAGATGGTGAGTGCCTATACAGCCTTTGCCAACCATGGTATCCGTACGGCTCCGATGTTTGTGAGCCGCATTGAGGATAATGAGGGTAATACCATTGCTACCTTCCAGCCACGAATGAACGAGGTAATCAGTGCCGACAATGCCATGAAGATGCTCACCATGATGATGGGCGTAGTGGATAATGGTACGGCAGGAAGACTGCGCTACCGTTATAAGCTGGAGGGACAGATTGGTGCCAAGACGGGTACTACCAATAACAACAGTGATGGATGGTTTATCGGCTTTACTCCGCAGCTGGTAAGTGGCTGCTGGGTAGGCGGTGAGGATCGCGATATCCACTTCGATTCCATGAGTATGGGTCAGGGTGCTACCATGGCGCTGCCTATCTGGGCTATCTTCATGAAGAAGGTGTATGCCGATACCTCGCTGGGCTACAGTCCGGAGGTGAAGTTTGATATCCCTGCCGATTACAACCCATGCTATCATGTGGGTAGCGGTGAGCAAGACTCCTTTGAGCAGGTAGATGCCATCGACGAAGTATTTGAATAATTCCTCGGGAAGTGCTCCTAATGCTGTCATCAAAAGGCTATCCGCCATTTTTGCACTCATTTCTTTTAAATAGTGCAAAAATGGCGGATGTTTTTTGCTTATCTCCATTATTTTTTGTATTTTTGCAAAGTTTTAGGGCTCTTGTACCACAAATGCGTGATGACGAGGAGGTTCCCAAACACTTGATAAAGAGAAAATAATAAAAAAACATTATAATGAACGTTTCATACAAATGGCTTAAAGAATACG
>UMKZ01033580.1_pt1 | contig 10360 bp, 14 predicted proteins | sample 1966441 | NCBI WGS metagenome assembly UMKZ01 (sample SAMEA4836189, study PRJEB28245) | human gut metagenome | biome: gut microbiome; material: fecal sample | place: Denmark | collected 2008
CTGACGGAAGTGAGTATTATCGATGACAGGATGAAACCCTGGTATAATTCAACAACGATTGAAGCCAGAGCTGAAGACGAAGATGAAATTGAAGTCAGGGCCCAGGAAGATGATCTTGATTATATTAACAAACAGAAGCCTGAAAATGAAGCAGAAAAAAGTAAAGCAAAGATCAAGAAGATGATCGAAGAAGCAGGAGGTACTATTTAAGGAAGAATACAAGAGTAAACAGAGAAAAAAGCAGACGCATGAAAATGAATATCCAGTTTTTTGCCGGAGATGGTAAAGGAAAGGATAACATTAAAGCATTAAGAGAAACTAGAGCGGAAAAAGTTGAAGAGTTAAAACTCTTGTATGCAACTTTGGAATCAGAAGAAAGAGCTATCACAGAAGATGAAGAGAAGCGGGCAGAATCAATAAATGATGAAATTAAGAGAATTGATAAAACGATTGTTATTCTTAATGAGATGAAGAAAAACATTGAAGAACGTGGAGAAAGAGAAGAACCAGAGGATGATCCGGAAAAGAAAGAAGAAAAAAGAGCAGAAGATGAGGAAAGAGCATTTGCGGATTACATCAGGGGAGTAATTACAGATGAGCATCGTGCGGAAAACCTAACAAAAACAGATAACGGTGCATTGATTCCACAGACAATCGCAAATAAGATTATCAAAAAAGTGTATGATATTTCTCCAATTTTGGAAAAAACAACGAAATACAATGTAAAAGGCGAGTTGAAAATTCCAAAGTATAAAGCAGAAGCAGATAATATTGTAATGGCGTACAGTAATGAATTTACAGAGCTGGAAGCAAAAGCTGGTGAATTTGAAACAATTTCTTTAACTGGGTATTTAGCAGGCGTGTTATCACTGATTTCAAATTCGTTAATTAACAACTCTCAATTTGATATTGTATCTTTTGTGATTGATCAGATGGCATACAATGTATCAAGATTCATTGAAAAAGAACTGTTGATCGGGACTGATAATAAAATTGAAGGGCTAAAAGGTGTTTCTCTTACTACAACAGCGGCAAAAGCAACAGTGATCAAAGCGGATGAGCTGATTGATCTTCAGGATTCCATTAAAGATGCTTTCCAGCAAAATGCAATGTGGATCATGAACTCTAAGACAAGAACAGCAATCCGTAAGTTGAAGGATAATAATGGAAGATATCTGTTACAAGATGATGTGAACAGTCCGTTTGGAAAAACATTATTAGGAAAACCAGTGTACTGCTCTGACAATATGCCAGAATTAGCAGCATCTACAACAACAATTTACTACGGAGACATGTCTGGACTTGCAGTTAAGATTGTTGAAGCTTTAGAAATTAATGTACTGCGAGAAAAATATGCAACACAGCACGCAACAGGTGTTGTTGGATGGATGGAAATGGATGCAAAAGTGGAGAATGAGCAGAAGATTGCCAAGATGGTTATGGGTGCGGAGTAGTAAATGAAAATCAAGGCATGTGTTAATTTTTATGGCAGCATGACAATGAAGAAAGATGAGATACGGGATGTTGAAAAGACTCCCGTTGTCTCTGATCTTTTGAAGATGGGATTGATTACGATCCTGGAAGAGGAAGAAGGCGGTGATAACGAGGAAAGTGAGTGAGATAGATTTAGATTACCTTGTGGACTATTTAAAATTAGATGATCCAGATGATGATGATCGTAAATTTATCCAGACGTGCCTGGATGCAGCAAGAAGTTATGTACGCAGCCAGACAAGCCTTGATGATGAAAGAATTGACACCCATGAAGATATAACAATCGCAGTACTTGTCCTTGTACAGGATATGTATGATAATCGTCGGATGTACGTTGACAAGACGAATGTAAATAAGGTAGTTGATACGATTATTTATCAGTATGCGGAGAATTGGTTATGAAAGCGATAGATATCGGGGCAATGAACAAAAAAGTATACATTTGTGAAGCGAAAGCATCACAGGATGCAATTGGACAGGACACAATAACTCATGAAAAGGGGAAACGTATCTGGGCAACAGTCCGATCGGTTAGAGGTGGCGAATATTATGATGCTCTGAAACTGTCTCCAGAAGTTTCTTATATATTATACACGAGGTATCGGGAAGATATTCATCCGGACACGATCCTTTTATATCGCGATAAGAAACTGGAAGTGAAATATGTGACTGACATGGAAGAACAAAATATTATGCTTGAAATTCAGTGTACCGAATACAAAAAGAAAAGAGCAGATTATGGATGGAATGGAATTTGATGGAGCTGATGACTTGATCAGTGGGATGGAAAATGCATTGAAGAAATATCCAGATCTTGTCGAAGGCGGACTGAAAAAAGAACGAAAAGACTTTAACAAGGATATGGTGAAGGAAACATGGAGAGCAGTTGATAAGCATACAGGAAATCTTGTACGTGGTTTCAGATTTTCAAAGATCAGAGCTAATAAGTACAACATGGAAACAGATTTCCTCGCAGAAGGAAGTAAAAAAGGAGCACATTTCCATCTGGTAAACAATGGTCATGAGATGGTTACAGTGGTAAGCCGCAACAAGAAGAAAGTTCAAGGTGGCGGAAAGACAGTTGGCTTCGTTCCTGGAAGACGAATCAAAGAACCAGTAATCGAAAGATGGAATCTTGAACATGGACGAAGGGCTGAAAAGATGTTAGAAAAGATTCACGAGGAAATAGACAAATGATACCGATCAAAGAATTGAAGTCAAGTTATATAAAAGTGTTGCGAGAAGCACTTCCAGAAATGAAGATCTACAGCAACGAAGTTGAAGAAGGGTATGAAACACCTTCTTTATTTGTGCAAATGATACCGCTGATCTTTAAACAAAGGGAAACAGCAAGTATTACACGATCGAGTTACATGTTTGAGACAACACTTTTACAATATGAGAAGAATGAAGCTGAACAGCTCGAAGTTGTAGAGAAGATAAGAGACCAATTAGGCGATCATTTAAATGTTGGAGACGAAAAGCTTTTTGTAGAAGATGCAGAAGTCCAATATACTGGACAGGCAAGAAATATTATACAATTTGTATTTAAGGTTGAATTTTTTGAAGATTGTAGAGAAATCGCAACAGAGCAGATGATGAAAGAAGTTAAAATAAAGGAGGTTGTAACAAAGGGGCATTCCTAGTATTACAATAACATTTATCGAATTAGCAAAAACATTAGTTGAGCGTTCAGGGAGCAAAAGTGCTGGTCTAATCGTACCGGCAGCAAACAAAGACAGAATCCTAAAGATCGCACCAGGAGATGAGATTCCAAGTGCTGCATCGAAGTTTGCAGAGCAGATCAATATGATGCTGCTGGGTGGATCAGAGAAGCCAAAGAGAGCAATCATTGCCTTTGCTGGTGCTGATTATGCAGAGATTGATGATGCATTAAAAGCATTAGGAGATGAAGATGCAAGTTATGTTGCATTAAGTGGATCAGCAGAAGGACAAGCAGCAAAGATTGTTGCCTGGGTAAAAGAACAGAGAGAAATCGGAAAGTCTGTGAAAGCGGTGTTTCCTGAGAATACCGCAGATAATGAAGCAATTATAAACTTTTCCACAGACGTAACTGTTGGGGACAAGTTATACACAGCAGAACAGTATTGTGCACGAATTTGTGGATTACTTGCAGGGACTCCGATCACAGAAAGTGCAACGTACAGTATCTTATCAGATGCAACCGATTGTACAAGATTATCAAAAAATGAAATGGATACAGCGGTTGATGCTGGAAAATTGATTCTTTTTTATGATGCAGGAGAAGTAAGAATCGCGCGTGCTGTCAATTCACTGACAACAAAGACGGACCAGAAAGGTGATCAGTACAAGAAAATCAAGCTTGTTGATGTAATGGACACAATGAGGACGGATATTCGTGCGATCATCAGAAATGAATGGATCGGCAAGAAGGCAAATACCTATGATAATAAATGTGTATTAGTTGCAGCAGTACAGGGTTATATGGATAACCTTGTTGCACAGAATGTATTAGCATCTGCGACAGTTAGTATTGATATTGAAAGCAACAAAAAATATTTAACAGAGCATGGAGTTGATACGACAGAAATGAGCAGTGATGAGATCAAACAGGCAAATACAGGAGATAAAGTGTTTTTGATTGCACAGATTCGGATGAATGATGCAATCGAAGACGTATATCTTGAAATCAATATTTAATTTGTCAGAGTCTGACAAAGATCAGGAGGTTTATGAAGGGATACTTACAATGTAAACAATGTGATCAACGGTACATATGGATATGTGTGGCTGAATGATCAGTATATGGCAGAAGCGACGGCATTAGAAGCAAAGTACAAGATCACAAAATCAGATGTACCACAATGTGGAACTCTGAATAAGGGACAGAAGATCACACAGCTTGAGGGAACAGGAACCTTGAAATTAAACAAGGTTTCATCTTATATGATTAAATTATTGCTGGAAGATGTAAAAAAAGGTATTATGCCGGACATCACAATCATTTCAGCGGTAAAAGATCCGGCAGCATTAGGAAGTGAACGTGTAAAGCTGACAGGGGTAAGTTTCGATGAAATTACTCTTGCAGACTGGGAAGCAAACAAATTAGGCGAAGAATCATACGCATTTACATTCGCGAATGCAGAAATGATCGATACAATTTAGGAGGATATATGGATTTATTACAGAAATTATTGCAGATTGATAAAAACGATGTAAGAAATAAGAAAAAAGGAACTTATGAATCAGGAAATATGCAGGAACTTGTTGGTGATCCTGTGATTGAGATTCAGGAGATTGATGCAGAAAGATTAACAGAGTTGCAGACATTACCATTGAATGAAAATGGTACGTATGATTATCAGCGTTCATTTACGGCGAACTCTATGATCACTGCGGAAGGAGTTGTAAATCCAGATCTTTCGAATAAAGAGTTGCAGGAACATTTTGGAGCAATGAATGCTGTGGAATTAGCAAAAATGTTATTCAAGTCAGAAGTTGCTGAGATTGCGACAAAGATTTCAGAACTTTCTAATCCGGAAGTGATCAAAGATGAAGATGTAAAAAACTAATCGACGAAAGAGGAGATATGCAGATTGCGTATCTCCTCTTTCGTGATCATAATATAACTCCATCTCAATATTATTCATTTGGACCAAATGAGAGAGCAATGTTGAGGGGATTCATAAAACGTGAATGCCAGGAGAGAGAGGAGTACTATAAGGAGCAAAGTCGTTGACGCTACCTTACGGTTAATTGATAAATACACTGGTCCGTTAGCAAAAGCAGCTGAACAGACTAAATATCAAGTTAATTTTATGAAACGTCAGGCAAATCAGATGAAGAGATCTGGACAAAATATTGCTAAGGTTGGTTCAACATTGCAAAAAAATTTGACGACACCAATTTTAGGAGTACTTGGAGCATCTGGCAAAATGGCTGATTCTTTTGAAAAAGATATGGGCCAGGTCAACACATTGCTTGATAATAAAAAGCATTTAGAAAATTATAAAAAAACGGCGATACAAGTATCTAATGATGTAGGAATTGCACTTGGAACTGTGTCAAAAGGTGTATATCAGATGATATCTTCCATTGGAGACAGTGGAAAAAAGACACAAGATATTTTTGCAATATCTGCGAAAGCTGCAAAAGGCGGAGGCTCATCAGTTGCGGAGTCTGTAGCGTTGATATCATCAGCTATGAAAGGGTATGACAGTGTAAACGCAAAGACGGCACAAAGCATCTCTGATATGGCTTTCCAAACACAAAAATTAGGAGTTACAACTTATAAAGAGTTGGCCGCATCCATGCAGCCATTGTTCCCTCTTGGAAATTCATTGAGCGTTTCTTACCAAGAACTTTTTGGTAGTATGGCAACTCTTACAGGTGTTACTGGAAATACTGCCGAGGTTACCACTCAGATGAAAGGACTTTTCACAGGACTTTTAAAGCCTACAGATGCAATGTCTGAGCTGATGAAAAAATATGGTTACCAGAACGGACAGGCAATGATCAAGGCTAAAGGAATGAGCGGAGTTCTCCAGATTCTAAAAAAAGAAACTGGTGGGCAGTCTGATAAAATGGCAAAACTTTTTAGTAACTCAAGAGCCCTTACGGCCGCTTTGGCTTTAACTGGATCACAGTACGATACTTTCAAGGAAAAAACGAAACAGATGAATCAGGCTTCTGGTTCGACTGAAAAAGCTTTGAAAGATATGAAAACATCTACAACAGAAATAAAGAAAGCTGTAAATAGTGCTAAAAATTCATTAACAGTTTTTGGTGGATCGGTTTTGAAAGTAGTAGCCCCATCTATATCCAAAGGAGCAGCAAAGCTTGCAGAACTTGCAAAGAAGTTTTCGCAATTAAGTCCAGAAACACAAAAATTTATAGTTAAAGCCGCTTTAGTTGTTGCAGCAGTAGGCCCGGTTATAAAAGTTTTTGGAACAATGAAAAAAAACATTGGAGATTTAGCTGGATCGGTTTTAAATCTTTATGGTCAATTTGCTAAAGCAGGAAGCATTTCAGCATTTCTTGGCCCTGGTGGTAAGATTGTTCTGATTCTTGCGGCAATAGCAGCAGCGGCACTTGCTGTCTATACAATATGGAAAAATTGGGATAAGATCACAGGAACCTTGAAAAAAGTAGGTGTATCAATTCAAGAAAATTTTGGCAAAGCAATGAATACTGCCAAGGATGGAATGGCGAAAGCTAGTAAAAAATGGGGTGGATATATTGATGGAATGAAGAAATCAGTATCTGGAGCCCATAAAAAAGTAGTTGGTTTTGGAAACTACGTAAAGACAAGTTTTCAAAAATCTGTATCAGAAGGTGCAGCAAAAGCAAAGAAGCAGTGGAACAGAGATGTAGCATCAATGAAAAAGGCTGCTTCAAATGCACATAAAGGAATCGTTGGTTTTGGGAAATCAACACAGTCTCACCTAAAAGCTCTAGGAGGATATGTAAAAGGTGGCTTTAAAACAGCAATATCTGTAGGGGCAAAACTTGCATCTACAGCATTCAAATTAGGCTTCTTGGATGATGTGAAGATCATAATTAATGGATCTAAAAAAGTGCTTAAAGGATTTAATACATTTCTAAGTGGTGTATTTAAAGGAGATTGGAGAAAGGCTTGGAGAGGAATCGTAGATGTTTATAAAAGTATCTTTGAAACTATAGGAGAAATTGCTAAAAAACCATTAAATGGAATTATTAGCATGATGAACACAGTTATTGGTGGATTGAACCACATCAAAATACCAAGTTGGGTTCCTAAATTTGGTGGAAAAGGTATTAATATAGCAAAGATTCCAGCACTTGCTAAAGGAACGCTGAACTGGTCCGGAGGGCTTGCTCAGGTACATGAAAAAGGTGGAGAATTGATTGATCTGCCACATGGAACGAGGGTGTACCCACACGACGAGTCTATCAGACGTGCAAGGGAAGACGGAAAGAAAACGTATCGTATTGAAAAATTTGCTGATACGATCATAGTCCGTGAAGAAGCAGACATTCATAAGATCGCAAAGGCACTTGCTGACGAATTAGAAGCAGTACCGGTATAGGAGGATTGTTAAGGGAAATTTGGTTGAATAATGGAAGTGACAAGATCCGGTTTCCGGTATTGCCATCTAGTTTTAAAATTTCGACATCGCAACAGAACACGTCAGAGAACGTGCATCGAAAAGGCGAGGTGAATCTGCTTGGAGAGAAGAATTTAGAAACTGTAGAAATAAGTTCTTTCTTTCCAGCACAATATTATAATTTCTGCCAGTATACCGGATTTGACACGAATCCATATACTTACGTAGAGAAAATCAAAAAGTGGGAGCGAGGAAAGATCACTCCCACTTTTATTATGACAGGAAAAGTAAATTTTAATAAAGTCGTATCGATCGAAAGTTTTGAGTATGGCGAGGAAGATAGTTCGGGGGATGTTGCTTTTACTTTGAATTTAAAAGAATATGTGACAGTATCCTATTCAACGCCAAAGAAAAAGACATCGAACGGCAAAAAGGTAACAAAAAAGAGCAGTAGCAAAAAAAGAAGTACGAAAAGTACAAAAACGACAAAATACACAATAAAAAAGGGCGATACACTTTGGAAGATCGCCAAAAAGAAGACAGGAAAATCTTCGAATTGGAAGAAGATTTATAAGAAGAACAAGACAGTGATTGAAAAAGCAGCAAAGAAACATGGGCGAAGAAGTAGCAGCAATGGGAGATATATCTACCCAGGGACGAAACTGGTGATTGTGAAATGAGTTTAGATCTAAAAGTTACGCAAAATGGAAATAACATAACGAATATGATTGGAACAATGACGTGGTCCGGGAGTGCATACTCTGCGGCACGTTGTTTTGAATTTACAATACTGAATCCAGCAGGAGACAGTCATTTTAAAGTGCCAAACATAAAGGATGGAGATGTGATCTGTTTTTATAATGGCAAAACCAAATTGTTCCACGGTAAGATAACCAAGCGAGAGCGAAAAGGCGAAGCAGGAACAATCACATACACCGCTTATGATTATATGCTACATTTGATACGTTCCAAGGGAACATACAAGTTTAAGAAAAAGAAGCCGGAGCAGATCACACAATTGATTTGCAAAGACTTGAAGATAAAGACAAAAAGTATTGCAAAAACAAATATGAAGATCAGTAAGTTGTTAGTGACTGATAAAGAATATTACAACATTATATTAGCTGCATATACAAAAGGCTATAAAAAGACAGGGACAAGTTATCAGCCGATCATGGAAGGAGACAGGCTGTCAGTGATCAAAAAGGGTTCAATGCTTCCGGTTATATTGAATCAGCAGGAAGGAATCACAGAATCATCTTATGAGGAAACAACTGACAGCATGGTTAATAAGGTTGTGATCTATAACCAGAAGAATAAGAAGATAGGAACTGTATCCAATAAAAACTGGGTAAAGACTTATGGTACATTCCAGGAGTCCATCACAGTTGAAAAGGGAAATGGAAAAAAGCAAGCAAAAAATACGCTTGCTGGTCTTGAGAAGACTGCATCATTGACTGCGATCGGAGACATTCGATGCAAGTCAGGATACGGAATAAAGATAAATGATACGGATTCTGGTCTGACCGGAACGTTTTGGATCAGTAACGATACGCATACGTTCGAAAATGGAACTTATACGATGACGTTAGAACTTGCATTTAAGAATGTGATGGAGACAGAGGAAGGAGATACAGAATCAAGCAGCTCTTCCAGCACAAAAAGCAGTGGAATCCTAAACGGCAAAAAGGTAAAAGCATTATATACCGCTTATTATCCGGCAAACAACAAAATGGAAGGCGGTTACTATGATTGTAAGGGTAAGAAATTGGACCCAAGTAAATATACATGTGCAGCACCAGGAAGCATAAAATACGGAACACAGATCCAAGTGCTGGGAACCAAGACAAGCCGTGACAAGAAGGTTCATAAAGTCAATGACCGAGGTGGAGCAATTAAAGTGGTCAATGGAGTATATCACTTCGACTTGCTTATGAAGACGAGATCACAGTGCAATCGGTTCGGAAGACGTTCAGGTTACGCAATTATTGGAAATGGGACAGGATATAAGCAAGTATCATCTGGAAGCTCGAAAGCGGATAAGGTAATAAAAAAAGCTAAATCTTATATTGGAAAAGTAAGATACGTTTACGGAGCATCATCGCCACAATCAGGACGATCGGATTGTTCTGGATTCACCTCATACGTTTTCAAAAAATCCGCCGGCAAAAGCATTGGAAGGACAGCACTTGCACAATCGCAGAAAGGCAAGAAGGTTTCTAAGGGGAACTTAAAAAAAGGAGATTTAGTTATTTTTCAGGGAACCTATAAAGCAGGAGCCAGTCATGTAGGAATTTACATCGGATCGGGCAAATTTATTCATTGTTCTTCCTCCGGTGGAGTTAAGATCAGTAGCTTAAGCAGCACGTACTATGTACAACATTGGCAGCAAGGAAGGAGAGTACTGTAAGGAACGCATATGAGAGAATTTTAAGAGTTATGAGAGAACAGGGAAGTAAAGACAACCCAGAACAGTTACAACTTGCACGTGTCATAGGCGGACAGGTGGTGATCGGAGGGCAGAGACTTGATCCAGAGGATTATTTGATTGCAGATGGTGTAACTATTGCAGATGGTGATACAGTACTGATTATCCAGATCAGTGACGATCAATATGTTGTAATTTGCAAGGTGGTGAGTGCTTAATGTTTCCGTTCGAAGAAGATACAGAAGAAGAGCTGATTGAGGAAGAGGAAGAAGAATATTATCCACGAGAGTATGATATAGATTTTGCAACAGGGAAATTAACAGGAAAGATAGCAGAGGGAGCACGTGCTCTTGCAGTGTGGGCATATATT
>UMKZ01052115.1_pt1 | contig 10337 bp, 9 predicted proteins | sample 1966441 | NCBI WGS metagenome assembly UMKZ01 (sample SAMEA4836189, study PRJEB28245) | human gut metagenome | biome: gut microbiome; material: fecal sample | place: Denmark | collected 2008
ACCTCGACGGTCATCAACTGCGTCTACATCGGAGTGATACTGAGCATCAGCCGTTCGGCGAAGAAGCGCACGCCGGCTGCCAACGCCCAGCCTGCCGCCGTCTGAACCCTACGAAAGCCTCGAGATGGGCACCCTCACACTGGGAGTCATCACGGGAGACAAAGAAATCATGGATGAAACCAAAAATATTTGGATAAATCACGCATAAATCAAAATATTTTAGCTATTTTTGCCTGAATAAAGTAACGGAAACGAAAATGGAAGACGAACTGAGAATCATCATCAGTGGAGGAGGTACCGGCGGACACATATTTCCCGCCATCTCGATAGCCAACAGCATCAAGGCCAAGCGCCCCGATGCCAAGATACTCTTTGTGGGTGCACTGGGACGCATGGAGATGCAGCGCGTGCCTGCCGCAGGCTATGAGATAAAGGGCCTGCCTATCTGCGGATTCGACCGCAAGCACCCTCTGCGCAACATTGCCGTACTCTTCAAGATATGGAAGAGCCAGCGCATGGCAAAGAAGATTATCCGCGATTTCCGCCCCATGGCAGCCGTGGGCGTAGGAGGTTATGCCAGCGGTCCCACGCTTAACATGTGTGCCGCCAAGCATATACCCTGCCTCATCCAGGAGCAGAACTCGTATGCTGGAGTGACCAACCGTCTGCTGGCCAAGAAGGCTGAGAAGATATGCGTGGCCTATGAACACATGGACCGCTTCTTCCCCGCCGACAAAATAATACTCACGGGCAACCCCGTGCGCCAGAACCTCATCGAGACCACGCTCAGCCGCGAAGAGGCTATCGAGCGTTTCGGCCTCGACCCCGCCAAGAAGACCATACTGCTCGTGGGCGGCAGCCTCGGTGCCCGCACCATCAACGAGAGCGTGCTCCAGCATCTGGACATGGTCAGAGAGTCGGGCGTGCAGTTCATCTGGCAGACCGGAAAGTACTACAGCGACTCCATCGCCCAGCGCCTGAAAGGTGAAGAGCCGATGCCGATGCTCCACGTGACCGACTTCATCAGCGACATGGGCGCCGCCTACAAGGCAGCCGACCTCGTGATAAGCCGAGCCGGCGCCAGCTCCATCAGCGAGTTCTGTCTGATTGGCAAGCCTGTCATCCTGGTGCCCAGCCCCAACGTGGCCGAAGACCACCAGACCCACAACGCCATGGCACTGGTAAACCACAACGCCGCCATATTCGTCAAGGACGCCGAGGCTCCCGAGATACTGCTCCAGCGGGCCATCGAGACCGTCAAGGACCAAGACAAGCTCGCCTCGCTCCACGACAACATCCTCACATTGGGCGTAGAAAACTCTGCCGACACCATTGCCGACGAGGTAATCAAATTAGCAACAAGACAATAACTATGGAACTGAAAGATATCAAGTCTGTATATTTCGTAGGAGCCGGCGGCATAGGCATGAGTGCCATCGCCCGCTACTTCCTGCACAAGGGCGTGACCGTTGCAGGTTACGACCGCACCCCCTCAGAGCTGACCCGTCAGCTGGAACGTGAAGGTATGGACATCCACTATGAAGAGAACGTGGACCTAATACCCCAACCGTGTCGCGACACAGCCACCTGTCTGGTCATCTATACTCCCGCCATCCCCGCCGAGCACAAGGAGATGGTCTTTTTCCGTGAGGGCGGCTTCACCATCGAGAAGCGCGCCCAGGTGCTCGGTACCCTCACCCGCACCCACAAGGGCCTGTGCTTTGCCGGAACCCACGGCAAGACCACCACATCCACCATGTGTGCCCACATCATGCACGAGAGCCACGTAGACTGCAACGCCTTCCTCGGAGGAATCTCCAAGAACTATGGCACCAACTACATCCTCAGCGAGAGCGACTACATCGTGATTGAGGCTGACGAGTTTGACCGCAGTTTCCACTGGCTGCGCCCCTGGATGAGCGTCATCACAGCCACCGACCCCGACCATCTGGACATCTACGGCACCAAGGAAGCCTATCTCGAGAGCTTCCGCCACTACACCACGCTCATCCAGCCCGGAGGAGCGCTCGTCATCCACACCGGTCTGGAGATGAAGGCCGACGTGCAGGAGGGCGTGAAGGTCTATACCTACAGCCTCAACGAAGGCGACTTCCATGCCGAGAACATCAAGATAGACAATGGCGAAATCAGCTTCGACTTCGTATCGCCCATAGAGCGCGTCGACGGCATCGTGCTGGGCCAGCCCATCCCCATCAATATCGAGAACGGCGTGGCTGCCATGGCTATGGCCCAGCTCAACGGATGCACCCCCGACGAACTGCGCCACGGCATGGCTACCTACGGAGGTGTGGACCGCCGCTTTGACTTCAGGCTGAAGAACAGCCGCCACGTGGTGCTCTCCGACTATGCCCACCACCCCAAAGAGATATTCCAGAGCGCCAAGAGTATGCGCGAGCTGTACAAAGACCGCAAGATTACGGCCATCTTCCAGCCCCATCTCTACACCCGAACCCGCGACTTCTACCGCGACTTCGCCGACGCGCTGAGCCAGCTCGACGAGGTAATACTCACCGAGATTTACCCCGCCCGCGAGCAGCCCATCCCCGGCGTCACCAGCCAGCTTATCTACGACAACCTCAAGCCTGGCGTGGAGAAGGCCATCATCCGCAAGGACGACGTGATAGACTATGTCAAGAGCCGCGACTTCGACGTGCTCATCATCCTGGGCGCCGGCGACCTGGACAACTATACCGACGAGATAGCTCACATCATAGACAACAAGTAAAGAGTGGCAAGACTACGATTCAACTGGAAGAGAGGACTCCTCATCATGGTAGATATCGCCTTGGGCGTGTATCTGTTCATGGCCTTCACCGCGTTCAACAAGTTTGACGACAAGGGACGCAGGTGTACCAAGGTCAACATACAGATTACCGACTCCAAGACCGACGGCTTCATAGGCAGCGACGAAATCAAGGCCCGACTGAAGAAGCAGGGCCTGTTTCCGCTGGGAAAGCCCATCACCCAGATTAGGACACGACAGATAGAGGAAAGCCTCATGGCGAGCCCGTTTGTCAAGACCGCCGAGTGCTACATCACTCAGGACGGACAGGTCAACATAGCCTATAGCCAGTTGATGCCTATCGTGAGAGTCAAGGCCAACAACGGCACCGACTACTACATCGACGACAAGTGCAGCATCATGCCCAACTCTCACTACACCAGCGACCTCATCATCGCCACGGGCAACATCAACCAGTGGTATGCCCGCAACTACATCGCCTATCTTGTCCAGACGCTCATGGCGAGCGACTTCTGGAAGAACCAGATAGTACAAATCAACGTCCTCAGCGACCTCGGCATCGAGCTCGTGCCCAGAGTGGGCAACCATATTATATATATAGGTCAGCTGCCCGAGGCCAAGACCCCACGAGAACGACAGAAGCAGATAACTGACTTCACCCGTCACAAGATGGACCGCCTCAAGAAATTCTACCAGTACGGACTCTCCCAGGCAGGATGGAACCGCTACTCGTACATCAATCTCGAATTTGACAACCAGATTATCTGCAAGAAAAGTAAACAAGAATAAAACAATATAACGTATGGCAAAGGAATTTATAATCGCTATCGAACTGGGCTCGTCCAAGATTACAGGCGTGGCCGGAAAGAAGAACCTTGATGGCAGCATCAGCATCCTCGCCGTAGCGCAAGAAGACTCTTCGGCATGCATCCGCAAGGGAGTAGTCTATAACCACGACCGCACGGTACAGTGTCTGACCAACATCGTCAACAAACTTGAACACTCGCTCAAGTCCAAGATAGCAGGCGTGTATGTATGCGGAGGAGGACAATCGATACGCAGCGTAAAGAATGTGATTGTCAAAGACCTGGAAGAGGGAGCCATCGTGCGCCAGGACATGATAGACGAACTCATGGACGCCAACCGCAGCATGGATTATCCCGAACAGGAGATTATCGATGCCATCACTCAGGAATACAAGGTTGACAACCAGCTCCAGCTTGACCCCGCAGGCATACAGTGCAAGCATCTGGAAGGCAATTTCCTTAACATATTGTGGCGCAAGAAGTTCTACTACGCCTGCAACGAGTGCTTCAAGAGCGCCGGCATCAACATCGTCGAGATGTATCTCGCACCGCTGGTGCTCGCCGACAGCGTGCTCACCGAGTCGGAGAAGCGCAGCGGATGTATGCTCGTAGACCTGGGCGCCGAGACCACCACCGTGTCGGTATACTACAAGAACATCCTGCGCCATATCGCCGTCATACCACTGGGCAGCAACAATATCACCAAGGACATCGCCTCACTCCAGATAGACGAGGAAAGGGCCGAAGAGATGAAGCTCGAATATGGTTGCGCATATACCAACAACTCTGACATCGACAACACGCTCGAACTCGCCGTGGGCGACGGACGCAAGATAGAGAGCCGCCGCTTCATAGAGATTGTAGAGTCGCGCATGGAGGAAATCATCCGCAACGTGTGGTACCAGATGCCCAACGAGTTTTCCGACAAGATGTTGGGCGGCATCATCCTCACTGGCGGCGGTTCCAACATGCGCAACATCGTCGAGGCATTCCATACCTTCACCCCCATCGAGAAAATCAGAATTGCCAAGTTCGTCAATGGTGTCATCAATGCCAACCAGCCCGAAATCACCGCTCACGACGGCCGCATGAACACTGTGCTGGGACTGCTCGAGCGCGGCAACGAAAACTGCGCCGGCAAGGATATCAATGACTCGCTCTTCGCCCCTGAAGACGAGGGTTACACCACTACAGAGAAACCCAAGGAACCCCACCAGCCAGGCAAGGGCATCATACAGACGCCCGAAGAGAAGGCCGCTGCCGAAGAGGCTAAGCGCAAGAAGGAAGAGGAGGAAGAACTGAAGCGGCAGAGAGAGGCTGAAGAGGAACGCAAGAAGGAGCGCGAGAACAGTTTCTGGCACCGCAACAAGACCAAGCTCAAGAACTTCTTCTCACAGATTATCACAGAGGAAGAATAAGCAATCGTAATTCACACCACAATCAAGCATGACTATCATGGATAAAGACAACAATACAACCAACGGCACCCTGCCTATCTTTGAAGTTCCCGAGAAGGTCAACATCATCAAGGTAATCGGCGTGGGCGGTGGTGGCGGCAATGCCGTAAACCACATGTACAGAGAGGGCATACACGACGTGAGTTTCGTGCTGTGCAACACCGATGCACAGGCGCTCAACGCTTCGCCCGTACCCGTACACATCCAGCTGGGCAAGGAAGGACTCGGCGCGGGCAACGTGCCGGAGAAGGCGCGTAAAGCCGCAGAAGAAACCCTGGACGACATCAAGGCCATGCTCGACGACGGCACCAAGATGACATTCATCACCGCCGGAATGGGCGGAGGTACCGGCACCGGAGCAGCACCCGTCATAGCAAAGGCGAGCAAGGACATGGGCATCCTCACCGTGGGCATCGTCACCATACCCTTTTTATGGGAAGGCGAAAAGAAAATCAACAAAGCCCTCGACGGTGTAGAGGAACTGGCAAAGAACGTAGACGCACTGCTGGTCATCAACAATGAGCGTCTGCGCGAGGTATATGCAGACCTGTCGGTGCTCAACGCCTTCGGAAAGGCCGACGACACGCTGAGCGTGGCTGCCAAGAGCATCGCCGAAATCATTACCAGCCGAGGCATCGTCAACCTCGACTTCAACGACGTGCGCACCGTGCTCGAAGACGGCGGCGTAGCCATCATGAGTACCGGTTACGGCGAGGGCGAGGGCCGACTGCGCAAAGCCATCGAGAGCGCGCTTCACTCGCCGCTGCTCAACAACAACGACATCTACAATTCTAAGAAGATTCTGCTCAGTATCACCTTCGCCGCAGACAAAGCCAATAACGAGGGACTGCGTATGGAGGAGATGAACGAGGTCAATGAGTTCATGTCGCACTTCAACTGTGACTATCAGTCCAAGTGGGGCATATTCCTCGACCCCAATCTGGGTGAGAAGGTCAAGGTTACCATCCTCGCCACCGGTTTCGGCATCAAGAATATCGACGGCATGCAGGAACACCAGACCAAGAAGTACACCCAGGAAGAGGCAGACAATATGGCGAAGAAAGCCGAAGCCGACGCCCAGAAGAAGGCACGCATGGGCGTTTACTACGGCAGCGGCGAGAAGACCATGGAGTACAAGCGCCGTCCGCACATCTTCCTCTTTTCGCCCGAATACCTTGACAACGAGGACGTGATACTCGCCATCGAGAACACGCCCACCTACAAGCGCTCCAAGAACATGATAGACGAGATAACCCGTCAGGCATCGGGACACACCGAGAGCAAGCCTGCCGATGACAGCGGCAACGACGGCACAGCCAACTCCATCATTTCATTCGTATAACCATTGAAACTAAACATTATGGATTTGTTTGAACAAGTAAGCAACGATATCAAGGAAGCCATGAAGGCCCGCGACAAGGTGCGCCTCATGACCCTCCGCAACATCAAGAAAGTATTTCTCGAGGCCAAGACCGCCCCGGGAGCCAACGACACGCTCGACGATGCCGCCGCGCTCAAGATACTGCAGAAGCTGGCCAAACAGGGCCGCGAGACAGCAGCCACCTACACAGCCAACGGCCGTGCCGACCTGGCTGAAGAAGAGTTGGCCCAGGCCGCCGTCATCGAGAGCTATCTGCCCAAGCAGCTCAGCGCCACAGAGATAGAAGAGATCGTCAAGGGCATCATAGCCGAGACCGGAGCCTCATCGATGAAGGATATGGGGCGCGTCATGGGCATCGCCACCAAGCAGTTGGCTGGCAAGGCCGACGGCGGAGCAGTTTCGCAGATTGTAAAGCGACTGCTGGCATAGGCAGCCGTTACACCTTATTATATATATAGCATCCCGACACGTTATGGACAACTGGCCATAGCGTGTCGGGATGTTTCTATTGGAACAGTTGGCGCAGAATGGCCACCGACTTGAGCTCGGGGAAAGAGGGCAGATGCAGACGGTAATAGTCCATCAGAGCGTCGAGACAGCAGTTGCGCTCGTCGCGGTTCATCGGCATCGCAACACCTTCAAAACCACCGCGAAGGAAGAGAGCTATACGCTGCGCCACCTCGGGCTGAGCCACATCCTGATGGGCAGGACGGAGCAGGGTGAAGCATCCCTCGCGCAGGTCGAGCCAGCTGCCGGCGGCATAGGTTTCCTCGTCGGGCGCAATGCCCACCAGGCGCGTGAGCATGGTCATAAACACGAGGTGGAAGTTGGCAGTATGCTCGCCATCGAGCTCCAACACATCAATCGAAGCGTCAACAAACTCAAAGAGTTGCCGGTTTTCGTGCTCGTGGCGGGCTACGGTGGTGAGCAGTTCGACCACAAACAGCGCCACGGGCAGCTTGACCGCATCTTCGTACATGTAGGTGGCCATCGTGCTGAACCTTACATCCGTCAGGAGTTGCAACCGGCGGTTGGGGCGCAGGTCATAGGCTATCTCCAACCTCGAAAGCGGGATAAAATACTGCCGCTTCAGCTTGCCACGCCTGGTCGCCGGAACCGTCACCGCAAACGACTGGTAGCCGTAGTCTGCCGTGAACATCTCCACCACCATCTTGCGGTCAGCATAGGGATTGGTTTTGAGTACTATTGCGTTTGTTTTGACCATCATAGACTACAAAAGTAATAAAAAACAGCCTTTTATAGAAAATTCTTTGAAGAAAATTTGCACATTTCGTTAAAAGTATCTACCTTTGCATCCGCTAATAGACAGATGGTCCCTTCGTCTATCGGTTAGGACGAGAGATTTTCATTCTCTAAAGAGGAGTTCGACTCTCCTAGGGACTACAAATAATAAAAAAGAAAGTATAATAAGATGGCAAATCACAAATCATCACTGAAGAGAATTCGTCAGACAAAGACAAAGACTTTGCACAACAAATATTATGCAAAGACTATGCGCAACGCCGTACGTAAGTTGCGCGCAATGACAGACAAGGAAGAGGCTGTTAAGCTGTACCCCGTAGTACAGGCCATGTTGGACAAGCTCACAAAGACCAACATCATCAACAAGAACAAGGCTGCAAACCTGAAGTCAAGCCTTGCTCTCCACATCAGCAAGCTGGGATAATTCACAAAACAATATATCCTACCCCAAAGAGACCACTACCACAAGTAGTGGTCTCTTTGGTTATATGCCTCGAGGGCTGAGAGCGGCACGCTGTCGTCGGCGACAGAGCGAAAACAAATCGCCTACAACGCACTGATTTGCAATCGCGCAGACCGTCATCATCAGTTCTGGACACAGATAGTAAACCAGCAGTCGCATTCCCCACAGCGACAATGATGGCGGAGCAGACCAATAAGTTGAGAGCAAAGCCGGAAATGACTATTGCACAGTTGGAAATACTCACGGCAAACCCTGAAATAACCAATGCAAACCTTGAGAAGAACTTTACCACCACAGAGATGACTATGACGGCAAGGGTGATGGTTTCGGTCATACGCACAATGGTCGGGACGGAGCACGCGGGCGTCGCCACGCTGGTGCACCTCACCAGCACTGTTACAGCCGGCAGACGCGAGCCTATGCGACTGCCCCTCAACAAGGCGAAAGCGGGTACCACAAAGCCCCATACACCGCATACGACAGCCTCTGCAGAGGCAGACTGGGTGCGCAAACAGTTAAACTTTTATAACGTCGGGGCAAAGGGAGATTCTGATGGAAACAGAGGTCAAAATAACGGGGCAAATGTTTCGCTATGTCAATGAATTTTACTATCTTTGCAATCAAACTTGTACCATACTGAAATGGAAGATAATCATAACATAGAAAGCAACTATTCGGCGAGTAACATTCAGGTACTCGAAGGCTTGGAGGCAGTGCGCAAACGCCCTGCCATGTACATCGGCGATATTAGCGAAAAGGGTCTGCATCACCTGATTAACGAGACGGTAGACAACTCTATCGACGAGGCGATGGCAGGCTACTGCACAGATATAGAAGTGACCATCAACGAGGACAACTCGGTAACGGTGGAAGACAACGGCCGCGGTATCCCCGTGGATATGCATGAGAAACTGCACAAATCGGCTCTGGAGGTGGTTATGACCGTGCTCCATGCCGGTGGTAAGTTTGACAAGGGTTCTTACAAGGTCAGCGGTGGTCTCCACGGTGTGGGCGTAAGCTGTGTCAACGCCCTGTCGAGCCACATGATGTCGCAGGTGTTCCGCAACGGCAAAATCTACCAGCAGGAATATGAGAAGGGCAAGCCTCTCTACCCCGTCAAGGTAGTGGGCGAAACCGACAAGCGCGGTACACGCCAGCAGTTCTGGCCCGATGGCAGCATCTTCACCACCACCACATTCCAGTGGGACATCGTGGCTCGTCGTATGCGCGAGCTGGCATTCCTCAACGCCGGCATCCGCATCACCCTGACCGATGCGCGCCCCGACGCCGAGGGCAAGACCCGTCAGGAGGTCTTCCATGCCAAGGACGGTCTGAAGGAGTTTGTGCGCTACGTAGACCGTCACCGCGCCCACCTCTTCGACGACGTCATCTATCTCAAGACCGAGAAACAGGGCATCCCTATCGAGGTGGCTATCATGTACAACACCGACTATTCGGAGAACATCCACTCTTATGTCAACAATATCAACACCATAGAGGGCGGTACCCACCTCACCGGTTTCCGTACGGCTCTCACCCGTGTGCTCAAGGCTTATGCCGATAACGAGCCCACCATCTCCAAGCAGATTGAAAAGGCCAAGATAGAGATTGCCGGCGAAGACTTCCGCGAGGGACTTACCGCCGTGATTTCCATCAAGGTAGCCGAGCCACAGTTTGAGGGTCAGACCAAGACCAAGCTGGGCAACTCTGAGGTGGCTGGTGCCGTGCAGCAGGCTGTGGGCGAAGCGCTCAACGACTATCTCGAAGAGCACCCCGTCGAGGCCAAGCGCATCTGCGAGAAGGTGGTACTGGCTGCCACCGCACGTATCGCCGCCCGCAAGGCCCGCGAAAGCGTGCAGCGCAAGAACGTGATGAGCGGCGGCGGTCTGCCCGGCAAGTTGGCCGACTGCTCCAACAAAGACCCCAAGGAGTGTGAGATATTCCTCGTCGAGGGTGACTCCGCCGGTGGTTCTGCCAAGCAGGGCCGCGACCGTTTCCGCCAGGCCATCCTGCCGCTGAGAGGTAAAATCCTCAATGTCGAGAAAGTGCAGTGGCACCGTGTCTTTGAGGCTGAGTCGGTAATGAACATCATCCAGAGTATCGGTGTGCGTTTCGGCGTCGAAGGCGAGGACGACCGCGAGGCCAACATCGACAAGCTGCGCTACGACAAGATTATCATCATGACCGATGCCGACGTCGATGG
>UMKZ01034190.1_pt1 | contig 10243 bp, 10 predicted proteins | sample 1966441 | NCBI WGS metagenome assembly UMKZ01 (sample SAMEA4836189, study PRJEB28245) | human gut metagenome | biome: gut microbiome; material: fecal sample | place: Denmark | collected 2008
GACTACCTGCGCAGCCGCACGAGCAGAAAAGAAAGCAACCTATAAATAGAAAGAAAGGCACAGCCGTTTGGCTGTGCCTTCTTTCTATTTATGGAGTTTACTTCGCATTCAGGATGTCCATGAACTCTTCGCCTGTGATCGTCTCCTTCTCGTAGAGGTACTGCGCCAGCTCATCGAGCTTCGCGCGGTTCTCGGTGAGGATGTTCACAGCCTTTTCGTGCTGCGCTTTCACCAGCTCCACGACGCGCTGGTCGATCTTCGTCTGCGTTTCGGCGGAGCAAGCGAGCGATGCGTCGCCGCCGAGGTACTGATTGTTGACCGTTTCGAGCGCGACCATGTCGAAATCGTTGCTCATGCCATAGCGCGTGATCATCGCGCGGGCGAGCTTCGTCGCCTGCTCGATATCGTTCGACGCGCCGGTCGTGACGGAGTGGAACACGACCTCTTCGGCGGCGCGGCCGCCGGTGAGCGTTGCGATCTTGTTTTCCATTTCGGCCTTGCTCATCAGGTAATGGTTGCCCTCTTCGACCTGCATCGTGTAGCCGAGCGCGCCGGAGGTGCGCGGCACAATGGTGATCTTCTGCACGGGAGCGGAGTTCGTCTGTTTCGCCGCCACGAGCGCGTGGCCGATCTCATGGTAGGCGACGATCTTCTTTTCTTCGTCGGTCATGATGGCGTTCTTCTTCTGGTAGCCGGCGATGACGACCTCAATGCTCTCTTCGAGGTCTGCCTGCGTGGCAAAGCGTCTGCCGTCGCGCACGGCGCGCAGCGCTGCTTCGTTCACGATGTTGGCAAGCTCCGCGCCGGAAGCGCCGGAGGCCATGCGCGCGACCTTGTTGAAGTCCACGTCTTCGGCAATTTTGATCTTTTTGGCATGAACCTGTAAAATGGCCTCGCGGCCCTTGAGGTCGGGCAGCTCCACGGGCACGCGGCGGTCAAAGCGGCCGGGGCGCGTGAGCGCGGGATCGAGGGACTCGGGGCGGTTCGTGGCGGCGAGAATGATGACGCCGTTGTTGCCCTCAAAGCCGTCCATTTCGGTAAGCAGTTGGTTCAAGGTCTGCTCGCGCTCGTCGTTGCCGCCGTACTGGCCGCCGCTGCGCTTCTGGCCGATGGCGTCGATCTCGTCGATGAAGACGATGCAGGGGGCCTTCTCCTTGGCCTGCTTGAAGAGGTCGCGCACCTTGCTCGCGCCCATGCCGACGAACATTTCGACAAATTCAGAGCCCGACATCGAGAAGAACGGCACATTCGCCTCGCCGGCGACCGCCTTGGCGAGCATCGTTTTACCGGTTCCCGGAGGGCCGACGAGCAGAATGCCCTTGGGCATCGACGCGCCGATCTCCTGATACTTGCTGGGGTCGTGCAGATAGTTGACGACCTCGGCAAGATTTTCCTTGGCCTCATCCTCACCCGCCACATCGCTGAAGCGGATGCCCTCGGCGGATTTGACGTAGACCTTGGCGTTGGATTTCCCCATGTTGAACATCATGGAATTTCCGCCGCCCATCTTCTCCATCATCTTGCGCGACATAAATTGTCCCAGTGCGACAAAGATGACGATGGGCAGCACCCACGCAAGAATACTGACGAGCGTAGACGTCTGCTCGATCTCCTCACCCGTGGTGGAGACGCCCGCGTCGAGAAGACGCTGCACGAGGCCGTCATCCGGCACCATGGCCGTTTTGTAAACCGTTTTTTCATCTGCGCTTGTGAAGAGAATGCGATTGTCCTGCTGCTGGATCTCCACCTTGCCGACCTCACCCTGCTCGGTCATGGTGACAAAAGTGTTGTAGTCCACTTCTTTGATCTGATGCTCGGCCATCCACGGCATGGCGATGAAGTTGAAGAGCATCACAAGCAGCATCGCCACAAAGTAGTAGTACAGCAGCGGCTTTTTCGGGGACTTGACTTCGTTCATGAAAATGCGTTCCTCCAATCATTGAAATTTCCGGCAGGAAGTGCATACAAACGGGAAAAACTGAACGTAGCAAAAAGCCGGAGTTTTTGCTACGCTGAAAGAAGAGACGGGCGGTCGAAACCGCCCGGAACTTAGATTAGTTTGGAGTATAACACGGGAAAATATCCCTGTCCAGTACCCAAGATAAGAGTTTACAGTTTGGATACAAGGAGGTTACAGTTATGAAAAAAACGACAAAGGCGGCTATATTCGTCACGGCTGCGGCGGCACTCTACGGCGCGGCGGCCTACGGCGTGACGAGAACGCTGATGGACGTCGCGATGAAGCGCGAAGCGCCCCAGGCGCTCAAAAATAAGGGCAGCGCCCAGCTCACGGGCGAAAAGCGCGACGAGTCCTACCGCGAGGCGCAGCGCGCCGCCGCGAAAAAGCTCGCCTCTTCGGAAACGGAGACAGTGCTGCTCGAAAACCGCGAGGGCTTGACGCTCGTGGGACATCTTCGTGAATGCGAAAAGGCCAAGCGCCTTGTGATCGCGTTTCACGGCTGGCGCTCAGCGTGGTACCGCGATTTCGGCCTGCTCGCGGACTTTTTAAGCCGCGAGCAGTGCAGCGTGCTCTATGTGGAGCAGCGCGCGCAGAACGAGAGCGAGGGCGACTACATCGGCTTCGGCCTGACCGAGCGCTACGACTGCGTCGACTGGGCAAACTGGGCAGCCGAACGCTTCCCCGGCCTACCCGTTTACCTTATGGGCGTGTCGCTCGGCGGGGCGACGGTGCTCATGGCCGCAGGCGATATTCTCCCCGCCGCGGTGCACGGCGTGATCGCCGACTCGGCCTACACCTCGCCGCGTGCGATCTGGCAGCACGTGATGGGGAAGAACCTGCATCTTCCTGTCCGCGCAGCAACCGTCATCGCCGATCTTCTGTGCCAGAAGAGACTGAACGCCTCGTCCGGCAGCTACTCCACCGTCGAGGCGCTCAAAAATACCGATGTTCCGATTTTACTGATCCACGGCGAGGACGACCACTTCGTCCCGCTCAAAATGGCGTTTGAAAACCGCGACGCCTGCGCCGCGCCCTGCAAGCTGCTCGTCGTGCCCGGTGCGGATCACGCGATGAGCTACTATATGGGCCGCGGCGCGTACGAGGCCGCGATGCGCGCCTTCTGGGAGCATTTTGACAAGTGAGGATCCCCCCTCACTTGTCCTCTTCTTCCGTTTCAAGGCCCGCAAAGCGTCTGGACGGGCGGTAGATCAGCACGGCGCAGAGGATCAGCATCGCCGTCGCGCCAAGGCTGATGGGATAGACCCACATGACGGTCTGGAACGTCATGCTCATCGGGAAGACGAACTTGACCCACGCGATGCGGATACCGCACACGCCGAGCATCGTCAAAAGCGCGGGCGCGAGCGAAATGCCGAAGCCGCGCAGATACCCGGAGAGTATTTCGTAGATCAGGCAGAAAACATACGCCGGCAGGATCGTCGCAAGGCGAATATAGCCGATGGCAATGACCTCAGGATCGCTGTTGAAAATGGCGAGCAGCGACCTTGCGCTCAGCAGCAGGACAACGACCGAGACAAATGTCGCGATGGCCCCCTCCAAAAAGCTGAGCTGCATCGTCTTCTTGCAGCGCTTGATCTGCCCTGCGCCGTAGTTCTGGCCGACAAAGGTCGTGCAGGCCTGCGAAAACGAGTTGAGCACGTCGTAGGCGAGAATTTCCACATTGAACGCCGCGCTCGACGCCGCGATCGCCACCGTGCCGAGGGTGTTGATGGCCGACTGGATGACGATGTTGGCGAACGAGAACACCGCGCTCTGCACGCCCGCGGGAACGCCAATGCGCAGAATGCGCTTCAGGCTTGCGCCGTCGATACACAGCGCTTTCCGCTCCACGCGCACGCATTTATCCGTGCGCGTCAGGCGGACGTAGAGCAGTGCCGCGCTCACGGCGTTGGCCGCCACCGTGGCGATGGCGACGCCGTTGACCGTCATATGCAGCACAATGACGAAAAAGAGGTTCAGCAGCACGTTCAGCACACCGGAGACCGCAAGCGCCGCGAGCGGCACTTTCGTGTCGCCGATGCTGCGGAAGATCGCGGCTTCAAAGTTGTAGAGCAATATCACCGGCATGCCGAGAAGATAAATGCGCAGATACAAAAGCGCATAGGGGAACACGTCCTCCGGCACATTGAGAATACTCAAGAGGGGCGAGGCGATGAGCTGACCAAGCAGCGCGACCGCCGCGCCGCCGCACACAGCGAACACAATGGCCGTGTGCACCGCGCGCTTGACGGCATTGTCGTCGCGGCAGCCGATGGCGTTCGCGATGACGACATTCGCGCCGAGCGCGATGCCGATGAAAAGATTGACGATGAGGCCGATGATCGGGCCGTTCGCGCCCACCGCCGCGACGGCGACTGTGCGCGCATCGCCCGTGAAGTTGCCGACGATGGCGACGTCCGAGGCGTGGAAGAGCTGCTCCAAGATCGCCGTGGCCGCGACCGGCAGGGCAAAGAGCGGCAGCTTATTCCAGATGGAGCCGTGCAGCATGTCGATCTCATGCTTTTTGACTGTAGTTCCCATGATCTCTCTCATTTCTTTCTGTTTTCCGCTTGACCGAGCACCAGTATAGTGCCGCCGCGGCAAAATGGCAAATGTTTTTTGCGTGACCGCCCTGTCAGCATTGACAGGACGGTCGTTTCGCTGTAATATAAGGCCCGCTGACGGCAAATTTCCTAAAAATATGAGGATTTTTTATGGATTATTACCTTTTGACCGATCTGGCCGCGCGCGTCGGCTATCATCTGGCGCTCAGCGGGGCGGAGACGTTCCGCGTCGAAGAGACGATACGCCGCATCATCGGCGCCTACGGCATTGAATGCGAGGCCTTTTCCATCCCCAACTGCGTGATGGTCAGCCTCGAGGCGGCCAACGGCAAGCCTTTGATGGTGATGAAGCGCGTCGGCTTTCACGGCAATGACCTCGAGTCGGTGGAAAAGCTCAACGCGCTCTCGCGCCGCATCTGCGCCGAAACGCCTGACCCGAGCGTCGCCGCGCAGTGGCTCGACGAAACGCTCAAGGGGCGGCGGCACTACTCGGTGCCCGTTTATTACCTGGGCAATTTCTGCGCCGCGGCGGGCTTTTGCCCGGTGTTTGGCGGCACGCTGCGCGACAGTCTGTTCGCGGGCCTTCTGGGCCTTATCATCGGCTTTGTCTCGCGCCAGATGGACAGGCGCGAGACGAACCCGTTTTTCAGCACCATCGTCGAGGCGTTTGCCATGGCGGTGCCGGCGTATCTCGCCGCTGGCTTCCATCTGGTCGACTATATCGACTTTGTCATCATTGGCACCTTAATGATCTTGGTCCCCGGCCTTCTCATCACGACCTCCATGCGCGACATCATTTACGGCGATACGAACTCCGGCATCAACCGCATCGTGCAGGTGCTTCTCTCGGCGTTCGCCATCGCGCTCGGCACGGCGGCGGCATGGCGCGTCACGTCCGGCGTATACGGGCTGACGGTCGCGTCCGGCTCAGCGAGCTATCCCGCCTGGGCACAGGCCGTGATGATCTTCGTCGCCTGTACGGGCTTTTTCATCCTCTTCAATGTGCACGACTGGGGCAGCATTCTCTGCGCGCTCGGCGGCGTGTTCACATGGATGACGTACCTGCTCTGCTGTGATCTGGGCATGAGCATTTACAGCATGAATTTTTTCGCCGCCGTCGTTTCGGCGCTGTATTCTGAGCTTATGGCGCGCTCGCGCAAATACCCCGTCACGTCATACCTCGTCATCTCGCTCCTGCCGCTGGTGCCGGGCGCGGGCATTTACTACACGATGAGCCTCGGCCTGGGCGGCGATGTGCAGGCCGCAGTGCACAAAGGACTTGAGACCGCGGGCGTCGCGGGCAGCATCGCCGTGGCGATCCTGCTGGTGTCCACGATCTTCCGCCTCGTCACCGCGCAGAACGGGAAAAGCAGAAAGTAGTGTTCGAAAAGTAAAAACTGCCGCCCAAACGGGCGGCAGTTTTTTATTGCAGTGCGTCGATGTAAGCGTTCAGCGCGGCAAAATCGCCGCGGGGATAGGCGTTCAGGTCGCGGTTTTTCGCGTTGATGAGACAGTCGGTCAAAAGAAAGACATCCATCCCGACCTCGCGTGCGGCCATGTCCTCGGTCGCGTCGTTGCCGACCATCAGGCACTCCTCCGGCTTGACGCCGAGCGTGCGCGCGACCTCGTGGTAGTAGGCGGGATTCGGCTTGCAGAAGGTCGAGGCCTCGTAGGTCGTGTAAATTTCAAAATCCTCCGGCACAAGGCCCGCCCAGCGGATGCGGTTCTCCGTCGCCATGTGGGGAAAGATCGGATTCGTCGCCAGCGCAACGCGGTAGCCGCACTCTTTGAGCTTATGGACCGTCTCCGCCGACGCGGGATTAAAGCCGCAGATGTCGCGCGCGGCGTTGAACTCATTGGCGTAGAAATCCTCGAAAAGGCCCTGGTCGCTTTGGCACTTTTCCTCGCCGTAGATCGCCGCGAACTTCTTCCAGAAGGCCTGCTCGTTCGTGCAGCTGCCGTCGTTTTTGACCATGGCCGCCGTGCCCGCCCAAATGGCGTCGACGAGGGATTTGGGCTCGTAGCCGTAGGGCGCGAGCTTTTTGGCGAGGAACTTAAAGTATCCGGTCGTGAACGCCTCCTGATCCATCGGCAGCAGCGTCCCGTCCAGGTCGAATAAAATGGTCGTGATGTTCAATGCGCTTCTCCTGTTCATGTAAAGTAAGTCCATCATAGCCGTTTTTGAGGAGAATGGCAAGAGCCTGGGCAAAGGATGCCCGCTTACTCGCCGCGCTCTTTCAAAAGGTCGATGATCTTCTGAAGGCCGAGAAACGCCATGCCGGTCAAAAATGCGGGAGCCCAGCATCGCAGCGCGTCGGAAAACACGAAATGCCACGAGATGGTGTTCGGCCCCGACGCATAGCCTTGACTGCCGGCGGACAGGCCGAGCAGGAACCCCACGATCCAAATGACGACCGTGAGCTTGCCGAAAAAGTCGTCGTCCACAAGGCGGCTCACGCCGCCGCTCCTGCGTTTTTGATTCGGGTAAAGCAGCTCGTTCGGATCGGTCGCGAACGCGTCGCTGATGTGCACCAGCATGTCAAGGTCCGGGTAGGAATTGCCGCGCTCCCAGCTTGAAACAGTCTGGCGGGTGACGGAGAGCTTTTCCGCGAGCGCGTCCTGCGAAAGACCTGCCCTTTTTCGCAGCCGCCGCAGGTTGGAACTGAAATCAGACATAGATCGACCTCCCTTGCTGCTCACATCATAGCAAAAAAGCCACGAGCAGACAAGCAAAGGTTCTTTGCGGGCGGCGTAGAATGAAAAGCCTCGTAGAGTTTCGTGCCGCGCACGGCACGAAATAAACTCAAATTCGTTTTCTGCCGCGACAGAAGGTGAATTGCCGCAGAGCGGCAAGAGAAGCTGCCCTGAGGTGTTTATTTGCCCCGAGTATTTTAATTTCTAACGGAATCCAAAAAAAGAGACAGCTTAAAGCCATCTCTTTTTTGGTGCCTCGTCGGGGATTCGAACCCCGGACACCCTGCTTAAAAGGCAGGTGCTCTGCCAACTGTGCTCGCCGCACGGGCAGAAATCCTTGCTACGCAAGGCTTTCTATGGCTTTTCCTGCTCCTTGAAATCTGCGTTTTCGGTCGTTAGACCTCCTGCGTTCTTTATTTATATATTAGCACGCCTATCTATGGAAGTCAATTTTACTGAACAATACTGAACACATTCCACTTTCAGCATCTTTGAAGATCGGAGAACATCTTTTCTTATCTCTCAGCATCTATGAACAAGGTTAAAGAAGATCGAACATCTTTCCTACAGGTGAATTAAAAAAACGAGTTTGAATTTATGCTTAGGGTATCCAGTACTATTGGATACCCCTTTTGTTATAATAAGCCCAGAAAGTGAGAGATGAAACAAAACAAACCTCACTTCAAAATTAACGGTGGCGACCTAAAAATACGCACGGTGCCAAGAGTACCAGAAAGGTTTTACCATGAAGAATTTGTTCGCTTATGATTTCACCAACCGCACTATCGTTGCTACCAAGGCCACGCTGAAAAAGGCAAGCAATCCCACTACGGACGAGTACAAGACGCTGATTAAGATGATCGAAGCGCAGCCCACTTTCCGCGTGGTCGAGAAGGTCATTAAGAATAGTGGAAACAAAAAGACCTACAGCGGTCTGACGCTTGAAATGATGGCGGAATACATTATGAGCCAGCAGAACAGTGATAAGTTGATGGCGGAGTTCAACGAGGCGCAGAGCATGGGCAAGAGTAAGTACCCTCTGGCTAAGAAGTGGTTCCTGAATGAGTTCCCTGACTTCACGATGAAGAACGGCAAGAAGGCCGCGAGCAATGCAAAGATCGTTAAGATTAAGCGCAGCGCAATCGCGAAAACGGTAAAGTTCCCCCCTGAGCAGACGGGCAATCTTGCCTTACAGCCCGCCGTTAATCAGTAAGTGGCAAACCTGTTAAATATAATGAAAAAGGAGATTATTGAAATGGAAAAAGATTTTGTGCGCGCTGATGGTGTCAGTTATCGTGAGGCCGTTGAGAAATGTATCCGCCACTATGTTATGCGTGGATATAGCATCAACGACGAGACAAAGCGGTTTACCAACGATCCTATTGACGAGGTATTCCGAGTCTATGATATTATCATTCGAGAAGAAAGCGAGGGCCGTTATCCCGTCTGTTGACGGGATAACGCACCCCTACAAAATTATAGATAAGATATGATATTGATATGGAGAATGTAGCGTTTTATCGAGAGTGGCTACCGCTCAATAAGAAAGAGTTCCGCATTTTAGCCATGATTGCGGACTTCGGTGGAGAGTATCACGGCAATCTGACTGATATGTGTAGATACTTTTCCGTATCCCCACAGCACAAAAACAGAGAGGCGTTGCGGGAGGCTATTCGACGTCTAACAGACAGGCACTATATAGAAAGTTTCGTTAATGGACGAACATATAGCCTGCGTATCATTCCAAAAGAAAAAGAAATTGCCTTGCCGAGGGAATGGCTTGAGCGTGTACGGACGCATGAGTATTCTTCTGAAAGCGTAAGTTGGGAGGCCGTTATTAAATTGCTTCTCTGGTTGATCGCTCATAATCCCGAGGTGATGATTACGAATCAGCAAATTGCGGATGATTTGGACGTATCGGTCAGCGTGGCTGTGTCCGCAAAAAATGTGTTGGAAAAAGACTTCGAGGCAATTGTAAAGCAGATGATCTCTGATAAGCTCGGTGAAGATTTTTTTATACGTCGCGGTCAGAAGATCGAGTTAAGTGCGTGGTGGAAAGCAAAATAAAAACGGATACTTTTTGCCTAATAATAAAAGAAAAGATAATTATTATTGGGGAAAAAGTATCTGTTTTTAATATGTCATTTCCTATTTATCCATCACGCCTATTTTTCAAATAACTACGAAGAGAATAAGAGAAATGAAACCCCGCCACCCGCGCGCAAGCGCACGGGATAGGCGGGCTTTTCATTTCTCCTGCATAGACGAGGCGTTGCCTCGTCTATGGTATATTTTGAAGCTGGAAGGAGTTTTCCCCTATGGATATAGAGAAAATGAAGTTTTATAGAAAGCATGGCATGATCCCTAACCGCTATTGGTATCAGTTGAATGGACAATCCGCAGTAGAGAATTGGACAGAGCAACGCAAGACAATGTATGAGCGCATTTAGGATCAGGAATAGAGCGGGCAGGCCGAAGAGATTATTCCCCAAATCATCTTTAAAAGCGAGGTGACGGGCAAGTGAGAATTGACGCAGACGGCAGGCGCAAGAAAAAGGGTAAGAAAAAGAAGCGGGAACAATCCGTGATGGAGGCAGAAATCTTCCGTTTCATTGAAAAAAGCATGAAAGCAACGATGGACGCTGCTTTCAATGAGATTTTCAAAGACTGGAAATAAGCACAGCGGTTTTTAAGTCAGACACTTAACAGGAAAAAAGACCTGTTATATGAACGACTTAAAAACCGCTTTTTTCGTTTCCGCCGAGGAACGGGCGCAAATACCGCTGCCCGCAGACAGGCGCAAAAACCGTCCTTCGGGATAAAAAAGCCATTTCGCGGGAGTGTAGCCCACGCCTATTCACTAAGGGGAAAGGGGAAAAGTTTTCTCCCGAAATATATCCCGCCGTCGCGTTCAGAAAACCATTTGTTTTCCCCTACGCTTTTGGACGAGTGAAAAAGGCCGTATTGACCGCTGAAAAAGCCCACTTTTTGCTTATGTGTGATAAAGAAGTAATAGAAGTGTAAA